>MDSW01008771.1_pt1 | contig 10195 bp, 6 predicted proteins | sample 811171 | NCBI WGS metagenome assembly MDSW01 (sample SAMN05326641, study PRJNA326480) | marine metagenome | isolation source: seawater | place: Atlantic Ocean: North West | collected 2012 | reverse complement strand
TTTTTCTTCTAATATCCAGCAACAATTTAAATCGGCATATCTTTTTGCGTTCAAAAATTGATGATTATCAGTTGCGTAAGGGAATGGTATTGAAATAAATGGTATACTTAAATGAGCAAGTTCAGCTAATGACGATGCCCCTGACCTTGTTATGGCTAGGTCAAAACTGTGCTTTTTACACAAAAAATTTTCTTCAAAAAAAAATAAATTATTTTCTATATTATTTTCTTCGTAATCTTTTTTGTAGTTTTCAATATTAAAACCTGGAGATATTTGTTGAATTAAATTTATGTTATATTTCGAGGACAGTTGTATTATTTCCCTTTTTAAATTTTTACTAAAAAATAAAGAGGCTTGACTTCCTCCTAAAACTAGTATTTTAATTATTTTGTTATCTGAATTAATTTTATTACTTTTTTCATAAAAACATTTATTTAAAAGTGGTGGTATTTCAATAATTTTATCAACATAATTTTTATTAATACCTATTAAATTTTTATCATAACAAAAAATCTTACTAGCGAATTTTAATAAAAATTTATTTGATCTTCCTATTATCGAATTTGGTTCAATTAAAAATATTTTTTTATTAAATATTTTAGCTGCTAGAACCAATGGCAATGACATGTAGCCTCCTGTGCTAAATACAAAATCAAAATGATTTTTTTTAAAGTGATGCACAGATTTAATAAAAGAAATTAATAAAAATATAAGTTTAAATGGAAATAGATATTTTCCTGAAAATTGTTTTACATCGAAAATTGTTTTATCTATCTCTTTTGGAAAGTATTTTGCTCCTCTTATATCGGTATAAATTTTTACATTATATTCTTTCCGTAAATGTTCATATAAGTTCAAAGCAGGTACAACATGTCCACCAGAGCCTCCAGTTGTGATCAAAATTTTTTTCAATTAGTAACTCTTCTTTTGGTTAGATTTAAAATAATTCCTGAAATTATGGATATGCTTATTATTGATGAACCTCCATAACTTAAGAAAGGCAATGTCATACCTGTGGTTGGTAAAACCCTCAAATTAACACCAACATGAACAAAGGCCTGTATCAGTAATAATGATATCAAGCCAGTAAGTATCATCTTAAATACATTATCATTTGTATCTCTAATTTTTTTAAAAACGTTATAAGCAAAAAATATGAATGCCAACATTATTAAAAGTATTATTATTATTCCAAATTCTTCTGAAATAACTGATATAATAAAATCTGTATGAGCTTCAGGAATCTTTGAATTTAGGGTTCCTTCACCAATACCTTTTCCAAAAAAACCCCCGCTAATTATTGCCTCTGATGCTTTTTCTGCCTGAGAGTAACTATTTGAAGAGCTATCTAAAAAAGAGGTTATTCTTATTTTAATATAATTAAATTTATCTACGAAGAAAATTAAGTAAAAAATAATTGTTATAAAAAAACCGAATAATCCAAAAAAAATTACCAAATTTATTCCAGAAACAAAAATTAAGGCTAACCAAGTTAAAATGATTAACATAGATTGTCCTAGATCAGGCTGAGATATTAAAAGTAAAACTATCGGAACTACTAATAATAAGCTTAAAAAATATTTAAAATACAAGTTGTATTTTTGAAAATTTAGCAAGGATGCAAGTATCACTATATAAAAAGGTTTTATTAACTCCACAGGTTGAAATCTTGGCAAAAATGGTAGGTCCAACCATCTTTTTGAACCTTTAACTTCTGCACCAATAAATGGTACTAAAAATAATAAAAATAAAGAAATTACAAAAAAAATGATTGAAACTTTTAATAAAAATTCTTCTTTAATTAGTGAAAATATAAACATTATTAATAAACCTAATAATATAAATGATAGATGTTTGACAAAAAAATAATAAGAATTGGTATTTAATCGATCAGATGCAATTAAAGATGTTGAGGCTAATGAAAAAAATAGACCAGCAATAAAAAAAGATACTACTAATATTAATATAGTTTTATCAATATTTTTCCACCAACTATAATAATTATTATATATGCCAAATTTATTAATCATATCTGATTATTTAAAATTATTTTTTTCACTAGTTTGTTGAAATATTCTCCTCTTTCTTCAAAATTTTTGAATTGATCAAATGATGCTGCTGAAGGACTAAATAAAATAGTTTTAAAATTTCTGTCTGACTTGATATCTTTTTTTAATCGAATTATTGCTTGTTTCAAATTTTTCAAATATTTAAATTTAATTTTTTTTTTAAATTGCTTTATAAAATAGTTTTTATTTAAGCCAATTATATATGCTGAAATATTTTTATGATATTTTTTGTTTAAATTAAAATTATCTCCCTTTTTATACATGCCACCAACTATCCAATAAATATTTTTGTAGCTAGACAAAAGACCGACTGTAGATGAAAAGCTTGTTGATTTAGAATCATTTATAATTTTTAATCTACTATTTTTGTAAATTATTTGTTTTCTAAATCTTAAACCCTTAAAATTATTTAATGTTTTAAAAATTTTTGTATCAGAAAAACCGAATTTTTTACATATTGAATAAATAAAATGAATATTATTTAAATTATTTTTATCTAATAGATAAAGATTTGAAATTTTTTTCCTAAAAAAATTTTCTTTTTTGAAATTCAGTTTATTGATTTTTGATTTTATTTTTTGGTATAATATATTCCTATTAATAATATTATTATTTCTTTCAATATATGATTGCTTATTTTTATCCTGATTATAAATCAATTTAAGCTTTGCTTTTGCGTATTTATTTATACTTCCATGTCTTTCTAAATGATCAGCGCTCAAATTAAGAATAACTGCATAATCAGTTTTGAGATAATTACTGTATGATATTTGATATGATGATGCCTCAACAATAAAAATAGTTTTCTTTTTGATATTTTTCTCTAATAATGGAGGGTTACCAATATTTCCCACTAATCTTACATCTAAATTTTTTGATTTGAAAATTTTGTGCAACATCTTACAAGTAGTAGATTTTCCATTTGTTCCTGTAATCGTAATTTTAATATTTTCCGGATAAGCAGTGCAAAAAATGTCTAGCTCAGTAATTATTTTTTTACGATTCTTGAGTAAATAATCTTTTAAACCGCATTGTTTTATATCTATACCGGGGCTAATAACAATATAATCAAACCTAATTTTATTGATTTGTTTTTTATTTATAAAATAATCTTTATTTTTATTCTTTCTAAAAGAAGAATTATCATCAAAAATTTTAATATTATTATTTTTAGATAAATATTTGTGGCATGATTTACCTGAGAGACCTAAACCATAAATTAATATTTGCTTATTAATTAAGTTTTCTTTGCCAAGCATTTATCTCAATTTTAATGTTGCAAGACCAATCATTGCCAAAATTAGAGAGATAATCCAAAATCTTATAACCACTGTAGATTCTGCCCAACCCTTTTTCTCAAAATGATGATGTATTGGAGCCATCATAAAAATTCTTTTGCCAGTTAACTTAAATGAAATGACCTGTACTATAACTGATATTGCCTCTAATACAAACAAACCTCCAGTTATTGCCAGAACTATTTCATGTTTTGTTACAACTCCAACTGCTCCTAACGATCCTCCTAAAGCTAACGATCCAGTGTCACCCATAAATATTTTGGCAGGCGGTGCGTTAAACCACAAAAATCCAATAGAAGCTCCTATGATTGCTCCGCAAAAAACAGCAACTTCACCCACTCCTTCAATGTAGGGTATTAATAAGTATTCAGAAAAAATTATATTCCCTGAAACATAACTGATAAATGCAAAGCAACCTGCAACTAAAATTACTGGAACAGTGGCTAAACCATCAAGACCATCTGTCAAATTCACTGCATTAGATGAACCAACAATTACAAATAAGTAAAATGGAATAAAAAACCAACCTAAATTAATAAACAAATTTTTAAAAAACGGAAAGTAAAGATTTGTTGTAATATCTGATTCTATAAAATTATATAAAATAACTAATGAAATAAGACAAATTATTATCTGAATTAATAACTTTAATTTTGAAGAGATGCCTTTTGAATTATTATTCTTAATCTTTTTATAATCATCAAATGCACCCAGGACTCCGAAAGAAAAGGTTATAAATATCAATAGCCAATTATATGGGTTATAGAGATCAGCCCATAAAAATACTCCTGTAAATAAACCAATTAAAATTAAAACTCCCCCCATAGTTGGTGTTCCAATTTTTTTGATTAAATGATCTTCAGGTCCATCTGAACGAATAGGATTTGTAATTTTTTTTGTAGAAAAATATTTTATAAATTTATCTCCAATCAGAAATACGATTATCATAGCGGTTATTACTGCTAAACCAGTTCTCACAGTCAAAAAATTGAAAAAGTTTAAAAATGAATAGGTATCTGAATAGTTTGTTAGTAAGTTATAGAGCATTATATTTATAAGTTTTTTATTATTTTATTTAAACCAGTTGAATTTGATCCTTTTACCATTAAAAAACTCATGTTTGGTAAATCTTTATTAATTAAATTTATAATATCCATACTATTATTTAATATTTTACCCCTGATTTGTGGTTTTAATTTGTTAAATGTATGTTTAGCAAGATTTCCATATGCATAAATTTTATTAATTTTTGATTTATTTATATATTTAGCAATTTTAATATGTAGTTTTTTTGAAAATTTACCAAGTTCGAGCATATTCCCAATTAAAAGAAACTTATTATTATTTAATCTATATGTATTATCAAACCTTTCTAGTGCAAATTTAAATGAAAGAGGATTTGAATTATAACTTTCATCAATTATAGTCAATTTTTTTGAGCCCTTTTTATAATTAATTATTGATCCTCTGCTTTTCGGGATTGTGAAACCTAAAAATAAATTTTTATTTAATTCATTTGTATCGAAATAATTTGAAATAATACTTAAAACAGCAAGTATATTTTCTTTATAATTATATAAACTTTTTGAAACTATGAACGATTTTTTTTCTCCTTTTATTTTTAGATTTAATAAATATTTCTCATTAATTTTTTTTTGTCCAAGTATTGAAATATCAGCATTATGGTTATTTTTACTATAAGTTATTACCTTCAGTTTTTGATCAATGGCTTTTTTAATAAAGTATTTATAATAATGATCGTCCATGTTTACTACCATTGTTCCATTAGGAACTATGTTATTTATTATTTCACCTTTAGCTTTAGCTATTTGACTTAAATTTTTGAAATTTTCTATATGTGCGTAAGAAATGTTTGTAATTAATCCTAAGTTTGGCTTAATTAATTTAGTAAGATTATCAATCTCTCCTTTTTTATCCATGCCCACCTCTAAAACTGTAAATTTTGTAGATTGCGGAGTATTGAATAAACTTAATGGGACTCCATACTTATTATTAAATGAATTCTTTGAAAAATAAGTTTTAGATAATTTACTTAGACAAAAACCTGCCAGTTCTTTAACTGATGTTTTTCCTGCTGAACCAGTGATTGCTATATTATTTGCATTTAATGCTTTTCTATAAGACTTACTAATATTATTAAATAAATCTAAAGGTTTTTTCTTAAAAATTATTTTTGAATTTTTATTCCTTTTGTTTGTTATAGCTACAACTGCACCATTTTTAATTGCATCTTTTGCATAAACATTTCCATCAAATTTTTTTCCCTTTATGCCAATAAAAATCGAATTTTTATTTATTCTTTTTGAATTTAATGATGCAGAATTAATAGTTAAATTTTTATTTATAATTTTATTTTTTAGATCTTCGAGTAAAATATTAGTTTTAATTGAATTTGACAAAGATAAATTTTTTTTCCTTATAGCTTTTAGGATTTGGATTTTATCAGAAAAAAATTTTCTCTTTTTATATTCTTGATAATTTTCATGCCCTTTTCCTGCAACAATTAATATATCTCCTGGTTTTAATTCACTTACTGCTGTTGAAATTGCTTTTGCTCTAGAAGGTATTTCTATAAGTTTGTTTATTTTAATACCTCTTTTGATTTGATTTCTTATTAATTTTGGATTTTCATATCTTGGATTGTCATCTGTAAGATAAATATTATCACAATATTTGCTTGCAATCATTCCCATGGTCGATCTTTTGTATTTATCTCTGTTTCCTCCACAGCCAAAAACTATTGATATATTGCTTAAAGGATAATCCTCCTTTACATTAATAATAGCTGTTCTTAAAGCATCTGGGGTATGTGCATAATCTAGAATAACATTTGCATTATTTTTAATGCTCCCAACTTTTTCTAATCTCCCATCTATAGGTTTAATCTTTTCCATAACTTTCAAAATGTTGTTTATTTTAATATTAGATAAATATGCTGCGATAATTGCAAAAAATAAATTTTTAATCTGAATTTTACCTATTAGTGTGGTTTTAAGCGAGTAATGCTTTTTGTTAAATATAAAATCTATTTTTTTTGAATTATTAACTTTTTGAATATTTTTTATTTTTAGAAAAGATTTACCTTCTCCATATAGGTATTTTTTTAAATTTTTTTTTTTTGAAATATTACTTAAATACTTAGCTTGTCGAGATGATTTCTCAAATATAATATTTCCTTTGTTATTAAGTAGTTCACGGAAAAGAATAAGTTTTGAGTTAAGGTAATCTTTAAACGTCTTGTGATAATCAAGATGATCCCTTGATAAATTTGTGAATAATGCGGTTTTAAACTTTATTTTATTTAATCTATTTTGTTTTAAGCCATGACTCGATGCTTCCATTATTACATTTTCAATTTTTAAAACTTTTAATTTTTCCAATATTTTATGAATTTGAATTGGATCCATAGTTGTGTTGTTAGTTTTATATTTCAATTTTTTTGATAAAACTCCAAGAGTTCCAATAGCTGCTACTTTTTTGCTATTTAATTGTAGTATTTGATAATAAAAATTTGCTATAGATGTTTTGCCATTTGTTCCTGTAACAGCAATAATATTTTTTGGTTTTTTGTAAAAAATTTTACTTGCTGCCTCAGCTAATAATTTTCTAGTATCTTTACTATGAATAAATAAAATTTTATTTTTATCAAAACCTTCAAATTTTAAATTTGATACAATTATTTTTGCGCCGTTCTTAATTGCATTTTTTATATAGTTATTTCCATTAGAATTATTTCCACTTATCGCAAAAAAAATATCGTTAGACTTACATTCTTTGCTGTTAAATCTAATATTTTTAAATTGAATGGATTTATATTTTTTCTGTATATTGTTAAATACTTTACCTAATAACATTTTTTTAAGTTCTTAGTATTTTGTGGCTAAAATAGGTCCTATTTTTTCAATTATTTTTCCTGTAACTTCAACAGCTGTCCATCCTGCTGTATTAAACTGTGTACCTTTTATTTTCCATCCTGAGCCATCTTTATATTCATATATATAGTCTTTGTTAGGTTTTGGTTCATCTAACATTACAACCAGCACATACTTTGGATTTGAGGATGGAAATATTGACACAAAAGTATTTATCTTATTTTTTGAATATCCGCCTGCAACTGATTTTTGTGCAGTTCCTGTTTTTCCTGCAATTTCATATCCATTTATATTTGCAAAATTTGCTGTACCTTCTTTGGTTGTTACAATCTTCCTTAATGCCAAGTTTACACTTTTAGATGCCTCATCAGAAATAATTTTTTTATATCTAATATCTCTTTTCTTATTATTTAGGATTAAAGTAGGTTTTATATCGTAGCCACCATTAGAGATAATTGAATAGCCCTTGGCTAACTGTAACGGTGTTGTGGTTATTCCATGACCATAAGCAGATGTTGCAAGTTTACATTTGCCCCAATTAAATTTTAAAGGAGTTCCAATCTCATCAATATCAAATTCTAAAGTATCAAGAATACCTAAATCATATAGAAAATTTTTAAAATTTTCTTGACCTACTTTTTGAGCAATTCTTACAGAACCAATATTTCCAGATCTAATTAAAATTTGTTCAGCGGTTAAATTCGAGGGGATCTCATCATCATATTCTCCAATACGAAATTTACTGCAATATATTTTTTTCTCTAATTTTTTAAATTCTGTATCTGGTTTTATAGCGCCTTCATTTAATCCAGCAGCATACGTAAATGTCTTAAATACTGAACCTAATTCATATACACCTTTTGTTGCCCTATTAATTAAATTTTTATCTTTCAGCTGTTGTCTTTTATTAAGATCATAATCGGGAAGAGAAATGAGAGATAAAATCTCTCCATTTATAGAATTCATTAATATTGCTGCAGAACCAATAGTATTAAATATTTCTTGAAATTTAATTAATTCTTCACGAATTAAATGTTGCAGATTTAAATCAACTGTAAGTTTAAGATTTTGGTTCGATTCTTTTAAATTTTTATCAAAACTTTTTTCTATTCCGGACACACCATTATTTTCATTGTCAATTTGACCAATTATATGGCTAAATAAATTTTTTTGAGGATAAATTCTTGTAATTCTATTTTCGGGTATTAACGATTTATCTCCTAGCATCATCAGCTTATTATAATTTTCTGGATTTAACTCTTCGGCAAAATAAAAGAATTTTTTTCCATTAAGTTTTTTATTTATAAGATCATAATTTTTATTAGGAAAAAGTATTTTTAAATTTAATAATAGTTTATTTTTATCTATAACTAGGTTTGGGTTAATGCCAATATTTCTTGTTACAATAGTTTTTGCTAATATATTATCGTGTCTATCTAAAATATTATTTCTTATTTCATTTTTTGAATTAACAATACTATTTGAGGATAGTTTTTTACCAGTCAAATAAAATGCTTTTAAAGAAAATATTATTAAAACTAACACAAAAGTAAAAAAAATAAATGCAACTCTATTAAAAGAGATATTTAGTTTATTTTTAATATATTTACTTCCAAGTTTTTCAAAGTCATTTTCTAGACCAAAAAAATTATTTTCATTATTCATTTTGATTTAGATTTTCTAAATTAATTTGATTGACATCAGATATTATTTCAATTTTTTCTCTAGATGTATATTTAAGTTCGTCTTTGAAATATAATTCGTATAATTTTGATAATTGTTCTGGAGAACTGAGATAATTATTTTCTAATAGAACTAATCCTTTTACACTATTTAAATAAATAATATTCTCCTGAAGTGAAAAAATTTCTTCATCCAGTGTTTTTGTATAGTTTTTTATTAACGATGTTGAAATTATTAATAATAGTATGATTAAAACCACAAATTTTTTTAGCATAATTTTTTTCCTATTTTTTCAATATCCAACAAATTTTTAAATTTAAATAAAAATTCTTCAAAGTTACCATCATCTTTTATTTTTTTTACAAATCTTAATTTAGCTGATCTTGATCGAGGATTAATTTTGATTTCTTCGTGTGTGGGTTTTATTACTTTTTTGTTAACTAATTCAAAAACCAAGTTTGTATTTTTTTGATTTGGCAAATATCTTGAGTTTCTTTTATCTTCAGAATAATTTTTAAAGAAAAATTTGACTATCTTATCCTCTATAGAGTGAAAAGTGACAACAACAATATAGCTATTTATAGGTAATAATTTGTATGCATTTATTAATCCATAAATTAATTCACTTATTTCCTGGTTTACAAATATTCTTAAAGATTGAAAAATTTTTGTCGATTTATTTATCTTTAAATTATAATTTTTTTTTTCTTTATTTATTAATTCTACTAAATCTTTTGTAGTAAGAAAATTTTGCTCTCTTTTTTTTAAAATTTTTTGCGAAATTTTTCTTGCATCTTTTTCTTCGCCCAGATGTTTAAATATTTTTGAAAGTTCTTCTTTATCTAACTTATTAACTACATCATTTGCTGAAAACGAATTTAAACCCATTTTCATGTTTAATTTACCTTTGAAATTAAATGATAAACCTTTTTCTTCATCGAAGATTTGATCAGACGAATAACCAAGATCAAAAATAATTGCTTTTATATTTTTAGTTTCTTTGATCTCGATATCACTAAATTTTTTGTGATAGAATTCAAATCTATTACCAAAACGTTTCTTAAATTTATCTGATACTTTTATTGTGTTTTGGTCACGATCAAATGCAATAACTTTATTATTTTTATTTTCTAAGATTTTATCTGAGTATCCACCTTGTCCAAAAGTACAGTCTAAAAAAGTGCCACTATATCGAGGGGAAATGATCTTGATTATTTCATCAAGTAATACTGGAAAGTGTTTTTTTTCCAGA
>MDSW01120401.1_pt1 | contig 10196 bp, 9 predicted proteins | sample 811171 | NCBI WGS metagenome assembly MDSW01 (sample SAMN05326641, study PRJNA326480) | marine metagenome | isolation source: seawater | place: Atlantic Ocean: North West | collected 2012 | reverse complement strand
CTTGTGATGAATATCGGCACACCGGATGAGCCGACCACTGAATCTGTTCGAACTTATCTTCGAGAATTTCTTCTCGATCCGGACGTCATCGATCTTCCTTCGCCACTTCGCCACTTACTAGTTCGAGGAATCATCCTGCGCACCCGCCCCCAAAAAATCGCACCTCGGTATGAAAGTATTTGGATGGAAGAAGGATCGCCGCTTCGAGTCTATACTCAAAGAATGACGAAAGCCCTTGAAGCGAGTATGGATGACATCCAATGTGAAGTCGGAATGCGTTATGGAAACCCGAGTATTCGCTCCGGATTAGAGAAATTGAAAGAGGCTGGTGTTGATGAATTGTTACTTGCCCCAATGTTCCCTCATTATGCTCAAGCAACAACCGGCTCTTCGCTAAAACACGCATACAAGCAACTCAAGGCGATGGATTGGGAACCTGCGATTATAGAATTGCCTCATTTCCCATCTGAACCTGCATTTATTGAACCTTTGGCAAATTCAATACGGCCACACCTGGCAGATGGGAAACATCTGTTATTTTCTTACCATGGACTACCAATATCCCATTTGAAGCGTTCAGATTCCAGTGGGAAGCATTGTCAAAAAGTTGACAATTGTTGCTCAATTGGAGTCGAAGGAAATGCAATGTGCTATGCTCATCATTGTATGCTCACTACGCTATCTGTTGTTGGAGCATTGGGAATCGGTGAATCAGATTGGTCAATCAGTTATCAAAGTCGATTGGGGCCCGCAAAATGGCTACAACCATCAACAACAAAGATGGTTGAAAATTTAGCCGAAGATGGCAAAACCAAGATTGCTATTGTCTCTCCAGCATTCCTCGCGGATGGGTTGGAAACATTGGAGGAACTAGATATCGAAATCCGTGAGCACTTCATTGAACATGGGGGGCAAGAATTGGTGGTTGTCAATTGCCTGAATGACAATCCAAATTGGATTCAGGGGTTAGTTCATTTGGTGAAAAATGCGTTCTCAAAACCGATGTCTAAAAGTTAGGGATTCGAAGAATAAAGAGAGTCCCTATTACGGCTAATACCAAGGTTGAGATTTTTGAAATCGGGGGCGCGCTATCAGGGATTGCAATGAGAACTGCAAACAAAACAAAGGCCCACATTGTGCCTAAAATCACAGGTTTACTCTTTTTTGGGATCCCTTTCCCCTCTCGATAATTTTTCACATGATGTCCAAATAATTTGTTTTGGATAATCCAATCGTAAAATCGTTGACTGGATTTTGCAAAACAAGCTGCAGCGAGAATCATCAATGGTGTGGTTGGCAATCCGGGAACTGGTATTCCAATTAGACCGAGGACCATCGAAATAAATCCACAAGTGAACCAAAAAGTTCGACTTAATATTGAACGATTTAAATCCACTTTGTGAATATCGTTTTCCAAATCAGTCATGATTCTGTGCGATAGAATTCAGTATGTAATATATTGTATACAATGCGTTGTTTCACACTCCTCTTATCGATAGCAAATAGATTGAATGGGCCCCTCGTAGACACTACTAATTCAATTCTGTAAAGGAATGAATCAGTTCTGCAATTTCTCTCAATTGTTCCACAAAGAAAGATCGGGAGCTGCTGGTACACTTGTGTCAAAATTGTTCTCTTGTTCCCATTTGACTGGAGATTTCGGTCTCTTCAATCCAAGTAGAACCACGAGGATTAGGACGAAGATAAGAACCATCATGGTTACAAGATTATCATTTAACTGAGAAATATAGGTGGAACGTTCCTCTGGTTCGGAAGTGGTCTTAGGAACAACTTCCTTCTCCTCAACAGGAGTGAACTCAATTACAATTGATTCGCAGTTGAATACGTCGTCTGCAACTGCACATACTTCACCAGTATAGATGCCTGGTGTTGCTGCAGTTATCTTTACCTGATTGGAAGAAACTTCTGGAATAAGCGAATCATCAAATTCAAACAGAATGTATTCAGTATCTGCATTTGCATAAGCAGTAATGACAATGTTTCTGTTGACTTCAGAGATCAACTGTGAGTATGAAACGATACGCAGTTGAGGATTGAGATCTGGAATTCCCTCATCGATCTCATCATTACAGTTATCATCAATACCATTACGAATTTCAGTAGCGTATGGATTGATGTTAGAATTGTTATCATCACAATCTTGGAACCATCGTAGGCCATCCCCATCGTTGTCAAGATCTGCAAACAGTGGATTTGTTCCGATGAATAATTCATATCCATCTTGCATCGCATCACCATCGGTATCTGCATCTTGCCATTCGGTCATATGGATGTTGTACTCATCTATATCGATGAGTCCATCTCTATCTGCATCGGTCGTGAGGAAATCCTCGTCAATCTCTTCATCGCAATCGTCATCGATTCCATTGAGCCATTCGGACAAGCCAGGGCTTCGATCTGAATCGTTGTCGTCGCAATCTTGGAACCAATAATATCCATCACTGTCATCATCTGGATCAGCATAGGTAGGGTCAGAAAAGAAGACCTGAACTTCATCACCATCATCCATTCCATCACCATCCGTATCTGGATTGTTCCAATCCGTAAATTGGACATGGAACTCAGCCCAATCGCTTAATCGATCGTTATCTGAATCAAGATCTTTGAAGCCTTCATCTATTCCATTCTCGCAGTTATTATCGATTCCATCGAGAAGTTCGGGTTGGAATGGTTTGATGTTAGGGTCACTATCGTTGCAATCTTGGAACCAATACCAGCCATCGCTGTCACCATCGTCATCGAAGAGCAATGGGTTGCTGAAAGTGACGAGCACTTCGGTTCCATCGCTGAGTCCATCACTGTCCGTATCTTCCTGTAATGGGTTTGTCGAGAAGATAAGAATCTCTTGACCATCATTCAGCAGGTCATCATCGGTATCCGAGTCGATTGGACTCGTGGACGAATTGAAAATCTCATATCCGTCCATCAAATTGTCATCGTCTGAATCTGGATCGAAAGGATCGGTGTTGTGGATGCTAGTTTCATCATCATCGGGAAGACCGTCATTATCCGTATCGATGATTTCCTCAGCCCCATGAATTACCAGTTCCCAATGGTTCCATGTTCCTGTGTCACCGTTACCACGATCGTTGACGTCTATGGTCCAAACACCATCAGAGGATTCGTCCCAATGCAGCATTGAAGTGAATACCCATTCGTTGAAATTATTGTTGTTATCTTCGTGTTTTTCAGCCAATCTTGATTCTGTTCCATCGGGTGATGTCAATGTTATCTCGAGGTCACCTCGATAGGTGTGATCAGCATCAAAGCGGATTTCAACGGATTCGACGAGAAGACCAGCATCGACGGTGACGGTATCTGACAATCCACTGGCAGTATTATCAGGTATTGATTGTGAAATATCTATCTCGCCGCTTGACCAATTGTATTCTGGATTGACAGTGGTCCAATTTCGTGCAATATGGACAGCTAATCCTGCATCGATAGCACCATGTCCATACTTGTGATTAACATCATGGCCACCTCCATTGGTCATCCAATCACTATCGGAAGCATCGTTGGTTCGTGCACTATGGACTAGTACGTGTTGAACATCTCTGTATGTGAGTGAAGGATTTGCTTCGAGCATGAGAGCGATTACTCCGGAAACAAGCGGGGTTGCACTACTAGTTCCACCGAAATCGTTGTTGATGTCACTCGAGGTATAACCTCCTGAGCCACGAATGTCTGCAGTTGTGATTCCTTGTGATCCACCTCGAGAGTGTGCGGCAACGAGGATGTTTGCACCGTCCTCACTGTACCATGCTTGATCTCCGTAATCAGTAATCGCTGCAACACCTATTGTAAAACGAGAGTTCGCATATCCATCGTAATTGGAGTTGTCATCGTTGTTGCGGCCGTTTCCACCAGCTAGTGTAACAATCGTTCCCAATCCTCCTCTTCCCTGATACATATTGTCTTCAAGGGATGCTTGCAATAATGGTCCTGGGCCACTGACGACCTTACCAGAATCACTTGGACCCCATGAATTTGAAGAGATAGCAACAAGGTCACGTCGATGACCGATCGAATCCGCCTCATCTTGGTCTGTGTTTGAACAAGCGATAAGACGGATTCCAATAAGATCAGCATCCATCGCCGCGCCAGAAATTCCGTAATTGTTGTTGCCTATTCCTGCTGCTACGCCTGCAGCGGATGTCCCATGTCCATCGTTGGAAGTTGGAGTTGGATTACCATCATCGCCGCAGTAATCCCAATCGATCGCATCTTGATAATTTGGTGAGAGATCGTTGTGTTGGTGGTCGACACCATCATCGACGACGGAAATCAAAACACCAGTTCCATTGACACTGTCCCATGCTCCGGTGACGTTTGCATCTTCTCCAGGTGTTCCTGAACCTTGTCCAGTATTTTGTAGATGCCATTGCGATGAGAAAGAAGGGTCGTTTGGGATGAATCGCGGTTCATTACTGTGTGTCTTGATGATCGACCAGCGAACAACTTCATCGACCGACAAGAGTTCTTCACGAATGTTCATCGAATCCTCAAGATTCAAAATGAAGGCTCCTGGAATCTGATTTGGCTGTTCAATCGATTCAAGATCGAATGAAAGATGGGATTGTATTGAATCTTCTGTTTGGCCGCACATCGATGGCATGTAAACAAGCCACTGTTCAGAAATATCTTGTGCATCATCCGTCATTGCTCTTATGAAGGCGTTGTTCACTCCGAAACTGAGTTCTGTTGGTGTACACTCAATGATTTCCACTTCAGGTGCGGGTTGAGCGTGAGCAATTGGAGCAAGGAGCGTAATGAAAATCAAGAAAACGCCAACTCGCATATTTACAGTTACAACCCAACTGCCATAGAAAACCTTGCTTTTCTCGATAGCAAACCTTGACATTGAGGAAGTTAACGGCAATCCATGCGAAGCATCGTGACAGGTGGCGCTGGATTCATTGGTTCCCATCTTATAGACCGGCTAGTTGCTCGAGGTGATGAGGTTGTTGTTCTCGATAATCTATCAAGTGGAAAAGCAGAATTTCTAGCTCATCACACCTCGAATGTCACCCACATCGATGTGGATATAACAGACTTTGGTGCAATGTCTCCACATTTTGAAGGCGTTGATGTCGTTTACCACTTTGCAGCAAATCCTGACATTCGTCTAGGTACTGAGATAACCGATACGGATCTCAAACAAGGTACCCTTGCAACTTACAACGTTGTTGAGTCGATGAGACTACACAACGTACCTACGATCATGTTTGCGTCATCATCGGTTGTGTATGGTGAAAATGCTCCGATGCCAACTCCAGAAAATCATGGTCCTTGTATGCCAATTTCACTCTATGGTGCAAGCAAATCCGCTGGTGAATCGCTTGTCAGCAGTTGGGTTGGCACGTTTGGTCTGCAAGGCTATATCTTCCGTTTCGCAAATATCATCGGAGATCGAGGAACTCATGGAGTCATCTTTGATTTCATCCATAAACTCAAGCGTAATCCTAGCGAACTAGAAGTTCTTGGGGATGGACTACAAGAGAAATCCTACATGGAAGTCGGTGATTGTGTCGATGCAATACTTCATGTTATGGAGAAAGAAAATCAAACACTAAACTTGTTCAATCTTGGTAGTCACGATACGTGTAGTGTTCGTCGAATCGCTGAAATCGTGGTTGAGGAAACTGGTTATAATGATGCAGCGATCGTCTACACCGGTGGTTCAAGAGGTTGGGCGGGGGATATTCCACGAGCCATGCTTGGTATCGACAAAATGCTTGCAACTGGATTTAATGTCAAGTATAACAGTGAAGATGCAGTTCGTCATACAGCACGTGTATTGATACAAGAGATTGGTCTTGACAACTGAACCAATACCTCTGCGCCAAACCATCGGCCTTATGCATGAGAATGAATTCGGTAAATTCGGTGAGAACATGAAGACAATGCTCGATAACCAAGAAGGAAGCGCACGTTCGGAAGCTGGAATCATCGCTATGTCGATGTTTTTTGCAGGACTCCTTGTCGTCGCTTTCACCACTAATCCAATCGCATCAGGTACCCAAATAGGGGAGCGTGCTCCGGTCTTTAGTGGTGAAGCATACGATGGGACGAGTTGGAAGTCGTTTCAATTTGACGACCTTCTCGATATGTCCTGGACTTGGAATGCTACAGAGGATGTACCATGGATTGCGGTAGAATTCCTCGATACTGATTGTGGCCATTGTAAGAACGCTGCACCAGATATGGCAACGTGGTCACAAGAATTTAGTGGGGTTAATGGAGCTCCCAACGTTGTTTTCATTGCTATTGCAGTTGAATTTGTTGCTGAATCATCGCGTGCTGAGATAGTGGACTTCCGAACACAATACGAAAACAACTTCCTGTTTGTTGACGATCTCGATGAAGACATCGCTAAGGATTGGGATGTTTTAGCAACTCCATCTTACTTCCTTGTTCAGCCCGATGGAATCGTTGCATGGAACAGCGGTCAAGCAACCAATTCTATTGGATGGGATGCTAAGGAAGAGAAGTCTATACCTCTCAATGGATTTGATGATGGATACGTACAACTCAACGAAGCGATTGTGCAACTTATGATGCTTAACGGAGGTGAGTGAAGATGAACGAGTATGCAATTCTCTCGATTCATGGAGCAATCATTCTGTTTGGTGTGTTGTTAATGTCGCCATTGGGCTCGAGTATATCGTCTATATTTCACAATAAATATCCTTCAACTACCACGCGACGTGGAGAAATTCTGTCGGGTATGATCTTCGTTTGTCTTGGAGGATTCACCGTCTCCGCTCAAACGCTTTGGATGCATAACAAATTGTCTGAAGGAGCAAGTGTTTGTTCAGGTAATTCAATTCTCAATTGTGACGGATTGATCGGTAACATTGCATACAACACCGATCCATTCCTTGGACAACCATGGGGATTGGTTGGAATGGTTGCATTTACTGCCCTCATGTGGCTTGTCATTACCATCGCAAAGGATCCAATGTCTCCACAAACCCAACTATTCATCAAGGCAGGTCTCGGTGCGACCATTGCAGGTCTTCCAATCATTGGCCTTCTGGTCAGTTATGAAATCAAAGAAGGTCTCATCTGTCCGTTCTGTACCACTGCTCACATTGCGAACATTATCGCCTTAGTTGGTTTTATTCTCCTAGCCAAATTGCATGATTCGAACGATTGGGCTTCAGACATGAAGAAACAAATCTCAAAACACTCACGGAAGTGAGATATATGTATAGATTATTCAATGCTGGGATAATCTCTCTCTTGTTGCTTCTTTCCGGTTGTACATCGGCACCATCGAGTCATGTGACGCTTTCTTCTTCTCTCGATGAAATTCATCCTTTGGCATCGACTTGTCTCGATCATGGTGAATTGACTAGACATGATCATATGTATCTTGCAATTAGAATCGATGAAGAATTTGTAACAATTCCAGAAAACACTGGAATCAATACCGATACATGTAATGAATCAGGTGCAAACATGCACGTTGTTCACACACACTCTGCAGATGGAAAGCTCCACTTAGAGATGCAGACTAATGAGGATGTCGAAATAGGTGTGTTTTTCGATATCTGGGGGCAGCATTTTGATGAAACTGGAATCTTCGAATATCGTGTTAACGAAACTCACGATATGATCATGAGTGTTAGGGATGCCAACGGGAATGAATCTGTCGTTGATACCTATGATCACTTTATCTTGCTTGAAGGTCAAGAGATCTTCATCGATTACGGACTTCGTGCTTAAGGAATGAAGAGTCCTTCAAAGAAGGTTCCTTTTGCTTCAGATTCGATTTCTTCGAGACGAACGATCGTAACATCGATACGCTCTGTATCCGTGTAGATCCGACGAAGTTCGTGAAGCATTGCTCTTTGGACATCGTTTTGATCGGTTCCATACAGAACCGATAGATGCTGGTGCTTCTCACCGTTGACCACGGCAATGAATTCTACTATCCATTCTTTCACATGGTCGTCGTGCGTGTTCGCCTCAAATGTTTCTTCCATGATAATACATGGACGTGATACCTTATCAATGAATGGGTCATTTGACTCATAGATTTCCTAATTCCGGTAAAATTTACTGTAATTCGGTGAGATTTTGTTATATTTATTCCTCTTCTCTTACCTTTTCTTTCGTTTGGGCGGAGATGACTCCAAGAATTCCAATGGCCAAGAAGATCATAACTGGGAGAATTATAGGCAATTCAGCACCATTCTCAATGACGGATGATCGAAGTGAAATTTCGACTACTCCGAGCGGTTGAGAATCTGTAATACTTAGATTCCCCAAAGCCTCCTCCGTGTATTCATGAATAACGATTACCGACCATTCACTTAGCTCATGAGTTGGATAAGAGGCAACAAAAGGCGCTTCTATGTTCGAATCGATTGCAATTTGTTGCCCTTGCATTGGGAATTCAGCAAGACCGACAAGCACTCGGTCTCGATGTGCTTCACCAGGGTTTTCAAACGCCTTTCCGACCACTTTCTTATGTTGAACGAACAGGATGGTGTACTGAGTTTGATTGTCGACTTCGGATGGATGAGGAGGCATGGCCGTGACCATGAGATGTGTTTCATTTGTTTCCGCAGTGACAATTAGTTTCGTATACTGACGTTGGTTTGATTCAGATTTGAGAATGTCTGCTTGAACATCTGGCCACGATGGAACACCTTCCCGCAATTCTCCATTGTTGACAATGAAGGAAGGTGTTGCACCCAAGGAATCATGTTGAATTTTGAGTCGTTCAATTCGATGTTTTGCAGCTTCAGGGCTAAAGGCATCTACTCCATCGTCAGGATGGTAGGATACCATGCTGATTCTGCTTCCATGTCCTTCTGCAACAATACCAAGATCGGGATCAATTTCTGCACAACTCGAGCACCATGTAGCCGTATATTCCTCGACGAGGATACTGTGTCCCCCCTCGATCACAACCGATCCATTCCATTGAGATGGCTCGATTTGAACAGCATGAGCATGAGGTAACAATATCATGAGTGAACACAAGAGAATCGCCTTATGGACTGCGCTCATGGTCTGTCCAATCACTCGACCTCCTTCATCTCATCGTTTGAACCATGATTGTACGGAAGGTGTTATGTCTTCTAGTTCTCGCAAGGTAAGACGGGGAATCTCCATGGCAGACCACTGGGTTGAGAATCACAAGCGTGATTCGTGGCGCCGTCAAGCCAAAGCCAGTGGTTATCGAGCCCGTTCGGCTTTCAAACTCAAACAAATACAAGCCAAGTTTGAGTTGATGCGAGAAGGCGATGTAGTCCTCGATGTTGGCTGTCATCCTGGCGGATGGGCCCAAGTCGCTGTCGAAGAGGTTGGTGAAACAGGTATTGTAGTCGGTATCGACTTGGAGCCGTGTCAACCTGTTGATGGTGCCCTATTGATGGTAGGAGATATCACTGATTCACTGACGCAAGAAAGAATCGTCAAGGAGTTAGGTGATCGCCAAGTCAACTCCGTTATTTCTGATATTTCACCCGACATCACTGGGAAATGGGATGTCGACCAAGCAGTAGCGATGACCCTTGTAGCAAAAGTGTTCGACTTTGCTTTACCATTGCTTTGTAGTGGAGGCTGGTTTGTGACAAAATTGTTCCAAGGGGTTGGTGTTGAAGAACTGATCGAAGCCGTGAAACCTCACTTCTCCTACGTTCGAAGATTTTCTCCAGAAGCTTCTAGAAACTCCTCCTCCGAGGTGTATCTAATCTGTCGTAATCATACACCATGGAATGCCAAATCGACCTCTGTTCTCAATCGCTACGAACAGGCGGTCAACAAAATCCTCGGAGGTGATGATATCATCGATGATGTTGTTGCTACAAAGACGAGTTTTACTGTCAGGCGTAAGAAAACAGAGTGAAACTCTGATAATCGTTGATGATATTGTCAACTACATGAACAAAACATGTATTCACGATCTCAAACCAAATCGAACGATTCAGTCGATTTCAGGAACAATCCTACGTTCCTATCCCTTATCGATGAAACATGCCAAAGGTAGGTGGATTCTATTTCGAAAGATCATCCTAGAGGATGAGAGTGGATGGATTGTAGTCAAGGTTTGGGGTTCGGTCGCAACCGACCTGCTCCGAGGTCAGCAAATAAGGTTGGAAAAGACCTATTGTTTCGAACAAAATGGAGAACTGTACCTCACTCTTGGCATGCAT
>MDSW01169594.1_pt1 | contig 10197 bp, 9 predicted proteins | sample 811171 | NCBI WGS metagenome assembly MDSW01 (sample SAMN05326641, study PRJNA326480) | marine metagenome | isolation source: seawater | place: Atlantic Ocean: North West | collected 2012 | reverse complement strand
TTACCAAACCACCGCCGCCTACGGTCACTTCGGTCGCGACGAAGACCTCGACATCTTCACTTGGGAAAAGGTCGTTCCGCTCTAAGATTTCGTCGCGAGAAGACCGACGCCGACTCTCTTCGACTCGGCGTCGGTCGCGACGAGAACAAGCGTGCGGAGGGGGTTCCAATTTTTAGACGGCGACGGAATAGACGCTGTCCGACGGAATAGTCGGTAGAAACAATTTGTTGTGAGGATTCAAGCAACCGTGTAGAGCGAAACACGCGACGTTCCATCCATCGTTCGTTTCCTTTTCTCGTCGCTGCGTCTCGTCCCCGACTCGAGACTCGAGTTTGAGCGCGCGCGCGCGTCCCCGCACTCACCGACGCTCGCGATGTCGCGCGCGACGAACGGCGCGCCGACATCGTCCCCGCGCGTCTGTCCGCGCGTCGCTCGCGCGCGGCGCGCGCACCGTCTCGTCTCGTCGTCGCCGCGAGCGTCGTCATCATCTTTTTTCGGGTTCCCGGTCCCGCCCGTGTTGGACCCGGCCGTGGCCATCTCGAGCGTCGCCGAGGCGGCGTTGAAGACGCCGTTGGTGTTGAAATCGTACGGCAGCGTGCGCGTGGCGATCGACGCGCCGATCGAGGCCGCGATCGCGCGAGGGGAGGTGCGCCGAGTGGAGATTACCGGGACGGCGTGGTCGTCGCCGCGGTCGCTGACGTGCCGAAACATCGAATTCATCGTCGATGAACCGTGCGCGTTGGACGTGGAAGCGGCGGTGGGGATGCGTGGGATATTGTTGAAGCGACCGGCGCGCGGAAGCGCGCGATTGACGTTTGATTCGAGTGATTTCGGGAATTTTTTATCGCACCCGTTGCTGCGCGCGGCGGCGGCGGCGGCGAGACGAGACGAAGGTGGGTTCGATTTCGTCTTTGAAGGCGGTGAGACAGCGCGCGTGTGCGGTGATGAGGGATATTTAGAGTATAGCGGTGTGGTCGGTGGGAGCGGTGAGCGACGAACGATACGAATGCGTCCGATGGAGGGTTCGAGAGTGGACGCGCGTCTCGTCGGTGCCGACGCCGACGAGACGTTCGAACGATCGATGGCGTCGTTTTTCGAACGTCTCGTCATAGATTTAGAGGGCACGGAACTGCGGTATCGCGACATGACGATCGATCCCGCGCGCTCGACCGTGGATTTCGAGCTCGATCTGTGCGTGAGAAAGTTTCCGTCGCCGAATATTCAATTTTAAGATGTTCGTCTACGGTACGTTTACACTACAACCATTCTCCGGAGCCTCCATCCACCGCCTCTCGCCTCACCGCGCCCATCTCGCTCGGAGGCCACAACACCGCGGCGACGCGTCCGCGTATCACACCCACTGGCACCTCCCCGACGTCCCCTCCTCCGTCGTCGTCTCGTCCTCGCCACGCCTCTGACGCGCGCAGCTCGCACCGCCCCCTCGCCAACCCATCGCTCTCGTCCTTCGCCACGCGCTGAATCGCCACCCTCCCCGCCCCGATCGACGATCCGAGAGGTCGTCGAACCATCACCACGTCCCCTCGCGCGATCGCCCCTCTTCCGACGCTCGACACGTCGCACCACACCACCACCTCTCTCGCGAGTTCGTTCGCCGTCCCCGCGCGCCCATCGTCGTCGCGTCGCGCCGTCGTCGCCACCGCGCGCTCCGGCGCGCCGACTCGCGCGCTGATGACGGTTCCCGCCAAGAAAGCGATCGCGCCGTCGCGCAGGACGCCTCGAACCGTCATGGGCGCGCGCTCGCGTGTGGCGTCATCGTGGCGTCACCGTTCGGGACGAGACGCCTCCGCGAGAGACGCCCATCGACGCCACATCGCGACGGACGTCGCGAGACATGCGCGGACGCGCGAAAAGGATACTGGTGATATGTTTCTTCCTCGTCGCGTGCGCGTCGGCGACGCGCGCGAGCGGTGAACCCGCGAACGGGGGCGATGAAGACGCCGAGCGCGCGCTGTATGAATCGCTGCCGAACGACGAGGCGACGCTGAGCGAACTGTTTCAGTGGTCGATCGAACACGGTGACTTGGACCACCTGCGAGAGATGGCGCGACTCGAGTCCGAGCGCGAGTCCGAGGGGGAATCGGTGGTGAACGCCGAGCGTCGATGGTCGTGGTTTCGACGCGCCGCGGCGACGGCGAGACGCGCGACGAGACGCGCGAGGCGCGACGACGACGACGACGGACGCACGCGCGCCATCGCGAACGGGAAAGATTCGTCGAGAACGGTGAATGTTCGAGAAAAGCGCGGTGGACTGAGCGCGGAGGAGATCGATCGCAAGAGGAGGGAGGTGAAGGAGGCGTTGGACGCCGTGAATGGAGGGCGGCGAAGCGCGCACGAGCTCGCGAGAGAGTGCGGAGAGATCATCGTCGACGCGCACAAGAACGAGACGAAAGAGCGTCGCATGGCGGCGTTAGATTTATTGTACGAGTTGGTGGCCCCGATCGAGTTGGCGAACGATTTAGGGAAGATTGGCGTGGCGGACGCGTTGATCGGCGCGCTTCGCGACGACGACGAGGACGTCGCCGGCGCGGCGGCGAGCGCGCTCGCGGCGGCGGCGTCGAACAACGTCATCGTGCAGGGAATCATTCGCGACAAGGGTGGGTTCGACGTGCTGATGTCGCTCGTCTCCGCGACGCGAACGCCCGAAGAGTTGCGACATAAATCGCTCTGGGTGCTCGGCATGTGCGTGCGCACGCACGCGCCGTCGAGGGTGGATTTCTTCGCCGCCGACGGCGCGCGCGTGTTGGGCGAAGTTTTATCGAGACGCGCGCCGAAAAAAACGCGAACGCGCGCCATCGCGCTTCTCGGTGATCTCTTACACGTCGAGGGCGTTCCGGACGCGATATTCGCGGACAAAGACGCGACGAAAAAAGTGCTCGCCGACGTCGCCGACGTCGCGCTCGACGCCTCCTCCTCCGCCGACGCGGTGGAAAAGTCCCTCGCGGTCCTTCGCGCATCCCGCGCGCGCGCGCCCGAGGCGACGCGAGAGACGATCACGATGCGCGAGAACGACTTCATCGCCGTCGCCGATCGTCTCGACGCCGAGGCGAAGAGAGAGGACGACGGGTACGCGGCGGATATCGCGACGCTCGCGCGCGCGCTCGCGCGAGAATCCCGCGACGCGCGCGACGAGCTCTGAGCGCGTCTCTCGCGCGCGGTTTTGTAACGGTTCCTCGCACGCGCGCGCACCGTCGAATCCGTCGTCTTTCGAAATCGAAATCGACATCGACATCGCGCGCGCCGAAATCGCATTCGAAACGCTCTGGAAAACCCGCGCGCGAGACGCTCGACGCTCGACGCGCCGCTTCAAAAAAAACCCCACACACATCACGATTCAAAAACGTACGCGAACGTCGCCATTACATCTCTACTGAACTCGAGGACGACGCCTTCCCGCGACCGCTCAGATGCGATCGCGCGGCCCGACGACGGGTTCCTTTTGCGGCCCGACGGTGATGGGCAACTTCGCATCCTTGGCCCCCTTGACGCCGTACGCCACGGTCAACAATCCCGCGGACACCGCCAAGAGCGAATACACAGCCTCGCGTCGGCCCAAACCTTGCGCCGCGTACTCAAAGAACGCCGCCTGTTGATCCGGGTATCGCGCTCGAGAATCGACGCCGTAGACGTCCCACGACCCCGTCGTCGCCTCGACGTCGGAGAGATCGAAATAGACGCTCTCGTCGCCGTACTTGGCTTTACACGTCATCGGAACCCTACGACACGAGTCACGTCACGAGTCACGAGTCACGTCAGTCTTCTCACGTTTTCTCACGAATCACATCACATCACGCCCCACCCATCGTCCCTCTCTCCGCGTCCGAGACGATCGATCGGCCATCGCGCGATCGCGCTCGAGATACGACCCCGCGATACGGATACGATGCGCATTCGCGCGCGCGCGAATGAATGACGGTGTCCGGTCACTCGATCGGGTCGCGCGGATGCGGTCGACGGTCGACGCACCGTCCGGTCGATCGCTTGACCGCGCGACCGCGCACGGGGTTTCCCGCGAGCGATCTCGTCGACGTTCTCGTCGTCGTCGCGCGCGTCATCGTCATGGTGTGCGGTCGAGGGACGTCGTCGGGGCGAGGGGGACGGAGGGATGGGATCTGCGGTGTGTGTGTGCGAGGTGGGGAGATAAAACGCTGTAGTAGAGACGAGAATGGCGTATGTGTGTGTGTTGTTGACTGATGTGGAAAGATTTATATAGTGCCTCTTCAGAGAGTCTCCCAGGCGCATTGAGTTATGAATCGTCAACGTATACATATTGTACATAGAAAATCGCTAGTTACATCATCTACTGAAGGCGCGTCTGTCGCTTGCCTTTGCTCTCCTTGCGTTTCCGCTCATCAAGAAACTTCTCGTGGAAACCTCTCTTCCTACGTAAGGTTGTATCGCCCTTCGCTCCTCTCACGGGTAAGTTTTGAAGGTTTGCCATTCCGACGGCGCCGTTTTCCATTTTGCTATTCCTCGACATATTTTCAGACATCTCTCTGTGTGTCTGCACGTTGTTGAGGAAACTTTGTAGTTTCGCGAGGGAGTCTGAGATGAAAGCTGCTTCATCAGGCTCGCATGTAAACTCGGGGTCCGTTATGAGACCCGCCATCTGGATCGCCTCGTGTCCCAAACGCGACTTTGTACCCGCGAGGTCGAAAGCTGCTCCGAGGCTCCGCCTGTGAGTTGGTTGGGAGACTCCAACATCATCATCTTGTGTCACAGGCATATCTGCATCATTCTCAGTTCTCTCAACATCATCAGGTTTGCACTGAACGTTGAAAGCCTTGAAGGTCCAAACACTGTTCTCCATGAGCATCGCTTTCACCTTCGCGCCGACGACTGGCGTACGAGACAGTGGATGGAGGGATCGTCGTCTTCGCCCCGTCCTCCCCCCACACCTTAGACAGCTAGTTACTGAATTTCATACTTACAATATGTATTAACCGACGGTTCACGACTCGTCATTTTGAGGAGACTCTCTGAAGAGGCACTATATAAATCTTTCCGCGGGACTGATGTCCATGGTATCGGAATGGCGTGATATCGGACGTTCGGTGTGTAGTGTGTTGGATACTACGAGAGGAATTAACTATGTTTTGTGTGTGTGTGTGTCGCGCGTGGTGGCGTCGTGGCCGCGGTCGCGGTCGGTCGGACGCGGTCGGTCGGACGATCGGTCGACCGGTGGACGGTCGACGGGTGTCGCTCGCGGTGACGCGAGCGCGGCGTGGCGTGCGATGGCGCGCGCGAGCGCGTTCCAAAACGCTCGTACGTTCATTTTTCTGGCCAATCGCACGTTTACCGGTCGACCGCTGGTTCGCCAACGATCGACGACGGTTTGGCCGTAGGTGAGCGCGGAGGCGCGCTCGACGTCGACGCGCTCGAGGGTGTACTCGAAAGATGGGTGGAAGTCGTTTGGATCGTGATGGTCGGAGGAGGCGTGCGCGAATTCTATCGCGGCCCACACCGCGCACGGGTCGTGAAGCGGTGGGTGATCGAATCGGAAGACGCGCGCGTACGTCTGGGCGAAAAACGTCAGCAAGGCTTCGATTCTCTTCGCGTGCTCTTCGCCCGCGGGATGAAGCAACGCCTTCTCTCTCAGCGTCGCGATCACTTCGGGAGTCGCGAGGGCGGTGTGCGTGACCTCGAGCGGGATCATGTATAGGGGAAGTCCGCTCTCTAGGACGACGTGCGCCGCCTCGGGATCGCACTGTACGTTAAACTCGGCGCGAGCGCCCGTGTTGCCCTCGCCGACGGCGCCCCCCATGAAAAATATCGTCGGTCTCTTCGTGAGCGCGTTCAGTTCGGTTCGATACATCGAAATCATCAACGCCACGTTCGTCAAGGGTCCCGTCGCGACGATTATGAGGTCTCCGCCCGCCTTTTTCACAGCCTCAAACATGGCCACGGCGGCCGGCTCGTCGCCCACTTTTACGTAACGCTTTTCACGAGCCTCTGGCTCCGGCAACGCCGACGTTCCATCCACCGCATCCATCCCACTCTCTCCGTGAATCTCTTCGCAAATCCTCGCCTCTCTCAATAAAGGTTGCCCGGCGCCTTCGTACACTCGGCAGTGTTCCGTCATGAAGCGATGACACTCCCACTCCGCGGAACCGTACCTATCGCGCGCGCCGCCCCAATCGATCCAATCCAACACCCGCCTCGCGTTCGCCGTCGTCTTCTCGATGGTCTGATTACCCGCGACCGTGGAGACTCCCGCGAGAACGAGCGGCGTCGGGTCGTCTTCCGTAACCGTCTTCTTCTTCCCGCCCGCGCCGTCGACCGCGCCCCACGCCGCGAGGTACAACGCGAACGCGTCGTCGTGTCCGGGGTCGCAGTCCACCCAGAGCGCCTTCCCTCCTCGCGCGCGCTGCGAATTTCTGAGCAGACAGCGCGGACACGCGACGTCGGCGTTCGCGCGCGGTCGCCGGGCCGCCCCGTCCCAGTGCCTCGCGTCCGCCGCCTCCTCCGCCTCGACCTCGCGCGTGCGCTTCCTCGGCATCGCCCTCGATGCCGCCGCCCGTCGCCGTTCGCCGCGCGGCGTCGAGACGACGACCGACGCGCGCGCGCCGTCGTCTGCCGCGCGGCGTCGAGACTTTGTCGCGCGCGCGCGGCGTTTCGAGCGCGCGCGCGTCGAGTTTCGAGCGCGCGGAGAGGTCCGGAGCGTTCGTCGCGTGGTGTTGTGCGAGACGGTGTCGCGCGCATCGTCGGTTTGTTGTTGTTTGGGTGTCTGTGAAAGATGAATGATGATGTGATGCGTCGATGCGTCGCCATTAAATGTTGAGCGCGTGCGCGATCGAACCGGCGAGTTTGAGCACGTCGAACGGCGACACGCCGCTGCACGCGTTCACAGTCTGTGGACACGAGTCGGTGATCCAGAAATTGGCGAACCCGGCGGCAGGATCGGTGAAGCGGCGCCAGGATTCGTTGGGAAAGACGCCGTGGGTGACGTAGGCGCTCACGGCGCTCGCGCCCTCTCTTCTCAAAACCTTGGCGCACTCGATGAGCGTGCCCCCGGATTGCACGAGATCGTCGACGATGACGACGTGCTTACCCACGGGTTTACCCTCCTTGATGGTGACGATGCGCTTATCGCCCTCTCGAACCTTGGTGCAGACGACCTCGTCGTATTTGGAGAAAAAGTTGTGGAAACGCTTGCACGCGCCCTCGTCCGGGTAGGCGATGACGACGTCCGCGGCGTCCTCTAGTCGCTCTAACTTGGCCAACAAGAGCGGAATCCCAGAGCAAAAGAGCGGTGTCACGGAGTCACCAAAGTAAAATCGCTCCTGAAGGGCGTGAATGTCAAAGACAATCATATCCGTCGGTCCGCCTCTCGAGTGCGGAATGGTGCTCAACATTCTCGCCATGGTCACCGCCGTGGGAATTTCACCCTCTTTATCCACTCTCTCGAACGTCCCGGTGGGGAAAAACGGTAAAATTAATCTGAAAGACGCGACGAACATCTTCGGCAGCGAGTATATCACGCTAAGCTGCTGGAAAATGACCGATGCGTTGTGAAAAGACGCCAAAAACGCTACGTGCCTTCCGTGCACCTGCTCGGCGTTGTTGACGAAAATGTTTGGAAATCCATCCGCGAACGTGCGCCACTGAATCTCCCCGAGCTCGACGTTACCATCGATCGCCGCGATCTCCCTCGCCATTTGTTCCATCTGCGCGCGCGAGCGAAAACCATTCGTCAGTCGCGCGTTCCGCCGCCGGACGGTTTTGAATTCCCATTCCCAAAACAGACAGACGGCCGTCGTCCTCATCGCGCGCGCGCCCCCCTCCCCCTCCTCCATCCATCGCCGTCGACGCGTCACACCATCTCCGCGCGTCACCCTCCCGCACCTCTGTGCAATAAAACAGCATCAACGGCATCGACGAGCGCGTCAACCGCTGGCTCGTCGCTCGGGACAGTGTGTCCCCGCCGACGGACATGACGGCGTTCGTCGTCGTCGCCCGCGCGTCCTCGTCCGCGTCTCGCGCCCTCGTCTCGTCCCACTCGTCTCGCGTCGCGTCCTCGTTCGAACGCTCGCCGTTCTCGACGCGAGAATCGCGCGCGCGCGGGCGATCACTGCGGGGACGCGGGCAACGGCGAGGCGGCGGTGGTTGAGCGTCTCGGCGAGGGCGCGTCCCGGGACGTCTGAGATGGGCGCCGGTGAGGCGAGATCGGACTACAAAGCGCGTCCTATGAAATCAGTGCGAGGATACCTCTCGTGCACGCCCTCCCACATGACGCACATCGCGTCCGCGCATCGGAGGTGATATAAAATCTTCCCCGTGAGACTGAGCGTGCGAGTTCGACACGCGCTCTCGACGAAAATCACGGCGGGCGTCGACCACCCGAGCGCGCGTCTGAGCATCGCGGCGAACACCACGGGCACGCAGGTGCCCGGACCGTTACAAAATACGACGTCCGGCGCGCATCTGCGAACGACGGCGACGGCCTCGACGAGGGCGAACGCCGTCGTCGCCGCGCTGGTCGGGAAACTCTGGCCCACCTCGCGCGCGCGTCCGATGCGCACGACGCTCGCGGACGCCCCCGTGAGTCGACGCTCGCGCTCGAGCGCCTTGGACGCGCTCTTATCGTCCGTTCTCGCGACGACGTACGTCCTCGGCGCGTAGGAATCGGCGGGTAATCGCTCGAGAAGCGACAACATCTCGCTCGTGTGTCCACCGCTGCCCAAGACGATGAGCGCGCGCAGGCGCTCCTTGGCGCGCCATCGCGCGCGGAGCGGGCGGGCGAGGTTTCGAACGAACCAGAGGAAAACGTTGACGCACGCGAGGGCGAGCGCGAGCGCGAGCGCGCGCATCGCTCTCGCGCGCGCCGCAATGCAGATGTGTCCCGAGAGGGCGCGCGGTCGTCGGCGAACGCGGTAGTCCGCGACGCATGGCGCCGAGATCGACGCGGCGGGAACTCGTCGCGACGCACGTCGTCGTCGTCGTCGTCGTCGTCGGACTCGCGCTCGTCGTCGGGTGTCGAGCGCACGGTGGTCATCATCACCATGGCCAAAGCTCGGGACGGGACGTTTACGAACGACGAGGCGCGCCGACGCGCGGTGACCTCGCGGACGCGGTCCTCGCGTCGACGGTGGTCTCTCTCGCCTCTCTCGCCGCGTGCTCGCTGTTGGCGATGCGAGCGATCGGTGTGCGCGTGAGCGCGAGGTGGTTGAACGATTTGAGCGTCGGCGCGATACTGGGCGACGCCGTCGCGCACCAACTCCCGGCGATGTTCGACGCGGCGAGAGGGCTCGAGGGAGCGGTGGGGGGTGAAAATGGGAACGCGTTCGCGGCGATGAGCGTCGTGTTCGGCGCGCTGGCGTTTCATGAGATTGAAAAGGCGGTTCGATGGACGAAGCGTCGAGAGCGCTCGCGCGCGCCGGGACGGTCGAGGTCGAGGTTGAGGTCGACGAGACGACGAGGAAAGACCGAACGCGGGTTGACGGCGAACCTGGACGCGATCGCGACGAGCGGCTGGTTGAATCTGTTCGCGGACGCGATGCACAATTTCACCGATGGCGTCGTCATAGCCCTGGCGTTCGCTCGACGCGGTCGGTCGGCGGGTTGGGCGACGACGTGGGCGGCGCTCGCACACGAGCTTCCGCAAGAGATTGGCGATTACGGTGTCCTTCGAGTCGCCGGATTCACGGACGCGCAGGCATTACTGTTTAACCTCGCGTCGGCGCTCGTCGCCGTCGTCGCCGTGCTCCTCACCTTTGTCTTCCTCGCCGCCTCCGCCGCGGCGGAGTCCTCCGCACCCGCGTTCGCCGCCGTCGTCGTCTTCACCGAGGCCGCCTCCGCCGGGGGCTTCTTAGCCGTCGCGTTCTCCGGTCTCGCCGACATCGCTCGCCACGACGCCGGCCCCGCCGCCGCCGCCGCCTCCCCGCCGCCGCCGCTCTCCGCCCTCTCCGTCGCCCTCGGCGCGCTCCTCGTCGCTCGCGGCTGACCTCCGACCCAAAGCGCGCGACCACGCGAGAGCACGTCACGACGACGCGCGCGCGCCCTCCCTCCCGCCAGCTCCGACCCAGACCTCGCGCGCGCCGCGCGTCCCGTCGCCTCTCGCGCCGACACATGTACTTCCATACGGACAAACAGTGATCATCTTCGAAAATCCGCAAATCTCAGACACGTCCCAGCGCACGATCGATCCCCTCCATCGCGCGCGCGCGCCTCCGCCCCCCC
>MDSW01042033.1_pt1 | contig 10197 bp, 11 predicted proteins | sample 811171 | NCBI WGS metagenome assembly MDSW01 (sample SAMN05326641, study PRJNA326480) | marine metagenome | isolation source: seawater | place: Atlantic Ocean: North West | collected 2012 | reverse complement strand
TGCATTTGAGCAAGCTCTCTTTGAGAGCGCATAATATCAGAACGTTTAAATAAATCTCCAGGGCGAGTTCTCAGCTCTCTCATAATAACGTGATCATTTGTTTTTGTGTTGCCTTTTACTATTACTTTATTTACTCGAGCCTGTTTTCCCTCATAAATCCTAATTTCCAGATCAATTTTTCTGTTTTTTACTGCAATTTCAACAGCAGTGGCATTAAAGAACAGATATCCATCATCAAGATATAGGGAGCTAATATCTGTTCCTTCTGTTGATCCAAATAATCTTTCGTCTAGAATAGACTGGTCAAAAAGGTCATTATTTTTAATTCCTAATCTTTGCAATAATTCTTTTGATGAATAGATTGTATTTCCAGTAAAAGTAATGGCCCCAAATTTATAAGGCTCTCCTTCATTAATAGTCATTTCAATTGTCATAGTATTATCACTATTCATGTAAGTTGTATCATGTACAATCTTAGCGTCTCTATATCCTACTTCGTTATATTTTGAGATGATATTTTTTTTATCATCTTTATATTTTTTTTCACTAAACTTTGAAATTTTCCAGAATCTCCAGAAACTTTTAGGCTTTGTTTCTTTCATGCTCTTTTTTAGCTTACGATTGTTTACAGCATATATAGAGTCTTTTTGATTTAAGACGGTTTTATTTGTATTTAGAATTTGCTGCCTGCCTTTGATGTTAATTTCTTTAATTTTTACTTTGCTTCCTTTTGTAATATTGAAAATTAAATTCTTAGAGTTTGCTGTAGCTGTGTCAGTAGTTGTTAGGTAACCAACACTTATGTTATAAAATCCTTTATTCTTGTAATATTTTTCTATAGTATTAATGCTATTATTAATAAGATTTTGTGTTAATACTTTCCCCCTCATGAGTTTAAGGTCTTCTTTTAGAGTCGTAATATCAGATTTACTTACCTTCTTTCCTTTGAATTTAAATTTTGAGAGTCTTGGGTATTCTTTTAAATTGATTGATAAAAAGGCAGTACTTCCCTCTATTTTCTCAATAGAGATATTTATATCTTCAAATAATCCTTGTTCCCAAAGTTTTGTAATGGCAGTACTTATTTTGTCTCCAGGGATTTTAATTTTTTCGCCAACTGATAAGCCTGTAATAGCAATAAGAGTGTTGTTGTTTAGATTATTAGCGCCAGTCACCATTACTCCTCCAATTTCATAGCTTTTTGGATCTGAATAATCTAAGGTGTCATTGACCTGAGCCGTAACATTAATGCTGAGAAAACTAATTATTAATAATGCAATCTTCTTCACAATCTTAATTTTGTATTTGTTCTGTTGTTTTCCCAAATCTTCTTTCTCTATTTTGATAATCTAGAATAGCATTTTCCAAATCTATTTTTTTAAAATCAGGCCATAAAGTGTTTGTAAAATACAATTCAGAATATGCAATTTGCCAGAGAAGGAAATTGCTAATCCGATATTCGCCACTTGTTCTGATTAATAGTTCAGGATCAGGAACGCTTTTTGTTGTAAGATATTGTTGAAATAGGTTTTCGTCTAGGTTGCTTGGATTAATCTTGTCAGAGATTATCTTCTTTGTAGCATTTAATATTTCCCATCTCCCACTATAGCTGAGAGCAAGAATAAGAGTCATTTTTGTATTATCTTTTGTTATTTTGATAGCTTCAAGTAGTTCTTTCTTAGCCTTTGAGGGTAAATTTTCAGTAGCTCCAATTGTACTTAATTTAATATTATTATCCATCAAAGTTTTAGTTTCTTTATTGATTGCAGAAACTAGTAATGTCATAAGTGCATTTATTTCAGATTTTGGACGATCCCAATTCTCAGTTGAGAACGCATAAAGGGTCAAAAACTGAATACCAAGCTCAGCAGCAGCTTCAACAGTATTTCTAACTGCAGTCACACCATTCCTATGTCCAAAAACTCTTAACTTGCCTTTAGATTTTGCCCATCTTCCATTCCCATCCATTGTGATGGCAACATGTCTTGGCAGGTTATTTTTATCTATTTCTTGATTCATCTAATACTTGCAAATTACGGATAGCAACCTTTAGTATTATTATTTAATTTAAATGAGAGTGTAATACCTGCAAAAGCATACCAATCCTTTTTCTCTGGATTCCCTCTAGACTTTTCCGCATTATTGTATTGAGGATTATTAGTTGGATCGGACATCTCTTGAGCTAATTGTGACATCTCACTTGGCCAGATCCCCATGCTATTAGGCCCCGGATAAGTTGTGCTTACATCATCTATATAATCAGTAAATGTTTTTCTCAATCCATATTCTAGTATAATATTGAAAGATTCATTTACAGCTACTTTAATCCCCCCTCCTATAGGAATAGCAAATTGAATCAAAGAGTATAGCTGTCTGTCTTCATCAGACCAAGTTATTGTGCCTTGACCCTCGGTACCTAATTCTTGTAATGCTACCCATTCTCCATTTTTATTCTCCGCTTTTGGGTTAAAATGAAATATAGATATTCCGGTATAAACAAAAGGAGTCCAAGTATATAAAGGATTACCAGGTTGATATGGCAAGAAATTAAACTCTATTTGGCCAGAGATTTCATAAACTGGGGATTTAAAATGTAATCCTCTATTTTTAGCAATTGTATCTGAAGAGTTCCTTTCATCAGACATTAAGTTTAGATATATTGCTTCAGCTTTATATGCAAATCGTTGGTCAATATTTTTTCTGATTATCAATCCTGCACCAGGTAAGGATTGATGAAAATGAGCAGTATTTAAGTCTCCTAAGTAGTATGAGGCTCCTAATAAGACACCCACTTCAGTATTAGGTTTAAATTGCTGTGCTTTTGCAGTAATCCCAAATAAAAGAATTATCGTTAGTGTTAGCCTTATTTTAGAATTAAATCTTTTCATAATTAAAGATGATTATCAATAATCTGCAAATATAAATATTCTAGCAGTTTATTAGAGTATATTAGCTTCTTTTATCTAACCCCCACATTAATTTGCTTCTAATAGTTGAAGTAAAAGAATTGTCTTGAGGCTGAACAAGTTTAATTTTAAAATCTGCTTTCCGTATAATTAGTTCTGTATCACTATCGAAAGCACGTGACCTGGAATCTAGTGAAACTAATGCTAATTGATCCCTGTCTTCAACTTTTAGTTTTATAATGCTATTATCATTAATAACTATTGGTCTAACATTTAAATTGTGAGGAGCATTTGGGGTAATAATTATATTATTAGTTCCAGGCATGATAATAGGGCCACCACAACTTAACGAATAACCTGTTGATCCAGTTGGGGTAGATATTACTAATCCATCTGCCCAATAAGTATTTAGAAATTCATTATTAATATAAGTGTCGATCCTAATCATAGATGAGGTATCTTTTTTTGAAATGGCAACTTCATTTAGAGCAAAGTTTTTCTCTTTAAAAAGGTTTTTATTAGTAGTTAATTCCAATAATGCTCTTTCATTAATTTTATATTTTCCCTTTATTATATCATTTACAGCATCATCAATTTGTCCAGCAGAGATACTTGAAATAAAGCCAAGTCTGCCAGTATTGATTCCCATAATAGGTATGTTTGATTTTCTTATGAAGGTCACTGCTTTTAGTAAAGTGCCATCACCACCAATACTGAATAGAAAATCAGTGGTGTCACTTAATGATTCTTTAGAGCTGAATGTCTCGACATCATTAGAGAAATGAATACTTTTTTGCAAGAATTTATTGAATTTTTCCTCAATAATAATCTTGATATGCTCTGCTTCTAGTCTTTTGATTAGATGCTTAATATATTTTGTGAAATGTTCAGGATATGGAGTTCCAAAAATTGCAATTGTCATAATTTATTTTTTTCAAAAAGGATTTGAGAAGTGTAAAAATAGGCCTTTTTCTCCTAAATGGTTTATTGAATACTCAATTCTTATTAGTTTATCATAGTAAGTAACATAGTCAAGACTAATGCCATTGCCTAAAAGGAATGAATTAGATAAAGGATTATTGTCTTGATTATTCTGTTTATCAATTACATAGCCCATGTCAGAGAACAACCCTAAATATAATGAGTAATGTGATTTCTTGAATTGTGTCATTTTTACATAAGGGATGTTAAATTCTGTTTTTTTAATAAGCATATATTTTAAAACAGTTTTAGATAGCCAAAAGTCTTGCCCATCTACTACATAATACTCATAACCTCTTACATAATCATTAAATCCAAATCCTTTTAACACAAAATAAGGTTGATATTCATTAGAAGACAATTTTGCTTTAAAACTTGAACCAAGAAAATATCGGTCTTTCAATTCAACATGTTTCTCAGCCTTTCCAATAATTTCAAAGTGCTTAACAGCACTAGATAAGGCAAAATGTTTTGATCCTTTAAGAAGTAAATAATGACCATGTAAAGGATATTCGATATAATCCCTTCCCTCATGTATAAATTTATAGCTTAATTTTATATATGATCCAGAATTTGAATTGTTATATAGATAATTCGGGTTTCTATTTGTAATTGCTGTATCTACATCAGAGAGAAAATAATGAAGTTGTAAGCTATGTGTTTTTTCAATTTTCTTCCTATAGAAAAGTTCGGCATTAAATTCGTAATCTTTTGTAGTGAACTTATTATTAGTGTAGTAGATTAAGTTATTGTTTTCTGTTTTATAGAATGATTTTTTTCTTCTGAAAAGCTGAATATTCGTATTTATTCCAATGGTCTTCTTTTTATTTATTGATGGCATCTGGTAAGAGAATAGATAATGCTCTTTAAATCCTTTTCTTATTTTAAAGTTTAACCGTTCATTTTCCCCTCTAAAGTTTTCCCAGACTAAATATGTTCCATAGTTAACTCTAGATAAATCAGAGTAATTACTTTTTTTGAATTTATTCCACCAAACATTAAAGTTTCTATCAGAAAGCTCAAAGATTGGGTATGGCCATATGTACCATCTCTCTATTAGGTCAATCATTATTTCTGCTTGGTCTCCCATTAGCGTATAATTAATCTCGACAAAGTTGAATATTTTTAAATTAATAAGATTTTCTTTACTTTCTTTAATTCTTTCTTCTAAATCAGAAATAGAGACTTCAGTATTTTGACTAAATACTATTTCCCTAAGAATAATATTTTCTTTGGTTACTTTATTTCCATTTACAATAATATCTGAGATCGTAATTATATTTTGAGAATGGCCTAGCAATGCTATTAGCATAAGCAGTAAGTTTAAAAGAAGCCTTTTCATTCTTTTTAGGGATTCAAAAATCGCATTAATGATTCATAGCGTTCTAAAAAGTCTTCATCAGTATCTTCCTCTTTATAGGAAGCGCTTACTTTATAGGAGCGTCTCTCAAAGTCTTTAATGATACTAGTAATATCTTGCTGATTAAGCTTTATTGTAACTTCTATGTCTGTAGATTTAGGCTTTGAGATGATATAAGAGCTTAATATTTTAGCATTATTACTTTCAACAATACTTGCAATTTCAGTTAAAGAGTAATCATGATTATTCATTTCTAGAACAATAACTCCTCCGACAGATTGAATTGTTGCTGATTTTGCAATCGTATACATTAACTTTCTGCTTGTAATAACTCCTAGGTAATGATTCTGATCATCTAAAACAGGGACAACAGATAAGTTGTTTTTTTCTAGCACTTCAATAATATCAAATAAGTGCTGGTTATATTTAACATGAGGGGATGCGAGATGATTTAGATGTTCTTCTATATATTCATCTGCTGAATCCCAGTTCATGATTTCTTTATCTGAAATGACACCCAGAAAGTAGTTATTCTTGGTAATAGCAAGATGATGTGTCCTAAATTGATCCATCATTTGCAAAGCAGTTCTCCCATCCTCTTGAGGATGAATACTTTCAATACTTGATGAAATAAGTGTCTTTGCTTGCATCTTGCAAAGATACTATTTTTTACTTTTGCTATTAAATTATGACCAAGCTAAGCGTAAATATAAATAAGATAGCAACTCTTAGAAATACTAGATTTGGAGACACTCCTAATGTAGTTAAGGCTGCTATTGACTGCCAGAGATTCGGAGCAGACGGAATAACTATTCATCCTAGACCTGATGAAAGACATATTAGAAGAAAGGATGTTTTTGATATAAAACCAATTATCATAACAGAATATAATATTGAAGGGTATCCATCTGATGATTTTTTAGAAATGGTACTTGAAGTAAGACCAGAGCAAGTTACACTAGTGCCTGATGGGCCTAATGTTCTTACTTCTTGTGCAGGATGGGATACGATAAAGTCTCAGGATTTTTTAAAAGGCATTATATCTATACTTAAAGAAGCAAAGATTCAAACCTCAATTTTTGTATCGCCTAATTCAGAAATAATTAAAGGGGCAAAACTTTGTGGAGCAGATAGAATTGAACTTTATACGGAAGATTATGCGAATAATTATTTAGTAAATAAAGAAGAAGCGATTCAGCCTTATATTTTAGCTGCAAATAAAGCATCAGAATTAGGATTAGGGATAAATGCAGGCCATGATTTGAGTTTAGAGAATTTAGAGTTTTTTGCACGGAACATCCCAAATTTGAACGAGGTTTCTATTGGACATGCACTTATAAGCGACACAATTTATTTAGGGCTAGAGAATACTATTCAAATGTATAAGCGACTTTTATAGATGAGACTATATTCAAAAATATATGGTGATCAGAAACAGGAAATAATAATCATGCATGGCCTTTTTGGGATGAGTGATAACTGGAATTCTTTAGGCAAAAAATTCTCAGAACATTACAAGGTCCATCTTGTTGATTTGCGGAATCATGGGAGATCCCCACACTCTAAGGGGTTTGATTATGAGCTAATGTCTGAAGATATTTTTGAGTATATTGAGGATAATAATATCTACAAACCAATACTTTTAGGTCATTCTTTAGGGGGGAAAGTTGCTATGAAGTTTGCTTTTACACATTCAAATAAAATAGAAAAATTAATAGTTGTTGATATAGCACCAAGAAGATACAACACTGATTTCTTTCAGACTCTATTACAAACATTATCCAGATTACCTTTAGATAAAATTACAAACAGAGAGGACATAGAAAGGATACTCTCTGAGACTTATAAGGATAGAGGAATGAGATTATTTTTGATGAAAAATTTGTATAGAAATGAAAAGAAAGAATTTGAATGGAGATTTAATATAGATGTGCTTTTGGAGAAAGTACATAATATACAGCAAGCAGATTTTATTAAGGGAATCTGTAATGTGCCTACATACTTCATTAAAGGTGGGAACTCAAATTATATAACTAGTAAAGACGAACTCATTATTAATCAACACTTTTCTGATTTTAGTATTGTAACAATACATGAGGCAGGGCATTGGGTGCATGCAGAAAAGCCTGAGAAGTTCTATAATGAGGTTTTGCGTCTGTGTTTGGAGTAATTAAAATTTAATTATCTGACCTTCTTTAGCTAAATTAAATCCTTTTTCTAGTACATCTTTTTGAGCAAAACTTTTTTCTATTAGTAATGGGTTGGTATGGTTAAAATGAATAAAGTATATTTTTTCTTTTTCTTTTTCTTCAAGAGAGGAAAATAGGCTTATGCTTTCTTCTACAAAAGGATGTGGAATTTCACTCATATCTCTGTTGATCTCTCCATTTTTATAGAATGTAGCATCCAAAAATGCATAATCTGATTTTTGTATAAGTTTCGTTATATCAGTTTCCCATTTTTCCCACTTGTCAATATCTGGTATAAAAATCAAAGATTTTCCACGTATTAAAATCGCATAACCTACAGTTTCAGAAAACTCATCTCTATGAGGTACCAAGAATGGTTTTATTTTAATATTCTCATTTAAATTAATAATAGAATCAGCTGTAAGCTTTTGGAGACTAATATTTTCAAGATCAATTAACTGACTCCAAGGCCCATTTTCTTTTAGAAAAGAACTCATTTTTGGCATTGCAAAAACAGGGATCTTGCTTGCTCCTATTGCTTCTCTTCCTAAATGCATAAGCCCGGTGTAATGGCCTATATGCGCATGAGTTAGTAATATTCCATCTATTTTATCAGTCTCTGTTTTGCTTTTAAGAAGCTGGAGCTGGTCTTTTATATTTGGAGTAGCATCTATAATCCATTGTTCTTTTGTTATTGGATCTATAATCGCTAAGCAAGAAGTCATTCTTTGTAGTTTTGAGTCTTCCCAAGCTATTTTACAACATGCTTTTTTACAATTAATTTGAGGATATCCTGCATCTTGTGCAATACCTAAGACCATAACATAAGGGATTATTAGGTCTTGCTTTTCATGTATGGTGCAATAAGAGAGTAATAATGTTATGAGAAGTGCTATAATGGGTTTCATATTATTATTTTTTCAAAACAATGATATTTATTTTTATTTGGTTTTAAATCAATTGTACCTAATTCTTTATATTCTAAACTCCTATAAAATTCCATCGCTTTTGGGTTTCCGGAGTAAGTATCTAGCCGTATAGATTTTAATCTTTTTTTTACTACTAACTGTTCTGCAAATATCATTAAATTTTTCCCAACTTTTCTCCCCCAAAACTCTTCTTTAGCTGCTAATCGATGTACTACTAAGAAATACGGAGATTGATCTTCCCAATTAATATCTAAATAGGTTTTATCTTGATTTCGGTCAATATTTACACCTCCAAGAATATCCCCATTTCTCTCAGCGACATAATAAGTTTCAGAGTTTATATCTGAGGTGATAATTTTTGGGTTAGGGTAGTTCTCATCCCACTGATCAATGCCATTTTTTATCATTCCTTTAACACAAGAAGCATACATTTCCATTATTCTTGATAAATCTGATATTTGACCTTTTCTTATTATCATTGAATTAATAGATTGCAACCTCTTATATCAGCATTGTTAAATCGGCCAAGTACTGAAAAACTTCCATCATTAAACGTCTTCCCTAGATCTTCAGTAGCGATAAAGGGGCAGGAGTAGATATTGGCTAAATCAATTATATTTATGCCTCCAGTTTTATTATCTCCTATTATTGATAAGGGGTCATTTATATCTCTTATCAACACTTTTTTCCATGATGGTGATTTAAAGATCCCATCTCCTTTTGAGTAGCTTTGTGATAATAGCTCTGTCATTCCATACTCAGAATGAATTTTTTCTAACGAAAATACAGATTTAAGCCTCATATGAAGTTCTTCTTTTATTATGTCTTTTGTTTTCCCTTTTGTGCCTCCTGTTTCAATAATGATGGTCTTCTTAAGACTTTGAGGAAATTGTTCGGCAAGCTCTAAAAGAGCATAACTAACACCAAATAAAATTGTTTTTTGCCCCTTTTCTTCTAATTCTTGTAGGATGTTGGAAAGGCCTTCGTAGTTATTTAGATAAAACCCACTTTGTGGATGATTGCTTTTTAAAATTAGATCATCTACCATATAAATAAGTGAAGAGCCTCCCCTTTCTCTATAATTTGGCAGTAATGACAAGATACAATACTCACTAATAGCTTTATAAAAGAGTTCAAAGGATTTAACGTAGGACTTTTGATACATAGAAATATCTGAAACTAAGTGCTTGCTTTGATCTCCTGTTGTTCCACTACTTAGAAATATTTCTTCTACGGCTCTGCCTTTACAGATAATTTGTTCTGTTTTAAAGAAATGAATAGGCAGGAATGGGATTTCATAAATATTAATTGGTTTTAGCCCTTTTAATATTAATGTTGCATAGTCTGCATAAACTTGATTAGTCTTAATTTGATAATCAAACATATCTAATGCAAGTTTTTCAAACTCTATTTCATTTTGAATGTTAAAGATCTTATCTTGCATATTAGAAAATTGAAGTTATAAATTTTTTCTAAATAACAGAAATAATATAGCCCCAGTAATTAACGCAAGAAACCCTTTTAATGCTCCCAATTCATTTGGTATTATTGAAGCTTCTTGAAGCCAAGAGAATACAGCAAACATAATTCCAAATCCTGAAATTAAAAGCCATATTTCTTTCTTAATATTTGTTTTCATTTATTGCAAAGATATTTTTAAATTTTTTATAAACAAGATAATATTTTATTAGATTTGCCACATGTTTAAAAAGGAAAATATTAATAAGATACTGAGTATATTATTAGTTTTTGTATATTCATTTCCCGCATCTCATGTTCTCCTCTTTCATAGTCACGATCATAGTCACGATCATAGTCACGATCATAGTCAC
>MDSW01164497.1_pt1 | contig 10198 bp, 7 predicted proteins | sample 811171 | NCBI WGS metagenome assembly MDSW01 (sample SAMN05326641, study PRJNA326480) | marine metagenome | isolation source: seawater | place: Atlantic Ocean: North West | collected 2012 | reverse complement strand
CGTCTCCGAAAACGGATTCACCGATATTCAATCAGAGGGGCCCGCGAGGAAGTGGGAGCACACGCACACCTTCACGCCAGTCGGCGACAAAGCAACCAGGATCCACGAGCACATCGAGTATGAACACCAGTCCGGGTTCTGGGGCCTTGTCACCCGGGTTTTGTTCGCCCGACCCAATCTGTATTTGATGTTCACCTACCGGAAGTTGGTAACTCGCTGGCATCTCCGTCGCCGGGCAGAGAACGTACGCGACGACCATGTGTAGATCAGATCCCGGTGTTCATGGCACGGTCGGATTCAAGCAACTTCCCGCTCCAATGACTTGACCAATCCGCCGACGTGGACTTCACTTCGATCCAGTGTATCGTCAGCGCTTCGACCTACTTTGGCACATCCCGAATCGGAGGCAGGTCGCAGCGGTTTTCTGCGTTTCATGAATGAAGTCGACAAGGCACTCCCGAAGGGAGATGAAGTCGAACTGGAAATCGTGCTGGACAACGCATCAACTCATAAGACGAAACAGGGCAAGGAGGTTTGCGGTGGAAGCCTGACAGCGTCCCTACCTAATTCTCCTTAAGCCGAGGTCCGGTAGCAGGAAGGAGCGGTGCAGAAAGATGCAGCAAAAACGAGTAACATTGCGTGAAGCGTGTCTTCATCACCCCTACTCACTGCGTGGATACCGATGAAACTCTTTCGGATATTTTGCTTTCTTGTGTTCCTGATTTTTGTTTTCAAAGCTTACCAGAATATTAATTCGGGCAAGCCAATACGCGAGCAGTGGAAGCAAGAGCACTATGACTCACTCTCGCCGGAAAAGCAGCGAAGAATCGACGAATATAACAGAACACACGGGCCAAAGCCGGGGTGGTGATCGTGACTCCGGGTCGCGAAATCCAATGACAGCAAGCGGGGACATGGAGACCGGAACAGCGCAGACGACGTGTGCACGATTTACGTGTTCTTAAGCCATCCAACTGAAGCGACCGCCGTTCCGGCAATCAAGGCGTTTGCCTGCTCCGCCTGCAAGTCGTGAATAATCCCGGCTAGTCAGAATTCACGCTGGCAGCGACTCGGAACCCATGGGTGCTTACGTTGTCGTCAGCCCGAGAGATATTCGGAAACATGACAAAACGTGAAGACGGGCGGCATTCGTCTTCCTGTGTTGCCCAAGAGCCTCCGCGAAGGACACGCTGCTTTCCGAACCCTCCGACGGGATCCTTCTGCGGCCTCTTCATCTTCCGGTACGCCACGTACCAGTCGGCACACCATTCCTGGACATTGCCGAGCATGTCGTAGAGTCCCCATGAGTTGAGCTTCTTTTGCCCGACGGGGTGTGTGGTGTGACCAGCATTGCATCGGCACCACGCGTGTTCCCAGAGGTGTGATAAAGACGGTCCGGCCTTCGTACTGCCCATACCATCGATTTCCAAAACAGGCTCTGTCACTTCGACACCATTGCGCCGGATGACGATTTCAACTCGGTCTCCGGGCTGAATTGAATCGATGGCAAGGGCGTAATCCTGAAGATCATTGATCGGCTTGTCCGCGATTCGCACGAGGACATCGCCCATGTCCACGTTGATGCCAGCATCATTTGCCGGGGAAAAAGGCTGCACGCGAAACAGTTCGACGCCCTGAAGATCTGGCGGCTGCGGGAAGTTGACTTCGAATTCCAATCGGCAACGTTGAGCAAAAGGAAGGGCGTCAATGCCGCCCGAGCGACACGCATATTCCCACTCGGCTTCCGTGGGCAGTCGGTAAACTCGCCCCGCGTCCTGCTCTTCCGGGAGACTGGAAAGTGCATCGCAGAAGGCGACCGCATCGTCCCAGGACACGTTTTCGACGGGGTGATCATCACCTCGGAACTGGCTGGGATTGACTCCCATTACGTGGTTGTACTGCCGTTGCGTCACCGGAAATACGCCGAGCAGGAACGGCCTTGTGATTTTGACCATGTGGGCCGGCTGTTCATCTTCGTGAAACATCGCGGCAACCGGGGTACTGCTCCCCATCTCGAAGGTGCCCGGAGGCAGCGAAGCGAGCTTCATGCCGAGACTGTTACTGAGGACCTCCTGGGGAAACATTCTCAAGGCTCCCGGATGTCCCTGCCTGGCGGCGTTCTGTAATTGGGTGGCTGCAAGCGCGGCGTCCTTTTCCACACCCCATCCGAATTGATAGCAGAGCCCCAGCGAGCACAGCGCGTGGGCATTTCCCTGATCCGCTGCTTTTTGGAACCATTGCACCGCGGTTCGTTCATCTTCTTCGACGCCATGCCCGTAAAAGAAGGACAAGCCGTAGAGGATTTGACCGCGGTCATCCCCAGCCTCCGCCGCCTCGCGCCAGGCGGCGATTCGGTCGCATTTCGATTCAATGAACGCGCTTCGGCTTGCGCCATCGCACAGCAACTCATCGCACTTCTTGTAATCCGCCTTGATGATCTTCTCGGTCATACTAACTCCATGTTGATTGAGAACCCATCGTGCCAGCTTTGCATCCGCGCGCTCGGCGACGAGCGGTGCTTGCAGGTATGCGCTGGAATGGACTACGAAAGATAGAATGATGGCACACGCCATCAGGTTCAAGTGACGGCTGACCACAGGGCAGCAGGGAGCAAGCGGTCCCTCCTTCACGCCCTTCATCACGATTCAGATCTGCCAGGGTAAAACAACTGAGTTTGTGCATCGAGGTTTCTTCAAAAGAAGATGGATGGTGAGCAGATCCTGCGCAAAGAGTGGCCGATCGATGCAAGATTTTGAGATTCCAAACGAATAAACTAACACGACCACCAACTTAATCGGCTCAGAATTCTCTCATTCAAGGCAGGTCAGCAAAGCACGGCATGCAAAACCCAGAACGCCAATCTTACTTTTCAACCAGGCAGGAAATTGTTGCATGGGTTTTATTCCTGTTTGGCTTTTGTGGCATTCCGGGAGGCTTTGGGGGGGCGCTGGCTTTCCCCCAACTCGCCAAAGATTCCCTCGGCCTTGAGTGCTCATGGTGGGAGGGCCTTATCACCGGTTGTGTACTGGGAATGATGATGGGGGCCTTGCTAACCTTCTTCATGGGCAAAAAGAAAGCGCCTTATGCTCGGAATCACCAGGAGGCCAGCTCAATTAAGGCCCCCAATCTGGGCAATGAAAAATCGATCGGAGATAGTATCCGCCTGTTGTTAGGATCATCCTATGAGACGTGGTTCGATTTATCGGATCACAAGCAGGTAAAAAACTCAAAGGTCTCGTTGGGCGAGCTCACCATCACATTCAATTCCTATACCCAAAGTTCTCCAAATCGACGGCTTCGTGAGGTAACTCAAACGGTGATGGTGTTTGAAGATCCGGATCTGAATCTTCCTGAATTTGCATTACAACCCAACAAAAAAATCCCTTCATTTCTGGCCAACCTATTCACGGGAGGCGGGACGAGCCTCGAAGAATTTCCTGAATTTTCGACACACTACCACCTGGTCGGATTGGAGGCACGATTAAAGAAGCTCTTTACCGGTGACCTTGTTGCATTACTCACGCGGCAACCAATCTGGGAAATACACGCTTCTAAAACTCGCATGATCCTGTTTGTTCCACGGAAGGTTTATCAAGGCGAAAACCGGGATCGGTTTTCTCGACGGGCAATGAAACTTGCTCAGGCCTTTGAACAACGCTGCACAGCGTTGAAGCAAGACTACGATTTCAATCAACCCGTCAGCCGTGAAGAAATCCAGACGCAGGTTGAGAAGACCGAAGGGCTGCTGGGGACTCTGTCTCAACAGGCTTTCAGGAAGACGTTCATATCTCGCGATGAAGTAAGAGAATTTATTTCGCAACCCAGACCTCGAGTCATTCCCAAACCGTTAAGTCATCAGACTGGTCCGGATCTTTTCCTGCTCCTTTTTGGTTCGATCGTCGCGATTTCCGGTGTCTTCATGGTGTTCGTGACATCCGAGGTAGACCCTGAGGATAAGCTCGTTATGGGCATGGTGGCTGGTGGCTGCTTTCTGACGGGCGGGTTACTTGTCTTCCTGGCGACGTTTTTTTCATGGCGAAAAAGGGCGATCCTCAGAAACGGACTTGCGACTCCGGGGGACGTTACAAAAGTCGAATCGACAGGTCTTATTAATGGCGACAAACGGATGTATCGCTGTCACGTAGAATTCCTGCACGGGGGCACAAAGAAGGCGGCCAGCTGTTTGATTGATCAGACCCAGGCAAAGCGGGCTCGGGCCGCAATCGATGAGCAGCGTCCCACCATGGTTCTGATAAACCCCTCGAATACGAAGCGTTGCCTTCTCCCCGAATTAATGGCCATGGCCTGAAGTGCCTTTCATGAGCGGAAGTGCGCAGGCACTCCGGGCGGCTCGTGCCGCTCCGCTATGAAGCTGTCACCAGATCGCCGAAGGCCAGGGCCTCAGCGATGCGACCAGACTGTGCGTGCTGTCCGGACGATCACGCGTCTCGGCGAACAATCGGTAAGGGTGCCATACAACTTATATCGACGGATGCAATTTCCTGTGACGTCGGGTGACCAGCCTATCAGCTCGTTGTCTCACTTAAAGACGCTACAGATATCTCAGACGCATTCGAAGGCCGCCAACCGCAGGAGAGGTAGATACTCCAGCGTTGTCATGCGGCATGTCGTAACCTCATAGCCAGCGGGCCCCACAGCTGCCTTCACGACTTACGCAGCACATAGCGTTTGTAGACGAATACGCGGTCTCGAAAGCTTTGCAGCACTTCGGAATCTTCTACTCCGGCGAACTGCTGAAACGTCTTTGAGAGCCATCCGGAGATGTGGTTGCGGATCAGTTCCTGCTTGCGCTCGTTATCCAGCGTCATCGCCTCTACGACATTTGCAGTGATGTTGTCCTGCTCCGCGATTATGAATCCTGCAGATTGCAGCTGGTCCTCAAGCAGAGCAATCTCTTCGGCCGCACGAAAATCCGTGAACAGGAAATGACCGTCCGCAGTTAAGACGCGATGAACCTGCTGCAGAAACGCGGGCATCGATCCATAGCAGTGCGAAGATTCGACATTGACCACGACATCCATCGTCTCGTCTTCGAAGGGCAGGCTTTCTGCGTCGCCGACAACGAAGTTGAGCCGAGGGACGTTGTGCCGTGATCTGCAGAACGCGACGGCCTTCGCGGAAAAGTCGACCCCAGTCATTGCTGCCGGGGCGAGATAGCGAGCGACATAGGAGGCCCCGCCTCCACGACCGCTGCCAACCTCCAGCACGTTCATTCCCGCCAGATCAACGGCACTCGCGACCTCATGATAGAGCTGAATGCAGAATCGATCGTCCTCATCGACCTCCTGCAGCTCGAGCCGCTCAGTCGCAGACGCCAACGGCTCATAGCCGTAATTCATGAACGACCAGGAATCCACCGTGTAACCGGCAATGTGCTGATACCAGCGTTTCCATGCCCATCGACGAAACGCGGGAAAAAGCTCACTAGTTTTGACAATCAGTCGAAGCAGCACTGAAACTGTTTTCCTGGTCCGATGTTCGGTCGTGGCTCATGATTGGCTGTTCCAAAAATTAACATTGGACAGTCTGCTGAATTGCACGTCCGGAAGCAACCGGCTGTGTTGAGCCATTACCCGTCCGGGTCTGCGTCTTGTATCCACTCGTCAGGTGAGCGATCTCCCTTGTATCCCAGACTAACAACCAGGGGTAACAACCTGCCAGCAATCAACCATCGCTCAGCGGGACCTGTTTTGTCATCTGCCCGACACCGCCGAATCGTTTTCCAGAGATCACATTCCCGGTGACTTTGAATTCGTCTCCGTCCGACTGGGCAAGCTTAGGCACGTGCGTTTCCCGTAGACAACACCGACGCCCTGCCCTTTAGGGAGTGCTTCCGTGCTGTCTTCTGAGAGTTGCCCATTCCGCTGCAGACATGTGTCGATAACTCCTCTTCAAACTCCGCCTGACGACTCGAACGGCAGTTCAGGAAGAACCCGGCAATGTCTTGAGTGACTTGTGCACGTTCAGGATTCGTCTGCCTCGACAGGTCCTTCGACGGACGGATTCTGTGGCTGTTCGGGCGTTAAAATGGCACCAGTCATTGCCAGCCCGAGCGCAACGGCAAACAGCCCCATCAAAGGCCAGTAGCTCCAGTGGCGAGCGGGTCGCCGCGTCGTGATCATGCCGTCTGTTGCCCGCTCCACGGCTGCCTCACGGTTTGGTGCGTCGAACAGATCCACCTGAAACTGCCCGATGCGTTCGTCGCAACGACAGGTGCCTCTCAGGTGCTCCCAGCCTCCATCGAGCGCCTTTGCGTGCACATGGAACTCAAACAGCTGTACCCAGCCCGGCCGTTCTAATCCCCGTAAGTCAAGCGAGAGAATACTTGCTGACCGCCCGCTATAGCCGTTCGCAGTAAGAAAGTCCCGCAGATCGCGCTCCGTCGAACCATACCGAATGAGCTTCGGTTTTCGCGATGCCTGAATGTGCCTGTTTTCGTCTGACTTTCTTTGCATCAGGCGGATGATTTCCGTTTCCTGATACGGCAGCATTTTCGGTCGGTTCATGCTCGAATCACACCACGGACAGATCGCATCCCCATCGGCTGAAATCGAAAGCACTTTTTCATCGCACTCGCGACACGGTCTTCGAGGATCAAATTCAACTTCTGTCAGCTTTGACGGCCGGAGAGGACGAGACAGATGATAACCATCGGAGTTTTTCCAGACGAAGAGTTTCATGGGCTGTGCTTCAGATGAGAACAGAAGGGCCATCAGTAGTTTTTAGGCGAGGCCAGGGAAGTGACCAGACCGAATGGAGGCAATTGCGCGGCAGACATCGTTTCCGACGAAGTCATGCGAATCAGACAGATTCGAGGATTGGCCACGTCACCGATGGGCCCCTGATCGCTGGTGTCGCTCAGCACACTCAGAAGAACGTTGTCGACGAATCTTCAAATCGCGCTATACACAAGGAGAGACAGGCGCATCAGCACGCTGTGCCTGTTGCCCGGGCAAACCCAGCTCATTCGCACAGACCATGTCCCTCAACTGTCGTACGGATTCTGGCGGTTGCGGTTTTCATATCCACGGTTTTATACAGGATCGGCCTGAATGCACGTCGTCTGGTTCAAGCGTGACCTTCGTGTTCGGGATCATCGGCCACTGATGGCAGCCTGCCGTTCGGGCGAGGCCGTTCTCTGTTTGTACGTTTTCGAGACCGGCCTGTGGCAGCAGCCAGATGCAGATGCTCGTCACATACATTTTATCAATCAGTCGCTGAGGGACCTGCAGAGTAGCCTCAAAGCGATCGGCGGACAGCTGACGGTGCGGATTGGGGAAATTACCGACGAGTTGGATGCCATACACGCGGAGCGGCCGATTACTGTCCTCCACAGTCATGAAGAGACGGGCACGCTGTGGTCGTTTGAACGCGACAAGGCGGTCGGCCGCTGGTGCAAGGCACGCAACGTCCGGTGGATTGAGCAAACTCAAAATGGAGTCATACGTCGGCTGAAGACCCGCAACGGCTGGGCGTCGCAGTGGAGACGTCGCATGAATGAACGTCTGCAGCGAACTCCGCCCTCAATCAAGCCCGCCTGCGGTTTTGACAGCATGACTCTGCCTGCGCCCGGAGATTTTGGCCTCGACGACCTGACATCGCCTGACAACCTGCAAGTGGGCGGAGAGGTCGCGGCACACGAGACTTTGAAGTCGTTTTTCCAGGATCGCGGTCACAACTACCACCGAGAGATGTCAAGTCCTGCGACCGCATCGCAGGGTTGCAGTCGCATGAGTCCTCATCTGGCGTGGGGTACAATCAGCATTGCTCACGTTTATCAGTCGCTACAGCGACAGATCCGTCTGGTCCGACAGCGAGGTTTCAGAGAGGGCGAGGACGAGACTCAGCGACTCACTGCGTTGAAGGCATTCGAAGAGCGACTCCACTGGCACTGTCACTTTATCCAGAAGCTTGAGGACCAGCCAGACATTGAAAACGTAAACATGCATCGCAGTTGCGACGGTCTGCGTCCTGAAGCGGTCGACAAACGACGTCTGGACGCATGGAAGCAGGGCCGGACAGGCTACCCGCTGGTCGACGCGTGTATGAGAGCCGTCCGGCAGACCGGCTGGCTGAATTTTCGCATGCGAGCGATGGTGGTGTCGTTCGCGTCCTATCACCTGTGGCTCGATTGGCGGACGACAAGCCGCTGGCTGGCTCGCATGTTTACGGATTACGAGCCGGGCATTCATTATAGTCAGTTTCAGATGCAGTCCGGCACGACCGGTATCAGTACCGTACGAATATACAATCCGATCAGGCAGGTGCATGACCAGGACCTGGAGGGTGCCTTCATCCGGCAATGGGTGCCGGAACTGGCGCGTGTACCGACCGATCAAATTGCAGAACCTCACCGCATGTCGCTCGCCGCACAGCAGCAGGCGGGGTGCCTGATTGGCGACGACTATCCGCTTCCCATCGTCGACCACTCGAAAGCCTATGCGGCTGCTCACCTTGCTCTCAAAAAAGTCCGGCGTTCTGAGCCGTCTCGCGAAGAGGCAAGAGGCGTTCTTGAGCGGCACGGCAGCCGGCGGGCCCGCAGACCCCGCCGTTAGAGCGCACTCCACTTGAGTTGGGCGTCTGCCTGAACGGAAACTCAAAGTGTGAGCAGGGGGTCTGCTCGCAGATGCAAGGTTGTCCCTCGCTGACCAGGAAATTGCGGCGGAGTTCTGTTGTGGCGCAGCCGGCAGTCCATCGTTGCCAATGGTTGCAACGATGGGCTTTGCTGCAGGAAGTGTCTTTCATTAGTGGAAGTGCGCAAGCACTCCGGCCGAACCACCTTCCGAGTTCGAATCGACCATTCCGGCAGCCAACTCGTAGACGTGCGCGACCGGGCGACTCGCACCACTATGCAGCTGTCACCAGGTGACCGAAGGGCAGAGCCTCAGGTACGAACGATACGAACAGACTGTGCGTTCTGGCCGGACCTTGTGCGTCTCGCGCTAACACCACGTCACCTCGATCAGTGTTGCCAAACCGGCTGACACGGCAACAGCAACATCACGGTCGGCCGCACAATCGTTGATGATGTTGTAGACCGCCCTGCTCTATTTTCCAGCCGGCGGTCGTTCACAAGAAACCACCGACATCTCTGTTAAGCGTGCGTCTGCACTCCGGTTAGCGGACGACTGGAGGAAGAGCTGTCATGAAAAAATTGATTCGACTTCTTGACTCGTCTGTCGGACAGAAGTTGATTGCTGGTGCCACAGGCATCGCACTGGTTGGCTTTCTGGTGGTTCACATGGCTGGCAATCTGCAGATTTTCGCAGGCGCCAACTCGCTCAATGCCTATGCAGCTTTGTTGAAGTCCCAGGCAATTGTGTTGTGGTCGGCCAGACTGGGACTGCTTGTGTTGATCGGACTGCACATCGCAATGACGGTCAGACAGGTGATCCGGAATCGCGGCCAGAAGTCAAAAAAGTACGCGACAACGAACTACCGGCGAACGACGGTTGCTTCTCGTTCAATGATGCTTACAGGAAGCGTACTGCTCGGGTTTATTGTGTTTCATCTGCTCCACTTCACGGGCGGCGTGATTCTTCCGGAAGCTTATCAGCAGACTGATTCTGAAGGCCGTCACAATGTGTTTGCGATGGTCGTGGATGGATTTCGCCACCCGATCGTTTTAGCGGTTTATCTCGCGGGGATGGCGGCGCTGGCGACGCACCTGCACCACGCGATCAGCAGCGTTTGGCAAACGCTCGGGCTGGCAAGAGATGGCTGCGATTCTCGAGTTCGAAAGCTGTCACCGATCCTTGCGGCGGTAATTATTGCAGGATTTCTGTTGGTGCCTCTGTCGATCGTCACTGGCTTCGTTGGAAAATAACCATGCTGCTCCACTCAAAGACCCCGTCCGGCTCGCTCGACCAGAAGTGGGATCGGTTTCGCAGAGAGTCAAAGCTTGTCGGCCCGAACAACAAGCGGCGTTATCGGGTGCTGGTGGTTGGAACAGGGCTCGCTGGAGCCTCTGCATCGGCAACCCTCGGTGAACTGGGTTACCACGTCGAGACATTTACATTTCATGACTCGCCTCGCCGAGCACACAGCGTCGCTGCGCAGGGCGGCATCAATGCCGCGAAGAACTACCAGGGCGATGGAGACAGTGTGGATCGCCTGTTTCACGACACGATCAAAGGAGGAGACTTTCGGTCTCGTGAAGCCAATGTCTATCGGCTGG
>MDSW01075692.1_pt1 | contig 10198 bp, 10 predicted proteins | sample 811171 | NCBI WGS metagenome assembly MDSW01 (sample SAMN05326641, study PRJNA326480) | marine metagenome | isolation source: seawater | place: Atlantic Ocean: North West | collected 2012 | reverse complement strand
TTACCTTCAGCAAGTTCTTCATACAGTTGTTCTGCAGCTTCACCCATTGCATCGATAACATCCTCGTTGAATTCTCTAAGCTCTACCCCATGATCATTCACAAGTCTTTGTAGTGCAGCTCCATTATTGGCATTATATTCTGTCAACATTCTTTCATTTTGAACTGTTGATGCATGCTCAATTATCATTTGATCTGTTTTACTTAAACTTGTTAACCAAGATTTATTACAGCCAAGTGTAATTAATGTACCCGGCTCATGACATCCAGGCCAATAATAATACTTAGCAGCTTCATAAAATCTTGATCTTTCATCATTCCATGGACCTACCCATTCTGTAGCATCGATAGTTCCATTGATTAAGTTTTCATAGATTTGTCCTCCTGGCACACCCACAACGGACAGTCCAAGTTTTGACATCATCATTCCACCTAATCCAGGAATTCTCATTTTAAGACCCTTGAAGTCGTCTGGTGAATTTATTTCTTTATTAAACCATCCGCCCATTTGCACTCCTGAGTTTCCAGCCATAAAGTTTTTTAAGCCAAATTCATCACCAAGCTCATCCCATAGCTCTTGTCCACCACCATGTCTTATCCATCCATTAATTTCTGTAGCAATCATTCCAAAAGGAACTGCAGCAAAGAAACCCCAGCCTGGATGTTGTCCAACCCAATAGTAATCAGCACTATTATACATTTGAGCGTTACCTGATGTAACTTCTGTAAATACATCAAGTGGTCCAACTCTCTCTCCTCCAGCAAAGTGATTTACAACAATTCGTCCATCACTTAAGTCGGATATTCTCTGAGAAACAGCTTCTGCGCCAGTACCTAGACCAGGATAACCTCTTCCCCATGTAGCAACACAATTGACTTCAATTCTATCTGCAGCAATAGCTGGAGCTGGAAAAGATGATACCGCGGCTGCAGCTGCTCCACCAATTCCTGCTTTTTTTAAGAAGTCACGTCTTTTAAAGTTTTTTTTCATATGTCCTCCCGAGATTATATGAATAAATTAATTAATTTACTAATAGAGATACACAAAAATGAAAAATCTATCAATTTCTAAAACTTAAAAATAAGTAAAAATTATTAAAAACTTGAAATTCCTGTCTGATTTTTACCTAATATTAGTGAATGAATATCTTCAGCACCTTCATAAGTTTTTACAGTCTCTAAATTAACTAAATGTCTCATCACATGATATTCATCAATTAAACCATTAGCTCCCATCATATCACGAGCATTTCTAATTATATCTAGAGATTTTTGGCAATTATTTTTTTTTAAAATACTTATAGCGTTAATAATATCTTTACCACAATCTAGAGCCTTTGCACTTAGTATACTAGATGCTAGACCAAGATTAATCTCAATTTGCATCTCTGATAATTTTTTTTGTATTAATTGATTCGATGCTAGAGTTTTTTTAAACATAATTCTATTTTCTACATAATCTTTTGCAATCATCCAACATTCTGTTGCTGCACCTAAAACTCCAAAACTAATTCCAAATCTTGCTCTATTAAGGCAGCTAAATACAGATTTCCAACCATTTGTATTTTCTAAACGTGAGTTTTTTGGAACTAAAACATTATTCAAAATAATTTGCCCTGTTGGACTAATTTTTAAACTTGTTTTATTTTCAATTGAAGATGTTTCTAATCCATTAAGTTTTTTTTCTAATATAAAACCTTCTATACTTTTATGATCTTTATTTTCTTCTAAAGCCCAAATAATAAATACATCAGCTATAGGAGCATTTGTTATCCAATTTTTTGAACCATTTAAAATATACCCATCTTTAGTTTTTTTATACGTGGTTTTCATTGATGCAGGATCTGATCCTGCCTCACTTTCGGTTAGACCAAAACAACCAATTTTATTTCCATTAATTAAATCTGTTAAATATTTATCTTTTTGATACTTTGATCCAAATTCATTTATAGGATGAATGACTAATGAAGATTGGACAGAAATTGATGATCTATAGCTACTATCAATTTTCTCAAACTCATATGCAACAAGACCATAAGCAAGGTTTGATGTACCTGATCCTCCATAAGATTTAACAGTTTGACCTAAAACACCAAGAGACCCAAACTGAGTATAAAGATCAATATTAAACTCATGACTCCTATTCATTTTAACAACTGTGGGCCTAAGTTCATTGTCACAAAATTCCCTTACATTATTTTGAATTCTTAATTCCTCTTCAGATAACTGGGATTGGATGTGGAAAGGATCAAACCAATTATTTTGTTTCATACAATATTAGGCAATATCATTTTTTTAATGTAAATAACTATAGAATTTAAGATGAAAAATAAAACAGTATTTATTGCATCAGATCATGCCGGCTTTAGGCTTAAATTACAGCTATTAAAAATATTTCCGAGAATAGGTGATTTAGGAACAAACTCTGACAAAAGTGTTGACTATCCTGATTTTGCACACAAATTAACTAATGAAGTTCTCAAAAATAAAAGAAATATTGGTATTTTAATATGTGGAACCGGAGTTGGTATGAGTATTGCAGCAAATAGAAAAAAAGGTATTAGAGCTGGTCTTGCAAATAGTGCCAAAATAGCAAGATTGATAAGAAAGCACAATGATGCTAATGTACTCGTTTTACCAGGTAGGTTTATAACAATTAATGAGGCTAAAAAAAGTGTTCAGGCTTTTCTTTCTACTAAGTTTGAGTCAGGACGACACAGGAAAAGGATTAATAAAATATGATGTCAGATTTGTTTAAAAAAGGAATAAAGGAAGCAGACCCTGAAGTTTACGGTACCTTAAGCCGTGAATTAGAAAGGCAACAAAATCAAATAGAGTTAATAGCATCAGAAAATATCGCTTCAAGATCAATTTTAAATGCTCAAGGTTCAGTTATGACAAACAAATATGCCGAAGGTTATCCGGGTAAAAGATATTATGGAGGATGTGAGTTTGTTGATCAAGCAGAGGAAATAGCACTTGAGAGAGTTAAAAAACTTTTCAATTGTAAATATGCTAATCTTCAACCACATAGTGGTGCACAAGCAAATCAAGCTGTGTTTCTTGCTTTACTCCAGCCTCATGATACGATTTTGGGTATGTCACTTGCCTCAGGTGGACATTTGACACATGGTGCAAAACCTAATCTATCAGGTAAGTGGTTTAATGCCGTTCAGTATGGTGTTAAAAAAGATGGTAATGACAAAGATTTAATTGATTATGATGAAGTTGAAGCTTTAGCTTTAAAACATAAACCAAAAATGATTATTGCTGGCGCTTCTGCTTATCCTAGGGTTATAGATTGGAAAAAATTTAGAGAGATTGCTGATAAGGTTGAAGCATACTTCTTAGTAGATATGGCTCATTATTCGGGATTGGTTGCTGGCAAGCAATATCCCAACCCAATTGAACATGCACATGTAGTAACATCAACAACACATAAGACATTGAGGGGTGCAAGAAGTGCAATGATATTAACAAATCATGAAGATTTATATAAAAAAATTAATTCAGCTGTATTTCCTGGATTACAAGGTGGTCCATTAATGCATATTATAGCTGCTAGAGCAGTATGCTTTGGTGAGGCACTAAAACCTGAATTCGAGGATTATATTAAAAATGTTATTACTAGTGCAAAAGTCATGTCCCAAACTTTAGTCGATAGAGGCTTTAGAATTGTAACAGGCGGCACAGACTCGCATATTGTTTGGTTAGATTTAACACCGAAGGGATTAACAGGAGATAAAGCTGAAAAAATTCTTGAAGAAGTTGGTCTTGCTTGTAATAAAAATGCCATTCCATATGATCCTAATCCCCCTAAAGTTACAAGTGGACTAAGATTTGGTACTGCTGCAGCTACTACTAGAGGTTTTAATCAAGAAGATTTTAAGCAAGTAGGCAATATGATAGCTGATATACTAGATAGTTTATTATTATCAGAAGATGATAGAAAGAAAGTTTTTAATAAAACTAGAAAAGATGTTATTGATCTCTGTAGTAAATATCCTATTTATGATGAGGCATTTTAAATGAGATGTCCCTTCTGTAGTAATGAAGATACGCAAGTTAAAGACTCAAGACCTACAGAGGATAACACTGCAATAAGAAGAAGAAGAATATGTGATCAATGTGGTTCAAGATTTACTACATTTGAAAGAATACAACTTAGAGATCTGGTAGTCATTAAAAGCAAAGGACAAAAAGAAACTTTTGATAGAGATAAAATGTTTAGATCATTATCTCTTGCTTTAAGAAAGAGAAATATTGATAATGAAAAAATTGAAAAAATCGTTAATGCTATTGTTAGAAAACTTGAAAATTCTGGTGAAACTGAAATAAAGGCTAATATTATTGGTCAGTATATAATGGAAGCACTCATGCATTTAGATCAAGTTGCTTACGTTCGCTTTGCTTCAGTCTATAAAAACTTCAGAGAAGCTAAAGATTTTGAGGATTTTTTGGGCAATCTAGAAGATAAATAATTTTTGTGACTCAGGAAAATTTAAAAATGATCAATTTGGCACACAATATTGCTAAAAAAAAATTTGGTCAAACTTTCCCAAACCCTACTGTTGGATGTGTAATTTCTAAGAATTCAAAAATAATTTCTAAAGCTGTTACAAATCAATCTGGCAGACCACATGCAGAAGAAATAGCATTAGTAAAGGCAGGTTCAAAAGCAAGAGGCTCTACTATGTTTGTAACATTAGAACCATGTTTTCACAGTTCAAAAAACGGTTCATGCGCTGATCAAATTTTAAGATCTGGAATTAAAGAGATTTTTATATCTGCACCTGATCCAGACACAAGAACTTATAACAAAAGCATTAAAAAACTTAGAAAAAATAATATTATTGTTAATGTAGGTTTACAAAAAGAAAAAACTTATAACTTAAATAAATTCTTTTTCAAAAGTCTAAAAAAAAAACAACCTTTTACTAAAGTTAAACTTGCAATTTCTGCTGATGAAAAAATTGCATGGCACAATTACAAAAGTAAATGGATATCTAATAGTCAAAGTAGAGAATTTGGTCATAAACTTCGCTCACTGAGTCAAGCTATTTTAACAACTTCAAAAACAATTATAAAAGACGATCCTAAATTTACAATAAGAATAAAGAATAAATTTATAAAACATATTCCAATTATTATAATTGATAAAGACCTAAAAATACCTATGAAGTCCAAATTATTAAATGACATATATAAAAAAAGAATAATTATATTTACAACAAAAAAAAATAAAAAATCACATAATTTAATTAAATTAGGATGTGAAATAATATTTTGTAAATTAAACAAAGATAAAAAACTGAATTTAAAATATATTTTTAATAAAATTTATTCCCTTAGAATATCAGATATTTTAGTTGAAGCGGGTGGTATTTTTTTTACTGATTTATTGAAAAATAAATTAGTTGATGAAATTCATTTATTTAAATCAACTATAATTATTGGAGATAATGGAAAACCTGCTATTTTGGGAAAAAAAATTGATGATCTTGATTTAATTTCAATTAAATCAAAGAAATTTAAAAACGACAGATATTACAATTATAAAGTTAATTAATGTTCACAGGTATTATTCAAGATATTGGTTTTTTAAATTCTTACAATGAAGGTGTATATAAAATTATTACACAGCTTAATTTAACTGACTGCAATGAAGGTTCATCAATTTCTTGTAATGGAGTATGTTTGACTGCAAAAAATATTAAAAAAAATAATGATAATACATTTAGTTTTGAGGTAAATATTGGTGAAGAGACTCTTTTAAGAACAAATCTTGGCAAAAGTACAATTAAAAATAAAAAAATCAATATAGAGAAATCACTTAAAATAGGAGATGAAATAGGAGGTCATTTTGTTTATGGTCATGTAGATTCTACTACAACTATTAATAAGATTATTACACTTGAAAATAGCTGGGAGTATCATTTCAAAAAAGACTTTAGAGAGAATAACAAATTTATTGTCGAAAAAGGTTCAATTGCAATAAATGGTATTTCATTAACCATAGCTTTGGTAACTGATAACTCATTTATGGTTTCAGTAATTGATCATACTTTTAATAATACAAATTTGAACTCATCAAAAGTCAATGATCATGTTAATATAGAATATGATTACCTATCCAGATTTGTTCTAAAAAATGAATAATAATTTGAAAAATAACTTGTCTTCAATAGAGGAAATTATTGATGATGCTAAAAATGGTAAAATGTACATTTTGGTTGATGACCCAGATAGAGAGAATGAAGGAGATTTAATTATTCCAGCTCAGTATGCTAACCACAAAGCCATAAACTTCATGGCTAAACATGGAAGAGGCTTAATATGTCTTGCAATGACAAAGAAGAGAATTGAAGAATTGGATTTGCCATTAATGAATCCTAAAAATAAAAAAAATGATCTAACAGCATTTACAGTTTCTATTGAAGCTAAAAAAGGAATAACAACTGGTATTTCTGCTTTAGACAGAGCTCATACTATCTCAGTTGCGATTAATAATAATAAAAATAAAAATGATCTTGTTTACCCAGGACATGTGTTTCCTTTAATGGCATGGGACGGAGGTGTTCTTGAACGTGCAGGACATACTGAAGCAGCAGTAGATATTTCTAAAATAGCAAAACTTAATCCGTCAGGAGTAATTTGTGAAATAATGAGTGATAATGGATCAATGGCAAGATTACCTGAAATAATAAAATTTGCCAAATATCATAATTTAAAGGTTGGAACTGTAAGCGATTTAATAAAATTTAAATTAAAAAAAAATAAAATTGTAAAATTAATTTCACAAAGACCTTTTGAAAGTAAAATGGGATCAGGGTTTGTTTTAAAAATTTTTGAAAATACAATTTCAGGAGAAAAACATTATGCATTAGTTAAAAATATAAAAAAGAATAAAGATAATGTTCTGGTAAGAATGCACAAATTAGATGTTAGTAAGGATATTTTTGAAGAAAAAAATACTTTTGGAAGTAAAATAAAAAAAGCTTTTAAATTAATTGAAAAGAAAGGATCTGGGGCTATTGTGTTAATCAATAGTAATATGTCACCAAATATTTTAAAAAATTTCAATATTAATAAAAGAAAAAAGTCAAATAACAAGTTAGAATTGCGTGAATATGGCGTTGGTGCTCAAATTCTATCATTACTTAAAATAAACAAAATAATTTTGTTAACAAACGCAAAGAAAAGAATTATTGCACTTGATGGATTTAATATTGATATTATAAGTCAGCACAAAATATGAAAAATAAAATATTAGTTGTTTCTTCTGAATATTACAATGAAGTTTCTAAAAACCTTGAGAAAGGCTCTACTGATACTCTGAAGGAATACAAATATGATTTCGATTTAATTAAGGCAACTGGATGTTTTGAAATTCCATTTTTAATAAAAAAAAATATTGAACACTATCTTGGATTCATATCTTTGGGGTGTATTATTAAAGGAGATACATATCATTTTGAAGTTATTGCAAATGAAACTTCTAGAAAAATAATGGATCTTTCAGTTGATAACAATGTACCTATAGGTTTTGGAATTTTAACTTGTTACAATATGGAACAAGCAATTATAAGAAGTGATGTTAATCAATTAAACAAAGGTCGTGAAGCAGCTTTAGCTTGTATTTCATTATTAAAATAAAATGCAAAACTTTACCAAGTCACAAACAAGACTTGCTTTTATTCAATTTATTTTTCAATCAGAGTTTTTAAAATCAGCAACACCTTTAAGTATTGAAGATTTTTTAAATTACTTTTATAATTCAAATATTTCTTCAATTGATGATAAAAAAGAGTTTAGACTTAAATTTAATAAAAACTTTCTAATCAAATTGTCCGAAAATTATCAAAAAAATTTAGATAAAAAAACTCTAATAAAAAATTTGAATGATAAAATTGAGATAAGTAGAAAATTTGAAAAATGGGATAGTTTATTACAATCATTAATTTTTGCTATAATATCTGAACTTAAAATTACAGATCATAAGAAAATAAAAATTGTTTTTAACGATTATTTAAATATCTCCAAAAGCCTTGTTTCTGTAAAAGAAAAAAATCTTATAAATGCTATTGTACAAAAGTATTTACTTGAATATGAAAAATAAATTTACTGAAAATTTTATTATCGACAAATTTTTAAAAAAACTTAATTTTAATAAAAAAGGTACTTATAACTTTGAAAATGATGCTTCCTATTTATCTTTAAATAAAAAATACAAATTAGCAGTTACAACTGATACTATTCTAGAAAATATTGATTTTTTTAAAAAAGATAATCCAAAATCTATTGCTCAAAAAATTATGACTGTTAATTTGTCAGATATCTTTGCAATGGGTGCAAATCCTCATTCTTACTTATTAAATTTGTGTTTACCATCTTATATTGATAATGAATGGTTTAAAAATTTTACTCAAGAATTAAAAAAAATTCAACTTAAGTATAATTTTTATTTAATTGGTGGAGATTTATCTAAATCAAAAAATTTAATAATTTCTTCAACTTTTTTTGGATATATAAAAAAAAATAAAGAAGTATTTCAGAATAAATTTAATATTAGTGATGAAATATGGGTTTCTGGAAATATAGGAGACTCTAAAATTGGATTAGAGATTTTAAGAAAAAATATATCATTAGGTACAAATTTAGATAATTTTTTCATTAAAAAATATTATTATCCTAAACCATGTAAATTAGGCCCAAAAATTTCAAAATATTGTTCATCTATGAAAGACTCATCTGATGGTTTGATTGGAGATTTAAATAAAATTTTGAATAATAAAGCTGGCGCACTAATAAATTTAAAAGATATTCCTCTAAGTTTAAGAGTAAAAAAAATTATTAAAAGTAAAATTGAGATTAAATTGGAAACACTTTTAAATGCAGGTGATGATTATTCTCTCATATTTATATCAAATCCAAAAAATAGAAAAAAAATTAAAAATATTGCTTTTAAAAATAAAATAAAAATTACACAAATTGGAAAAATTGTTAGAACAAAAGGTATTCACTTCGATTCATATATTAATATTGATAATTATAGGGAATATGATCATTTCACCTAAAAACTTGATTTTTCTCATAGTTTCTGACATATGAGCTCAAATTTCAAGGGAGACAACCAAATATGACTACAATGCAAATTTTAATAATTATTTGTGGTTTGGCTGCAGTTTTATATGGCCTTATAACCTCAAGACAAATTTTATCATTAGATTCTGGGAATGAAAAAATGCAAGAGATTGCTTCTGCAATTCAAGAAGGTGCAAGAGCATACTTAAATAGACAGTATATGACAATCGCAATTGTTGGTGTTGTAATCTTTGTTTTAATTTGGTTTGTTTTTGATCTAGCCTCAGGAATTGGTTTTTTAATTGGTGCTTTTTTTTCTGGAGCAGCTGGTTATGTGGGCATGAATATTTCTGTTCGCTCAAATGTTAGAACAACTCAAGCTGCAAGTAAAAGTCTTTCTGAAGGATTGTCAGTTTCTTTCAAAGCTGGAGCAGTAACTGGAATGTTAGTTGCTGGTTTTGCTTTACTTTCTATTGCAGTATTTTATTTTATTCTTCATAATTCAGGAGCTTTTCCCGGAAGAGAAGTTGTTGCACCATTGGTTTCACTTGGATTTGGAGCTTCATTAATATCAATTTTTGCAAGATTAGGTGGTGGAATTTTTACTAAAGGTGCTGATGTTGGTGCTGATCTTGTAGGTAAAGTTGAAGCAGGTATTCCAGAAGATGATCCAAGAAACCCAGCAGTTATTGCGGACAATGTTGGTGATAATGTAGGTGATTGTGCAGGTATGGCAGCAGATCTTTTCGAGACCTATGTAGTTACTGTTGTAGCTACAATGGTTTTAGCTTCAATTTTTTTTGTTAATAATTCATATACAATGATGGTTTATCCCTTAGCTATAGCAGGGGTATGTGCTTTAACAAGTATAATAGGTACTTTTTTTGTTAGATTAGGAAAAAATAATAATATTATGGCAGCACTTTATAGGGGTTTTGCTGTATCAGCTATTCTTTCTGCTGTATTATTATATTTCGTTACAGATTATATCGTTGGTCTGAATAATAACTTAACAGTTTATGGAACTGATACTAGCTTTACTGGTATGTCATTATTCATCTGTGGAATATTAGGTTTAATTATAACTGGATTAATAATATGGGTTACCGAATATTA
>MDSW01102630.1_pt1 | contig 10199 bp, 10 predicted proteins | sample 811171 | NCBI WGS metagenome assembly MDSW01 (sample SAMN05326641, study PRJNA326480) | marine metagenome | isolation source: seawater | place: Atlantic Ocean: North West | collected 2012 | reverse complement strand
GAAATTTCAACTTGTGCAATATCTGGAGCTGTTGGAACATTTGCAAATATAGATCCAAAAATTGAGAGTTTGGTCGCAAAAAAACTTAAACTGTATGTTGAGCCTATATCTACACAAATTATTCCGAGAGATCGTCATGCTCAATTTTTTTCTACTCTTGGCATTATAGCTAGTTCTATAGAGAGATTTGCTACTGAAATTAGACATCTTCAAAGAACAGAAGTTTTAGAAGTCGAAGAATTTTTTGGAAAAAAACAAAAAGGGTCATCGGCGATGCCGCATAAAAAAAATCCTATTCTGAGCGAAAACTTGACTGGTCTAGCAAGATTAATTCGATCAAGTGTCATTCCAGCTTTAGAGAATGTAGCTTTGTGGCATGAGAGAGATATTTCTCATTCAGCCGTGGAGAGAAACATTGGTCCCGATACAACTATCGCATTAGATTTTGCATTAACTAGATTAAACAATGTTGTAAAAAATCTTAATATTTATCCAAACCAAATGAGAAAAAATCTTGATTTAACAAGAGGTATATTTTTTTCTCAAAGAGTATTGTTAGAATTAACAAATGTTGGTTTTTCTCGTGAGGAAGCTTACAAGATTGTGCAGAAAAATGCACTGAAAGCATGGAATGAAAAGTCTCCATTCTTGGGGTTTATTCTTAATGATAAAAAAATTACTAAGAAAATACCTGTTAATAAATTGAAAAAGTTATTTGATTTTAATTATCATACTAAAAAAATTGATATAATTTTCAAAAGAAGCCTAAAGAAAAGCAATTAAATGAATAAAGGGAATAAATTATACGAGGGTAAAGCTAAAATAATCTATGAAACTAAAAATAAAAACTTAGTTATTCAACACTTTAAAGACGATGCCACTGCTTTTAATAACTTAAAAAAAGCTAAAATTGAGGGAAAGGGTGTCCTCAATAATAGAATTTCAGAATATATTTTATCGAGTTTAGCTCAATGTGGAATAAAAACTCACTTGGTTAAAAGATTAAATATGAGAGAACAACTAATAAAAAAAGCTGAGATTTTTCCTATAGAATTCATAGTTAGAAATATTTCAACTGGCTCGCTGTCTAAAAGACTTGGTATTCCAGAAGGAACAATTTTAGAAAAACCGCTTTTAGAATACTGCTATAAAAAAGACGAACTTAATGATCCTTTAATATCAAAAGAGCACATTTTTTCATTTGGATGGGCTTTAGAAAATGAAATCGATTTTATCGATAAAACAAGTTTACGAATTAATGATATTTTAACTGGCATGTTCAAAGGAATTGGGATTAAATTAGTAGATTTTAAGATTGAGTACGGAAAAGCTTGGGATAAAGACAGTAATAAAAAAGAAATCGTTTTGGCTGACGAGATAAGTCCTGATACATGCAGATTGTGGGATTCAAAAACAGAAAAAAAGCTTGATAAAGACAGATTTAGAAAAGATCTTGGAAACATAATCCAAGCGTATCAAGAAGTTGCGAGAAGATTGGGCATTATGCCAGAAGAAACTAATATCAGTGAAGTAAATTTTGGAAAAACCATTCCAATCAAATTTAAAAAAAAATAAATTGAAATTTTCAGTCACAGTCACACTAAAAAAGGATGTATTAGATCCACAAGGAAAAGTTGTCGAAAACACTTTGGGAAACTTAGGTTTTAAAAATTTAAAAAGTGTACGACAAGGAAAGTTTTTTGAGATTGAAATTGATGAAAAAGATTCAAGTATAGGTGAAAAAAAAGTAAATGAAATGTGTCAAAAACTTTTAGTAAACTTAATAATTGAAGATTACAAAATTAGTAAATTTTAATGAAATCTTGTGTAATTGTTTTCCCTGGCTCTAATTGTGACCGAGATATTGAGGTTGCATTAAATAAAATGCAATTTAAGAATAAGATGGTGTGGCATAAAGAAACATTTTTACCAAAAACAGATTTAATCGTGATACCTGGTGGATTTTCTTACGGTGATTACTTGCGATCTGGGGCTATAGCTGGAAAGTCTTTAATCATTGATGAGGTTATCAAAGCTGCAAATTCTGGTCGTTTAGTCTTAGGCATTTGTAATGGATTTCAAATTTTAACAGAGACAGGTTTATTAAAAGGAACTCTTTTGAGAAACCAAAATCTTAAATTTATAAATAAAGACGTAAATATCAAAGTAACAAATAATAAAACAAATTTTTCATCAAAGTATAAGTTAAATCAGATTTTAAAAATTAATATTGCACATAACGAAGGAAATTATTTTACCGATAAAGAACATTTGGAAGAACTCAAAAAAGATAATCTTATTGCTTTTAAATATTGTGATAAAAATGGAAATATTAATAAAGTTTCTAATCCAAATGGCGCAATGGAAAATATTGCAGGGATTTATAATCAAAATAAAAATATATTAGGTATGATGCCTCATCCTGAAAGAATGGTAGATAAATATATTTCAAATACTGATGGGGTTAATTTATTTTCTAGTTTACTTAATTAACAATGAAAATTTCAGATGAAATTATAAACAAACATGGCCTGACTCTTTTAGAATATAAAAATATTCAGAAATTATTGAAAAGGGATCCAAACTTTCTAGAACTTGGTATTTTTTCAGCAATGTGGAATGAACACTGTTCGTATAAGTCATCAAGAATTCATCTAAAGAAACTTCCAACTAAGGGAAAAAAGGTGATACAGGGGCCTGGTGAGAATGCTGGTGTGATAGATATTGGTGATGATGACGCTATAGTTTTTAAAATTGAAAGTCACAATCATCCCTCATTTATAGAGCCATACCAGGGTGCTGCAACCGGAGTTGGCGGGATATTACGAGATGTATTTACAATGGGAGCTAGGCCAATAGCATTACTTAATTCAATACATTTTGGTTCCCCTTCTCATCCAAAAACAAAAAGTTTATTGAATGGTGTTGTCTCCGGTATTGGTGGATACGGAAACTGTATTGGGATACCAACGGTTGCGGGTGAGGCTAAATTTGATGATACCTACAACGAAAATATATTAGTTAATGCCATGGCTGTAGGGCATGCAAAAAAGCAAAAGATTTTTTACTCAAAAGCCAAAGGCTTAAAAAAATCTGTGGTCTACGTAGGTTCAAAAACAGGAAGGGATGGTATTCATGGAGCCTCGATGGCCTCTGCAGAATTTGACGAAAGTTCAGATGATAAAAAACCGACTGTTCAAGTTGGAGATCCTTTTACTGAAAAACTACTTTTAGAAGCTTGTTTAGAGTTAATGAAAGACGATTCAATTATTTCAATCCAAGACATGGGAGCAGCTGGATTAACTTCTTCTAGTGTTGAAATGGCATCTAAAGGATCATTAGGTATAGAATTAGAATTAGACAAAGTGCCTTGTAGAGAGGAAAATATGTCACCTTACGAGATGATGCTATCTGAAAGCCAAGAGAGAATGTTGATAATTTTGGAGGATAATAAAGAGCAAAAAGCAAGAAGAATATTTGAAAAATGGAATTTAGATTTCGTAGTGATTGGTAAAACAACCAACACAAATAATTTAACGTTAAAATATGATAACAAAATTGTAGGTGAAATCCCAATAGAGGCATTGGCTTCTAAAGCACCCATTTACAAAAGGGAATGGGTTAAAAAAAGACTGCCTCAAAAAAAAATAACGATAAAAGAATTGAAAAAAATTAAAATTGAAGATGCATTCTTAAAAATTTTATCTTCACCAAATTTCTCAAATAAAAGTTGGATTACAAACCAATATGATCAAATGGTTATGTGTGATACTGTTCAGAAATCAGGCTCTGATGCAGCAGTAATAAGAATTCATGACAAAAATAAAGCTATAGCTGTTTCGGTAGACTCTTCTGCAAGATATTGCAAGTCCCATCCGATTACCGGTGGCAAACAAATTGTCTGTGAAAATTGGAGAAACTTAATTTCCGTAGGTGCAAAACCTTTAGCAATTACAAATTGCTTAAATTTTGGTAACCCTGAAAATAAAGAAATCATGGGTGAATTTGCAGAATGTATAGAGGGAATAAAGGAGGCATGTGAATTTCTAAATTATCCGGTTGTATCAGGTAATGTATCTTTTTATAATGGTACAAATAAAAAAAATATTGATCCGACTCCTGTAATAGGAGGAGTTGGGTTAATTGAAAAATTATCTAATACCATAAATCACAAATTCAAAAAAACTAACAGTGTGATATTTTTAATAGGTAAAACCTTTGGTCATCTTGGACAAAGTTGTTTTTTGAAAGAAAACTACTCTTTAAAAGAAGGAAGTCCGCCAAGCATTAATTTACTTAATGAAAAAAATAATGGGGAAGCAGTTTTAAAACTGATTAAAGAAAATTTAGTGTTATCTGCTCACGATATATCAAATGGTGGTTTAATTATTGCACTCAGTGAAATGAGTTTGAGCTCAAATTTTGGATTTAGGTTAGAAAAAATGAAGAAGTTGAGAAATTTTACTGAATATCTTTTTGGGGAAGACCAAGCAAGATATGTATTAGAAGTCGAGAAGAATAATGTAGAAAAAGTTGAAAAAATTCTCAATAATTCAAACATTTATTTTGAAAAAATTGGTTTTACTCAAGAAAAATATTTTGAAATAGAGGGTGAATTTAAAATTGACATAAATGACCTATTTAAAATTAACAATCAATGGTATAATAATTATTAATGGCACTTACAATTCAAGAAATCGAAAAATTGATTAAAGAGTCTATACCTGATGCTCAGATAGAGATTAAAGATTTGATGGGAGATAATAATCATTATTCTGCATCAATTAAATCAAAATTATTTAATAATTTAAGTAAAATTGAGCAACATAAACTTGTTTACAAATCCTTAAAAGGTAAGATGGGAAATGAATTACACGCATTAGCCTTAGAAACAAAAGGAATTTAATGGAAATCAAAGATAAAATCAAAAATTTAATAAGTGAAAATAATATTTGCTTGTTTATGAAAGGTACACCAAACTCACCTCAGTGTGGCTTCTCTATGGCAGTGACAAATGTATTAAAACATTTAAAGGTTGATTTTAAGGGAGTAAACGTTTTAGAGGATGAAAATTTAAGGCAAGGTATAAAAGAATTTAGTGACTGGCCTACAATACCGCAGCTTTATGTGAAAGGAGAATTTATTGGTGGGTGTGATATTGTTAAGGAAATGTTTGAAAAAGGTGAGCTTAAAGAATTATTTTCAAAAAAAAATTTAATTTAAATTTATCTAGAATAGTATTCTATTACCAAGTTTGGTTCCATCACAACAGGATAAGGCACTTCGGAGAACTTGGGTTTTCTTACTAGTTTCACACTTTTGTTTTTATCATCTAGCTGTATATATTCAGGAACATCCCTTTCCTTACTTTGAAGTGAGCCATCAATAATAGTTAGTTTTTTTGATTTATCTCTTACCTCTATTAAATCCGTGTCTTTTACTAAGTAACTTGAAATATTTACCCTTTTTTTATTAATTGTTATGTGTCCGTGATTTATCATTTGTCTTGCAGAAAAAACTGTTGGTGCGAATTTAGCTCTGTAAACTACTGTATCTAATCTGCTCTCAAGTAAGGCAATTAAGTTTTCAGTGGTATCGCCTTTTTTAGATAATGCTTTTCTATAAATGTTTCTAAATTGTCTCTCATTTATATTTCCATAGTAAGCCTTAAGTTTTTGTTTGGCTTGTAATTGAACTCCATAATCAGTTGGCTTACCTTTTTTATTTTGACCATGCTGACCTGGTGGATAGGCTCTTGAATTAAAAGGGCTTTTGGGTCTTCCCCAAATATTAGCCTTCAACCTTCGATCAACTTTATGTTTAGATTTAAGTCTTTTAGTCATATTATGTTGTGTGTTTATAAGGTTTCAAAAACATTTGTCAATTAGGGTTTATTGATTTTTTTTGCTCAGAGAGCTTATAATACTCGATAAAATCCTCAATTCTTTATCGTTTGGTTCTAACCTATAAATCAAATTATTTATATTAAGTATCATAGCTTGTTTTTTCTCCTCAGGTAAGAAAAAATTTTTCGCATCTAATAAATTTATCAAGTGATTAACAACTAATGATAATTTAAATTTGGTAGATATTTTTAAACCGCCTCTTTTATTATTAAATTTTCTTAGATTGAGAAGCTTGAAAATTTCATAACAAATAATTGTCACAGAATGTGATAGATTTAAAGACTTAAATTTTTTTGAGGTAGGAATAGTGAGTATAAAATTTGATAAAGATATATCTTTGTTAGTAAGTCCAGAAGCTTCAGGTCCAAACATTAAACCAAATTTAGATTTACTTTTTTTTTTTATTATTTTACAAAAGTCTTGAATACTGATGTGCCTTTTATTTATATCTCTTTTTCTAGCGCTAAGAGAAACGACTAAATCAAACTCGCTAATAGCATCATTAGTATTTTTATAAACTTTAGCCTTATTAATGATATCATAAGCACCAACTGATGTAGTTTTAGTCTTATGATTTGGAAATGCAAACTTTGGTGAAACAATATTTAGTTTACTAAAACCAAAATTTTTCATTGATCTAGCACATGCACCAATATTTTCACCTAATTGAGGTTTAATTAGTATAAACCCAAATTTATTTTTCATCTGAATTTGCGGGTGCTTTTTCTTTATAAAGTTTATAATCAAGACTGTCTATTAGTGCTTTGAATGAGGCTTCAATGATATTTGGTGAAACCCCTACGGTAAACCAACTCACTCCTGTCTTATCTGTGCTTTCAATTAGAACTCTGGTAGTTGCTTCTGTACCTGTGTTTAAAATTCTTACTTTATAATCAAGAAGTTTTAGATCAGCAAAAAAATTATAGTACTTTGTAACTTTTTTAAAATTTGATCTTATCGCATTGTCTAAAGCATTTACTGGTCCGTTTCCTTCTCCATGGCACTCTATTTCCTTACCGTCAATTATGAAAACTACCTTTGCTTTAGTAATTATTTCTTTCTCTTTGGAAACATTTACGTCATAACTTTTAACTTTCAGGTATTCTGGAACTTTTCCTAATAATCTGTTAGCTAATAATTCAAAAGAAGCGTCGGCTCCATCATAAGAATACCCGCTAAACTCTCTATCTTTAACCTCATCTAATATTTTTTGAACTTTTTGATCTTTAGAGTCTATCTGAACTCCATATTGTTCAAGTCTAGATAATATATTGGATCTGCCAGATTGATTTGAAACTATTATATTTCTATGATTTCCTATTAATTTTGGATCTATATGCTCATAAGTTTTAGGATCTTTTTTTACAGCTGAAACATGGAGACCTCCTTTATGTGAAAATGCTGAGGCTCCGACATATGCCATATTTTTATTGGGCTTTCTGTTTAATATTTCGTCTAATAATCTTGAACAATCTGTTAGAGAAGGTAGTTTTTCTTTTTTAATATTTATTTCGAATTTATCACTAAATGTTTTTTTTAGACATAAGTTCGGTATAATTGACATTAAATTTGCATTGCCACATCTTTCACCTAGACCGTTTATAGTACCTTGAATTTGTCTCGCTCCACATTCAACTGCAGCCAAAGAATTAGCGACCGCATTTTCTGTATCATTATGAGCGTGAATACCAAGATTTTTGCCAGGAATTACTTTTGAAACTTTTGATACAATTTCCCTGATTTCATTAGGTAAAGTTCCTCCATTCGTGTCACATAAAACAATCCATCTTGCTCCGTTATCGTAAGCTTGTTTTAAACAGTTTAGTGCATATTGGGAATTAGCTTTATAACCATCAAAAAAATGTTCTGCATCAAATAAAAATTCTTTTTTATTTTTAACAAAATGTTTAGTAGTTTCTCTTATATTCTCTAAATTTTCCTCATCTTTAATTCCTAGAGCAACTTTAACATGAAAATCCCAAGATTTTCCAACAACACATACTGCAGGTGTATTAGCGTTTATTAATGACGCCAAACCAGGGTCGTTATCAGCGCTCCTACCAGTCTTTTTAGTCATACCAAAAGCAGTAAATTGTGAATTGCTCATTTTAGGTGGTTTTGAGAAAAATTTTGTATCCACTGGATTTGCTCCAGGCCACCCACCTTCAATATAATCAACCCCTATTTCAGATAAAACTTCCGCAATTTTATTTTTGTCTTCAATTGTAAAATCAACTCCCTCGGTCTGTGCTCCATCTCTAAGTGTTGTGTCAAAAATATAAATTTTTTCTTTACTCATTTTATTTTCCAAATTGTTTTACCTTTTTGATCTTCAATCAATACACCTTTTGATAATAATTCTTCTCTTATCTTGTCAGCGAGAGTAAAATCACCATTTTTTTTCGCAGCTGCTCTCTCTTGTATTTTGTTCATTATAAAACTTTCAGATATATTAATTTTACTTTTTTTTACATTCTCCCACTCTACTCTACTTAAATCAAAAAGACCTATTAGTTTACACGCTTGGTTAAACTTTAATTTTTTGTCTTCATCACCTTTGTTTGCATCATTGAAAAGTTTATGTATTTTCGCTATATAACCAGGAGTATTTAAATCATCTAGTAATATTTCGTCAATTCTAGAAATTTTTTCATTTTTTTCAGAATATAAATTATACCACTTATCAATAGTACTTGCTTGGCTGTCTAAGAGTTTATTGTTCCAATCTAATGGTTGAGTATAATGCGCACTTAAAAGAGCTAACCTTACTACTTGTCCTGAATACTTTTTAACTGCGTCCGATATAGTAATTATATTACCTACAGATTTTGACATTTTTTCATTATTAATTGTTACAAACCCATTATGTACCCAATAATTTGCAAAATTTTTAGTGTTATTATTACAACAAGATTGAGCTATTTCGTTTTCATGATGCGGAAAAATTAAATCAATACCACCACCGTGTATGTCAAAGTTTTTACCTAAATATTTTTCGCTCATAACTGAACATTCTAAATGCCATCCAGGTCTTCCTCTACCCCACGGTGACTCCCATCCTGGTTCATTGCTCTTTGAAGGTTTCCATAAGACAAAATCCATGGGATTTTTTTTTAATTCTGAAATTTCTATTCTTGTTCCTGCTTTTAATTCATCTAAGTTTTTATTTGATAATCTTCCATACTCTTTAAATGAACTAACAGCAAAATAAACATGTCCTTTATTTTCATAAGCATATCCTTTTGAAATTAATGAGGATGTCATTTCAATCATTCCTTTTATATGGTCGGTAGCCTTGGGTTCAATTGATGGCTTTAAACAATTTAGGCTTTTACAATTTTCATGAAAAATTTTTGTGACTTTATTTGTAATTTCGTTAATACCTTTGTTTTCTTTCTGGGATGCTTCGATTATCTTGTCGTCTACATCTGTAATATTTCTTACATAAGTTACTTTAGGTCCATATAAGATTTTTAATACCCTATACAAAACATCAAATACTATTAAACTTCGGGCATTACCAACGTGTGGGTTATCATAAACAGTAGGTCCACAAGCATATAATGAAATTTTTTTTGGATTAATAGGTTTAAAAACTTCTTTTTTTCTTGTTAATGAATTAGTTAATTGAAGATTACTCATTAAATTTGCAAACTGGTATAGGATTCATTTTGTGTAAGTTTTTTTCTCTTATTTCCAAATATTTTTGATAGTTTGGATCATTTTTATTTATCATAGCCTTCTCAAGATCTTCATAACTCATTCCAAGCTGTTGAACATCATTTCTGCCATCATCCCATAATCCATCTGTCGGTGGAGTATTTATAATTTCCTCAGATACTCCAAGATGCTTTCCAAGTTCCCAAACTTGCGTTTTGGTACAGTCAGCTATCGGTGAAATATCAACTCCTCCATCACCATATTTAGTATAAAAACCAACACCAAAATCCTCAACTTTATTACCTGTACCAACAACTATTCCATTATTAGCTGCAGCTACTTGATATAAAGTTGCCATTCTTAATCTTGCTCTAGAGTTAGCGTATCCATGCTCATTATCAAATTTGCTCAAAACTTGAGAAAAAGAGTTAAATATTTTATCCAACTCTAATAAATGGTGTTCAACATTATTATACTTTTGTTTTAACCATTTAGCATGTTGAAGACTTAAGTCATGTTGTGACTTAATTTGTTTAATTGGCATTGTTAACACAATAGTTTTGTGCCCAGTTTTTGCACATAAAGTACTAACAACAGAGGAGTCTATACCTCCAGATATTCCAACCACTAAAG
>MDSW01129543.1_pt1 | contig 10200 bp, 14 predicted proteins | sample 811171 | NCBI WGS metagenome assembly MDSW01 (sample SAMN05326641, study PRJNA326480) | marine metagenome | isolation source: seawater | place: Atlantic Ocean: North West | collected 2012 | reverse complement strand
TTTGTTTTTGTAATACTTATTTCAACAAGATCTCTTATTATTTGTTCAACATCTCTTCCAACATAACCAACTTCAGTAAATTTAGTTGCCTCAACTTTAATGAATGGAGCATCGGCCAACTTCGCTAATCTTCTTGAAATTTCAGTTTTACCGCACCCTGTTGGACCAACCATTAAAATATTTTTTGGAACAATTTCCTCTTTAAGTGACTCATCAAGCTGTTTTCTTCTCCACCTATTACGAAGTGCAACAGCAACAGCCCTTTTTGCTTTGTTTTGTCCAATTATAAATTTATCCAATTCAGAAACTATTTCTCTCGGACTAAAACTTGACTCCATTTATAGCTCTATAGTTTCTGAAATAATGTTGTGATTAGTATAAATACAAATATCAGCCGCAATATTTAGTGATTCAGTAGCGATTTGTTTTGCATCCATTTTTGTATTTTTCATAAGCGCTTTTGCAGCACTATTTGCATATGGACCGCCTGATCCAATAGCCAATATTCCATCATCCGACTCAATAACATCACCAGTTCCAGATAATAATAAACTTACTTCTTTATCAGCGACAATCATCATAGCTTCTAATCTCCTAAGATATCTGTCTGTTCTCCAATCTTTAGCCAATTCAACACATGCCCGCTTAAGTTGATTTTTGTATTGATCAAGCTTTCCTTCTAATCGTTCAAACAAAGCGAAAGCGTCCGCTGTTGAGCCTGCGAAACCAGATATTACCGTCTCATCAACACCTAGCCTCCTTATTTTTTTAACGTTTGACTTCATTACTGTATTACCCAAGCTTGCTTGTCCATCTCCAGCAATTACAACAAGATTATCTTTTCTGACTCCAATTATAGTGGTAGATTTTATTATATTTTTTTTCATAATTTTGTTTGTCTATAAAATGGCTATTTAATTTATTTTATCAAGTGATTTACCTAGAATTTATTCAATTTCGCTGATATTAGGCAAAAATGCGAAAAGGTATTGTAGATAGAAATACAAAGGAAACAAAAATATCCTGTTCTATTGATCTTGATGGTTCGGGCAATGCGAGTGTATCGACCGGCATTGGTTTTTTTGATCACATGTTAGAATTGTTTGTTCATCACAGCTTGATAGATATGAAATTAAAAACTGAAGGCGATATTAATGTAGACTTACACCACAGTGTAGAAGACACAGCTTATGCTATTGCACTCGCAACAAACAAAGCCCTGGGAGAAAAAAAAGGCATTAACAGGTATGGTTTTTTTTATATTCCTATGGATGAATGTTTATCAAGATGTGTAATTGATTTTAGTGGAAGACCTGAGCTTATTTGGAAGGTTGACCTTGGTTTAAAAAAAATTGGCGAAATGGATACAGAATTGTTTCTTGAATTTTTTAAAGCTTTTACCAATGAAGCAAAATGTAATCTTCACATAGAAAATTTATACGGACAAAATAATCATCACATTATCGAATCATGTTTTAAAGCTTTCGCAAAAAGTTATCGTATTGCTATTGAAATAGATCACAAAAGACAAAACCAAATTCCATCATCAAAAGGTGTATTATAATTATAATGAAAGTAATCACCATAGTTGATTACGGTTCTGGCAATGTCTTATCAGCACAAAAATCATTTATTAAAGTTGCAAATGAGCTAAAACTTAATGCAAAAATTATCATTTCTAAAAATTTAGAAGATATAAAAAACTCAACCCATGTTGTTTTACCAGGACAAGGAGCCTTTGCTACTTGTATGAACGGGTTAAAAAAAAACCCAGGGATGATTGACGAGTTATATAAATTTGCAATTGTAAATAAAAAACCATTTCTTGGTATTTGCGTAGGAATGCAAATGCTTGCAACTGATAGTGAAGAAAATGGATTACATCAAGGTCTTGGCTGGATCGACGGCCATATAAAAATTTTACCTAATAAAGGATTAAAAATGCCACATATGGGTTGGAGTCAAGTTAGGCCAATTATTAAAAATGATTTTATTGTCGATACCAATGATTACTATTTTGTTCATTCTTATTATTTTAAATGCAGCAAAAAAGAAAATATATTGGCGGAAACCCAGTATGGAATAAGTTTTGCTTCAATAGTTATGAAAGAAAATATATATGGCGTTCAGTTTCATCCTGAAAAAAGTTCCTCCCAAGGATTAAACTTAATAAAAAAATTTATTGAAAAATAATATGACTACACAACTAAAAGAAAAAATTAATATATCTGTTGAGGATTTAAACAAACTATCCCAAGTAGACCTTGCAGATTTGTGTAACATCACAGAACAAGCTATCAATGCAGGAGGAGGGTTTGGGTGGTTAAGAGTACCAACCAGAGAAATTTTGCATCAATATTGGCAAAAAATAACCAATGATAATTTAAACAACCTTATAGTTGGAAGGTTAAATGGAGTAATAGCAGGAACATTACAACTTTCTTATGAAGCTCCAAACATAGAGTCCAGAAAAAATATAGCACAAATTAAAAGACATTTTGTTGCTCCGTGGGCAAGAGGTTATGGTTTAGCAAAATCTATGATTGATTTTTCTGAATTAAAAGCAAAGGAAGACAATATTAAATCAATACAATTATCCGTAAGAGAAACCCAAGATGCTGCAATACAGCTTTTTTCTGGTAAAGAATATAAAGTTTGGGGAGAAAATCCTTTTTATGCTTTCATAAACGGAAGTTTTGTTAAAGGAATTTATTTTTATAAAAATTTATAGTGCAAATAATACCAGCTATAGATCTTAAAGATAATCAATGCGTAAGGCTTTCAAAAGGCAAAGACAGCACAAGTAAAGTATTTAACAAAAACCCAAAAGAACAAGCAATTTATTTTCAAGATATTGGATGCTCAAAACTGCATGTGGTTGATCTTGACGCAGCTTTTGGAAGACCTGAAATAAATTTAAAATCAATTGAAAAAATAAGAAATTCAATATCAATACCAATTCAAATAGGCGGTGGTATACGAACCAAAAGTAATGCAGAAAAATATTTTGATCTAGGTATTAATGATTTAATTATTGGTTCTATGGCTGTAATTCAGCCTCAAGATGTAATTTCTTTATCAAAAAGGCATAGAAACAAAATATATGTTTCTTTAGATTTAAAAAAAAACTCAATTATGGTCAAGGGTTGGAAAGAGGAGTCAAGGTTAAAACTTGAAGATATTTTGGATTTATATGAAACTAGTATGATCAAAGGCTATATAGTTACTGATATAAAAAATGACGGTATGCTAAAAGGCTTAGATATTCCTTTTATTAAAAATACTGTTCAACAAGTAGAAAATAAAAAAAATAAAAAAAAGATTATAATTGCGGGTGGATTAACAAATTACGATGACTTAAAAAAAATAAAATTATTAGAACTAAATTCAATAGAAGGTATAATTGCTGGTAAATCTTTTTATGTTGGCAATATTGATTTATCAGAAGCTCAAAAGATATTAAACACAAATGGTTAAGGTTAGAATAATACCATGTTTAGATGTGAAAGAAGGAAGGGTAGTTAAAGGAATTAACTTTGTTGATTTAGTTGATGCAGGAGATCCAGTAGAACAAGCAAAACACTATTCTGAAAATGGAGCAGATGAAATATGCTTCTTAGATATCAGTGCATCGTTAGAAAATAGAAATACAATGGTTAATGTTGTGGAAAAAACTGCAAATGAAGTTTTTATTCCATTAACAGTTGGTGGAGGTATAGCAACTGTAGACAACATTCATTCATTACTTAAAGCAGGGGCTGATAAAGTTTCAATAAACTCGGCTGCTATTAAAAACCCCGAAATAATAAAACAATCATCAGAGTATTTTGGAAATCAGTGTATAGTTGTTGCGGTTGATGCAAAGAAAATTAAAAACGATTGGTATGTTTTTTCTCATGGTGGAACAAAAAATACAGGTATTTTGGCACTTAAGTGGATAGAACAAGTTCAAGAATTAGGCGCAGGAGAAATATTACTTACATCTATGGACAAGGATGGAACTAAATCTGGTTTTGATGTTAATTTATTACAAAAAGTTTCAAATTTTCTAAACATTCCATTAATAGCGAGCGGTGGTGTGGGAAAGCTCGAGCATTTTTATGAGGGTGTAACTAAAGGAAAAGCAAATGCTTTGTTAGCAGCATCAGTCTTTCATTTTAATGAAATCAGTATTAAAGAAGTAAAAGAATATTTAATTAATAAAGGAATAGAAGTAAGAATATAAACTACTATGAATATAGAAAAATTATACAAAATAATTGAAGATAGGGTTAAAACTAAAAAAGAACAATCTTACACAAATAAGCTTATCAAATCTGGACCAAAGAAAATCGCACAAAAATTTGGTGAAGAGTCGGCTGAGCTTATAATTGATTATTTAAAAGGCTCAAAAAAAAGAACAATAGAGGAGGCTGTAGATGTAATCTATCATTTACTTGTGCTACTAAAATCTAAAAGAATTACAATTAAAGAAATAAATAAAGAATTGTCCAAAAGGTAACTTATGTATGACGACAACAATATTTTTGCTAAAATACTTAGAAAAGAAATACCTTGCACTTTAGTGCATGAAGACGATGTTTCGCTTTTTTTTTATGATATAAGACCACAATCAAAGATACATGTTTTGGGTATTCCTAAAATAAAATGTATAGACTTTTCTGATTTTATAAACAGCGCTGATTCTAAAACAGTAAGCTTGTTTTTTGAGAGTGTTGAATTTGTTTTGGACAAATTAAAGATTAAAGAAAAAGGCTATAGGTTGGTTTCAAACTCAGGTATTGATGGTGGGCAAGAAGTACCACATTTTCATATTCATATCCTTGCAGGAGAGAAAATAGGAAAGATTAACTAAGCTTATTCTTTTATAATAACGTAATTTATTATTTCCTTAACACCTTTAATTGATTTAAGTGCTTCAATTACACTATTTAATTTTTCTGGGTCAGAAGTTATTCCAGCTATGTATACCTTCCCTTGAATAGTCTCAAAGTTATAAGCTATGCCCCTTAAGCCAATTGTTTTTGCAGCCACTCCCCTTGCTTGGGTGTTTATCCATAAATCACTTGCATAATCTTTAAGATTAGATCTGTTTCCTATTTCTATTTCATTAACTACCTCTTTTATACCCTCTACTTCCCAAACTAATCTTACAGCTTCTATTCGCACTTCTTGGTTTTCCACAAGACCTGTTAGTAAAACCCTTCCTTCCAACACACTTGTATTAATATTTACAAATAAATTGCTACCGGCATTTAAAAACCTTGCAGCAATATTAACTTTAATAGTTGCATCATCTACAACACTTCCTAAAGATCTATCTCCCTCTGCTACAACCATGGTAGTTGCCCCACCACTTGCTAATATTCCAGATGGTGAGCATCCATAATTTAAAGACATTAGCATTAAGGTTGCTATAATAAAAATATGTCTTATTTTTTTTGTATATCTAATAACCATTTATATACTTTATTTTTTTTATTACCTGTCAATTTATGTACTATTTCAGCGACGTCGGTCAAAGAAAATTTTTTAAGCAATTTATACATCTCATCTTTATTAGATGCTAACTCAACCATTTCAGCTTTTTTTAAATTATTACTACCCACAACTACAACAAACTCTCCTTTAAGATTTTTGTTATTTTCTAATAATTTATTTTTAACATTAATGCTTTTACCTCTGAAAACTTGCTCGTTTTTTTTGGTAATTTCCTTACAAACACTTATTTCTCGCTCTTTTATTTTTAAACTTAGTATCTCTAAACACTCCTGAATTTTGTGATTTGAAACAAAAAACACACATGTTTGTTGTGTATTTTTTATACTTTCAATAAAATCATTCATGTGTTTTTTTGTTTTAGGAAAAAATCCAGCAAAATAAAACTGATTAAGTGATAATCCAGATAATTGGAGACCTGAGATAATTGCGCTTGGGCCTGGAACGGTTGTTACATTTATATTGTTGTTAATGCAATATCTGACCAATTTAAAACCAGGATCTGAAATTAGTGGTGAGCCAGCATCTGAAATCAGAACTACTTTATTTTTTTGCAGATTTTTACTTATTTTTTTTATAACTGCATCTTCATTGTAGTCATGCAATGAAATTAACTTCTTTTTAATGCCTAAATTGTTTAATAGTTTAAGCGAATGTTTAGGGTTTTCACAAACAATAAAGTTACTATCATTAATTGTATTTATCGCTCTTTCTGATATGTCTAAGAGGTTTCCAATAGGCGTGGCCACAATGTACAAACCACTATCATTATTTTTCATCTTAACTATATTTACAATTATAAACTCTTGCACTCCAGTAAATTTATACAAAAGTTCCGATATATCAGTTGAAGAGAACAATACGTCTAAAATTATGGATAAAACCGCTATAGAAAATCAAACAATTGAAACAAAAAAGCAAGACAAAAAAGAATTGGTAATCAATAATTTTGAAGATACAAAACTTGATAATACAGTAACGATAATCTTTTCAAAAAATTTCAAAAGAGAGACTAAAGAACAGTTTGTCGATATACTTCAGCTTGCAGTTGATGACAAAAAATTAGAAAATGTAAATTTTGAAATTGAATTTTTTGAGGATCATGAGGATTTTAGAAGAATAATTAAAAAAACCAGTAAACCAGGAAAAATATATGTTGGGCCTATTGATAATGAAAGCACAGAGCTGGCAATTAACTATTGTGAATTAGGCATTATATTTTTCTCTTTTGCATCTGATACAAATTTAGCAAATGATTGCGTTTTTTTAATAAACTTTTTTCCAAAAAATGAACTTGAACAACTTTTTAATTTTCTAAAAACAGACTCAAAGGTTGCGGTTTTATATCCTGAAAATGAATATGGTTATAAAATTAACAGTTTAGTTGATAGTATTGCATATAACAGTGAGGCTATAATTGTAAATAGGTCATCATATAAAAATGATTTGTCAAACGTAAGAACTGCAATAAAAGAATTAAGTAAGTACGAGCTGAGAAAATATGAACTAAGTAGGCAAAAAACACTATTATCATCCAAGAAAGATGAAAAATCAAAAAAACGATTAAAAAAATTAGAAAAATTTAAAACTACGAGTGATTATGATTTTACACATATTTTAATAGCTGATTATGGTTTAAGTCTATTACAGGTTGCTCCATTATTAACATATTATGATGTTGATCCAAAAATTGTTCAATTTATGGGAACAGGTGTAATAGATGATCAAAATTTTTTTTTTGAACCATCTCTTCAAGGAGCAATTTTTCCAGGAATTCAAAACCAAAAAAGATCAAATTTGTTAGACAAATATCATTTAATTTATGATAAAAAATTTAGAAGAATATCAACACTTCCATATGATTTATTAGGACTACTAAACTATGTATATTCTAATAATAAATCTTATTATGAGTTCATTGAATTATTAAATAATGAAAAAGTCAAATTTGAAGGAGTTGATGGAAATTTTTATTTTAAAAATAATATGATTGAGAGAGAATTGGACATATTAAAAATTAATAGCGGGAAAACGATAAAAATTAATTAATTAAAAAATTAATTAATTTATTTATTGCCAGGGATCTATGACTTATATTATTTTTTTCTTTTAAGCTCATTTCCCCAAATGTTTTGCTGTAACCATCCGGTATAAAAATTGGATCAAATCCAAAACCTCCTTTACCAGAAATTTTTTTGGATATATTTCCCTCTACACTTCCTTCAAATCCGATATTGTAATCTTTATTTATTGTATAGCAAATGCTTGTCTTAAAAAAAGCCTTGTATTTATTTGTCTCCTTTGTTTTTTTTAAAATATAATTAAAACACTCTTTATTGTTTTTAAAACTTTTCAAAAATCTTTTTGATAACACTCCGGGTCTACCATTCAACGCTTCAATGCAAATGCCTGAGTCATCTGCAAAACAAGGACGTTTTAATTTTTTAAAACCAAATTCAGATTTAATCTTTGCATTTTCGATAAATGTTTTTCCAGTTTCTTTTGGTTCCTTATAATCATCAAAATTTTTTAAAAATAGCAAATCTAAAAAAGATTTTTCAAAAACCTTTTTAATTTCTTTATACTTATCAAAGTTATTGGAAATAAAAACTATTTCTTTCAAATTATGCCAATGTCTTTTTTTGAATTTCTATTATTTCAGCAATACCTTTTTTTGCTAAATTAAATATTTCATTGTATTGATTTTCTGTAAAAAAAAACTCTTCACCAGTTACTTGTACTTCAGATATTTCACCAGTATCACAAATTACAAAATTTGCATCTACTTGTGCCTGGGAGTCTTCTTGATAATCTAAATCTAATAATGATTTATTGTTAATAATGCCGGCAGATACAGCACCAATATAATTTTTTATTATTGGTTTTTGAATATTATAATTTTTCTTTAATTTATCTATAGCCATATATAGTGACACAAATCCTCCACTTATTGCAGCCGTCCTTGTTCCTCCATCAGCCTGAATTACATCGCAATCAATTTTTATTTGTCTTTCACCTAAATTTTTTAAATCAATTATCGATCTTAAGCTTCTACCAATCAAACGCTGTATCTCTTGTGTTCTACCGGACTGTCTTCCTTTCGCTGCCTCCCTGTCCATGCGAGTATTTGTTGATCTAGGCAACATTCCATACTCTGCAGTAACCCATCCTTTGCCAGAATTTTTTAACCAATGGGGTACTTTTTCATCTATTGTTGCTAGGCAAAGCACATGTGTATTTCCAAACTTAACCATACAGGAGCCATCAGCGTGAATATTAACATTCTTTTCAAATGAAATTTCTCTCATCTGACTGAACGATCTATCTTTTCTCATATAAATTTAATAATAGTAGATAAAAATTTATTATTAAAGAATAAATTAATATGGTTGATAATTTATACACAGAATTAAATGATAGATCTAAACTAATTTTTAAAAAATTAGTTGAGTCATATTTAAAAACAGGCTCTCCTGCTGGATCAGAAACAATAATGAAGTCAGGTGACTTTAATCTATCTTCTGCATCAATTAGATCTATTTTATCTGACCTACAAAAAGAAGGCCTCTTATTCGCACCTCATAGGTCAGCTGGGAGAATGCCGACTGAAAAAGGGATGAGGTTTTTTGTAGATGGTTTATTAGAATTTGGTAGGATTTCAAAAAGTGATAAAGAAAATATTAAGCAACAGTGTTCTTCAAAAGGAAAATCCTATGAAGAGGTTTTAGATATAGCATCAAAGGCTATATCTGGTTTATCAAATTATGCAGGTATTGTCATTGCACCTAAATTTCAAAAAAACTTAAAACATCTTGAGTTTATAAGATTAAACGAAACCCAACTAATGTTAATTCTGGCCTACGAAAATGGAGAAGTAGAAAATCGAATTATACAAGATAACGGTAAATACAATAGCGCATTATTGATACAAGCATCAAACTTTCTTACTAATAAATTTTCTAACAAAAATATTTCACAAATAAAAAAAACTATACAAACAGATATAAGAAAATCCCAAAATCAACTTGAATTAATTTCATCTAGACTAATTCAGCAAGGTATTATTGAAACACCACCGAACATAAAAAACCCATATATTTTTTTACATGGTCAATCTAATTTATTAAAAGATGAAATTATTTCTAAAGATTTAGATCAAATTCGTAATCTTTTTGATGATATAGAAAAGAAATCAAGTTTTGTTGAAATTTTGGAAACTGCAGGAAAAGCAAAGGGTGTTCAAATTTTTATAGGATCAAAAAACTTTTTATTTAAACACTCTGGACTTTCTATGGTAATGGCTCCCTATAAAAACAATGATCAAGAAATTATAGGCGCTATAGGAGTTGTTGGACCAACTAGGTTGAATTATTCAAAAATAGTTCCACTTGTAGACTATACTTCTAAAATTATAGGAAAGGTGATTGATTAATGATTGATAAAAAAGAAGAAGAAAGCCAACAAGAAGAAATTAAAGAACCTAACACTGAGAATATTGAAAATGAAGAAGATAACAATGATAGTCAAGAAAACATAAATAAAGAAGAGTCAAGTGAAGATGAAAATTTAGAAGAAGACAATTTAGAAAAGGAAATTGAAATACTAAAAGAAGAAAAAATCCGATTACTTGCTGAAATGGAAAATCTTAGAAAAAGATTTGAACGAGAAAAAGTTGAAACAATAAAGTTTGGTAGTATAAAT
>MDSW01110733.1_pt1 | contig 10200 bp, 8 predicted proteins | sample 811171 | NCBI WGS metagenome assembly MDSW01 (sample SAMN05326641, study PRJNA326480) | marine metagenome | isolation source: seawater | place: Atlantic Ocean: North West | collected 2012 | reverse complement strand
TGTCCTGTATGCGATCAAGGAGGAGAATGTGATTTACAAGACCAATCACTTTATTATGGAGTTGATAAATCAAGATTTGTTGAAAATAAGAGATCAGTAAAAGATAAATATATGGGTCCACTTATCAAAACTCATATGACAAGGTGTATTCATTGCACCAGATGTATTAGGTTTGCAACTGAGGTAGCTGGAGTTTCTGAAATTGGCGCAATAGGAAGAGGTGAAAATACAGAAATAACTACGTATCTTGAAAAATCAATGGTATCTGAATTGTCAGGGAATGTAATAGACTTATGTCCTGTTGGAGCGTTGACATCAAAACCTTATGCTTTTGAAGCGAGACCCTGGGAGTTGAAAAAAACTGAAAGTATAGACGTTATGGATGCTGTTGGCTCAAATATTCGTGTCGATACTTATGGATGGGAAGTCAAAAGAGTATTGCCAAGGTTAAATGAAGAAATTAATGAGGAATGGATTTCAGATAAAACAAGATACGCTTGTGATGGATTGCTTAACCAAAGACTGGATACTCCTTATGTCAAACATGAAGGCCGCCTTGTTAAATCAAATTGGGATGATGTTTTAAAAATAATTTCTGATAAGATTACAGAACTGAAGCCAGAGGAAGTTGCAGGTCATATAGGGCAAATGTCAAGCATGGAAACAATTTTAGCGTTTAAAAAATTTTTTGATACAATCGGGAGCAAAAATATAGACTTTAGAAATAAAGAAAGATATTACAATTATAATCAAAGACCAAACTATCTATTTAATTCATCGATAAAAAATATAGAAAAAGCGGACTTAATTTTACTTATTGGGACTAATCCAAGACACGAGGCCACAATGATCAATGCAAGAATAAGAAAAGCTAAATTACAAAATAAAAACTTAAATATCTTTTCAATAGGTGACCCAGGAGACTTGACGTATGATTATGAGCTAATCGGAGAAAAAACTGATGATATTAAAGATATTATCGAAGGTAATAGTAAAATTTCAAAAATTCTAAAAAATTCAAAAAATCCGATAATTATCATAGGTGAAACAGCGCTAGAAACTAAAAGCGGCGGTTTCATTTTTGAAGAAATTAAAGATTACTTATTTAAAAATAACTTTATTAATGATCAATGGAATGCATTAAGTATTTTACATAAAGAAGCATCCACAGTAGGGGCCTTGGATTTAAAAATTTTGAATTCTAAATCAAGTAATTTTTTTGATGATTTATTATCAGGTAAATTTAAATTCTTGTACCTGCTTGGATCTGAAAATTTAAGATTCGATAAAAGAGATACTTTTGTGATTTATCAAGGTAGCCATGGAGATAAAGGAGCTGAGATGGCAGATGTTATTTTGCCAAGCCCCGCTTACACAGAGCATAATGGATTGTTTTCCAATGTTGAGGGAAGAATACAAGAATGTAGGAAAGCATCCTATCCACCAGGCTTAGCTAAAGAAGACTATAAGATATTTAATTTACTTAATCAAAAACTGATACAAAAAAATATTTATGACAGTTTCAATGAGATTAGAAAAGAGGTCTTAGGACATCTTACAGATTTCGAAAAAATTGGATCGTTGCCAAAACAAATGAAAATGAAAAATGATAAAGTAAATAAATTATTCCACTCTGAAAAAATTGTGATTGAGCCAATTGATTACTACTATACTAATAGTATTTCTAGGTCTTCTAAAACAATGAGCGAATGTAGAAACATAAGAACAAATGGTAATATTAATGGGGTAGCCAGATGATAGAGGGTATTAATTTTCTATTTGTTGAAATATACAGGATTTTGTTCGTTTTAATCCCAGTTTTGGTATCTGTTGCTATGATTGTTTGGTTTGATAGGAGAGTTTGGGGATTGGTGCAAAAAAGAAGAGGTCCAAATGTTGTGGGTCCATTTGGATTATTTCAAACTTTAGCTGATGCATTAAAATACTTCTTTAAAGAGATTATCATTCCTTCAAGTGCAAACAAAACTATTTTTATTTTAGCGCCAATTATTACGATGACATTAGCCTTAGTAGCATGGGCAGTTATTCCGATGAGTGAAAATTTTGTTCTAGCCGATATTAATGTGGGTATATTATATTTATTTGCTATTTCTTCACTAGGAGTTTATGGAATTATAATGGGTGGATGGGCCTCTAATTCAAAGTATCCCTTCCTCGGGGCGATTAGATCAGCTGCGCAGATGGTTTCTTATGAAGTATCAATCGGTATAATAATAATTAATGTCCTTTTGTGTGTCGGCTCACTTAATCTCAAAGATATAGTAATGGCCCAACAAAATTTATGGTTTGTGGTGCCATTATTTCCAATGTTTGTCATTTTCTTTATCTCTGCATTAGCCGAAACTAATAGACCACCATTTGATTTGCCTGAAGCTGAAGCTGAATTAGTTGCGGGTTATCAGACAGAATATTCTGGAATGATGTACGCTATGTTTTGGTTAGGAGAATATGCAAATATATTATTAATGTGCGCGCTAGGTTCTATACTATTCTTAGGTGGCTGGTTGCCTCCGATAGACATTTTTCCGTTTAATTTATTACCATCACCTATCTGGATGGTTCTAAAAATTTTATTCTTGTTCTTTTTGTTCGCAATAATAAAAGCAATAGTACCTCGATACAGATATGACCAATTAATGAGACTAGGTTGGAAAATATTTCTTCCGTTTTCATTGATATATGTGGTTTTAACTGCAAGTTTTTTAATGTACTTTGATTTATTGCCTAAAGCAGGAGCATTATGAATTTAAATAGATTTTTTAAAACAATTTTTTTGGTAGAATTTGCCCAGGCAATTTTAAAAGCTTTTAAAGAAATTTTTAAACCAAAAAAAACGATAAACTATCCCTTTGAAAAAGGCCCGATAAGCCCAAGATATAGAGGCGAGCATGCCTTAAGAAGATATCCTAATGGTGAGGAAAGATGCATAGCCTGTAAACTTTGTGAGGCTGTTTGTCCGGCACAAGCCATTACCATCGAGTCTGAGGAAAGAGGTGACGGTAGTCGAAAAACAACCAGATATGATATTGATATGTTGAAATGTATTTATTGTGGATTGTGTCAAGAGTCCTGCCCTGTTGATGCTATAGTTCAAGGGCCTAATTTTGAATTTGCTACTGAAACTAGAGAAGAGCTTTACTATAACAAAGAAAAACTTTTAGATAATGGAGACAGATGGGAACCTGTTTTAGATAAAAATATCAAACTAGATAAAATTTTTAGGTAAAATGTACACTCACGCATTCTTTTTTTACTTTTTTTCATTTATTGCAATTTTTTCAGCACTCATGGTAATCACTTCCAGAAGTACAATAAATTCAGTTTTTTTTTTAATACTTGATTTTATTTCAGTTGGTTGTCTTTTTATTATGGTTGGAGCAGAGTTTTTAGGAATGATTTTATTAATAGTATATGTTGGTGCTGTAGCTGTTCTTTTTTTATTCGTTGTCATGATGTTAAATGTAGCTGAACAAAAACAATCATGGTTTATGGGAAAAAAATCTACACATATTCCGATTGGATTGTTGTTTAGTGTATTAATCTTTTTAGAACTTTTAGTTGTGGTTGGAGGCTGGAAATACAAAGAAAATTTGATGACAAGTTCAACACTAAATATGGATAAAAAAATTTCTAACACTCATGAAATTGGATCAGTAATGTATACAGATTACGTTTTATACTTTCAAATATCAGGAATAATACTTTTGCTTTCCATGATAGGTGCAATTATTTTAACTTATAGAAAAAGAGAAAACATTAAAAGGCAAAGTTATTTTAATCAAATTTCGAGAGAAAGGTCATCTGCTGTTGAAATAAAAGAAGTTTCGTTTGATAAAGGGGTAAAAATTGATGATTGAAGTAGGCTTAGGTCATTATTTGTCATTAGGTGCAATCATATTTTTTTTGGGAACATTAGGAATTTTCTTAAATCGAAAAAATGTGATAGTGATCTTAATGTCAATAGAATTAATTCTTTTAGCTGTTAACATTAATTTGATTTCATTCTCAATTTTTTCTGGGGATATACTGGGGCAGATTTTTACTATGCTTACTTTAACAGTAGCAGCTGCTGAAGCTGCAATAGGTCTTGCGATAATAGTTGTTTATTTCAGAAACAGAGGATCTATAAGAGTTGAGGATATAAACGAGATGAAAGGTTAAATGCCTTACTTTTTAATTTTTTTGCCATTAATAAGCGCACTGGTAACTTACTTCGGAAAGTTTTTAGGAAATAAATTTTCACAAGTTTTTTCAAGTTTTTTAATTACGGTGTCTGCAGTAATATCAGTAATAATTTTTTATAGAGGTTTAGTTTTTAATGAGTACGATAATCATATAATATTTGAATGGATTAGATCGGGGGAATTTATCGCTAACTGGTCAATAAACATTGATCCTTTAAGTTCAGTCATGTTGGTGGTTGTCACATCCGTTTCTGCAATAGTACATATCTACTCAATTGGTTACATGAGTAGTGACCCGCATAAACCAAGGTTCATGTCATATTTGTCTTTATTCACTTTTGCAATGTTGACGCTTGTGGCATCTGACAATTTTCTTCAATTATTTTTTGGCTGGGAGGGTGTAGGATTATGTTCTTATTTGTTAATTGGTTTTTGGTACAAGAGAGAGACTGCAAATAATGCTGCTATTAAAGCATTTATCGTTAATAGGATTGGAGATTTCGGCCTTGCAATTGGCATTTTTCTAATATTTTATTTTTTCGGAACAATTAATTATAACGAGGTTTTCACTCTCATACCTGAATTTAAAAGCGAAACAATCGATTTTTTAGGGGTTAAAATTAACTTAATCACGGTTATTTGTTTCTCCCTTTTTATTGGTGCGATGGGAAAATCCGCACAATTTCTTTTACACACATGGCTTCCAGACGCTATGGAGGGACCCACGCCAGTCTCGGCACTGATCCATGCCGCAACTATGGTGACAGCAGGTGTGTTCTTGGTAGTAAAATGCTCGCCAATTTACGAATATTCTACTCAAGCACTAAATTTTGTGGCTGTCGTAGGAATGATTACCGCCATTTTTGCTGCATCAATAGCTTTAGTTCAGAATGATATTAAAAAAATAATCGCTTATTCTACATGTAGTCAGCTTGGATATATGTTTTTCGCTGCTGGTGTTGGAGCTTACCAAGTAGCTATGTTTCATTTATTCACTCACGCTTTCTTTAAAGCTTTACTATTTTTAGGAGCAGGATCTGTAATACATGCATTCAACGACGAACAGGACATCAGGAACATGGGAGGTGTCTGGAAAAAAATTCCAATGACTTGTGCTTTAATGTTGATCGGAACTTTGGCATTAACAGGCTTTCCTTTTTTATCAGGTTTTTATTCAAAGGATGCAATAATTGAATATGCATATATTAGCGGTACAAAAGTAGGGTCTTATGCAGCTTTTATTGGAATAATAACTGCTTTCTTGACGTCTGTTTATTCGTGGAGGCTCTTTTTTAAAACTTTTTTCGGAGATTACAAAGGAAAAGAAAAAATAGATACAATTCATGAGTCACCAATGGTTATGTTAATCCCTTTAATGGCATTGTCGCTTGGAGCATTATTTTCTGGATATATCTTTAAAGATTTATTCATCGGGTTAAGCTCAAAATTTTGGCAAGATTCTATTTTCTTTTTAAATTTAAAAGATGAACATACTGTCCCGCTTTGGTTTTTGCTTACAACACCTATTTTAGTCACTACCGCAATTCCAGTATCTTATTTTTATTTTATCAAAAAACCAGAAATATTAGTAAGCTTCAAAAAAACAAATTACCCTTTATATAATTTCTTACTTAACAAATGGTATATTGATGAGTTATATGAAAGCTTAATAGTTCGGCCTATAAAAAAGATTGGATATTTTTTTTGGAAAAAAGGGGACGTTGGAGTAATCGACAGATTTGGACCTGATGGAGTATCTAGATTAATTAAAAATTTGTCAAATAAAGCGACAAAGTTTCAAAGCGGCTTTATATATGATTATGCTTTTGTAATGCTAATCGGCCTATCACTATTAATAACCTATTTTATAATAAAATAATGAATTTTCCTATTTTATCATCAATAATTTTCTTACCACTGTTGGGTGCGCTATTTATTATGATATTTAAACCCAAAAATAATACTGGTGTGGTTTATATTTCTCTCTTCACTAGTATTGCTAATTTTTTCTTATCTTTATTTATTTGGTGGTCGTTCGATCCGTTATTTGATGGATTTCAATTTTTAGAAGAAAAAAATTGGATAAGTGGTTTTATCAAATTTAAATTAGGTATAGATGGAATATCAGTTTTATTCATAGTTCTAACAGCATTTATCGCTCCAATTTGTATAATCTCTTGTGTAAATTCAATTAAAAATAGATTGAGAGAATTTTTGATAGCCATTCTTATTTTAGAAACATTCATGATAGGAGTTTTTTGCTCACTAGATTTAGTTATCTTTTATTTATTTTTTGAAGCAGGTTTAATTCCAATGTTTCTAATAATCGGAATATGGGGTGGAAAGAGAAGAGTTTACTCAGCTTATAAGTTTTTTCTTTACACTTTACTCGGTTCCGTTTTAATGCTCGTTGCTATCATTGCAATATATACATTGACTGGAACAACTGATGTTACACAAATCTATGAAATTAAAATTCCAATTCAATATCAAAATATTCTTTGGCTGGCTTTTTTCAGTTCTTTTGCTGTAAAATTGCCAATGTGGCCTGTCCATACTTGGCTACCAGATGCACACGTGGAAGCCCCTACAGCTGGCTCTGTAATTTTAGCAGCAATATTGTTAAAAATGGCAGGTTATGGTTTTTTGAGATTTTCAATAGGTATGTTTCCTCATGGTTCTGAATACTTTACTCCTCTAGTCTTTACATTGAGTTTAATTGCAATTCTTTACACTTCACTGGTAGCTTTGATGCAAGATGATATGAAAAAACTTATCGCTTATTCCTCAGTAGCTCATATGGGATATGTAACATTAGGTATTTTCACTTTTACAAAACAAGGAATTGAAGGTGGAATGTTCCAAATGATAAGTCACGGAATAATTTCTGCAGCGTTATTTTTATGCGTCGGAGTTTTATATGATAGAATGCAGACAAGAGACATAAGATCTTATGGCGGGGTTGTAAATTATTTGCCTAAATTTTCTTTAATATTTATTATATTTACACTAGCATCTCTTGGCTTACCTGGGACAACAGGTTTTATCGGTGAGTTTTTGGTATTAGTTGGTACATTTACTAAAAATTATTTGGCGGCAGTATTAGCGACTTTTGGAGTAGTCCTAGGAGCGGCATATATGCTTTGGCTAGCCAAAAGAGTAATTTTTGGAAAAGTTACAAATGAGAGTGTGACTAAACTTACTGATGTAAACAAATCAGAGCTTGCAATACTTGCTATATTAGCATTACTGACTATTGGTTTGGGATTTTACCCAAATTTAATTTTAAACACTGTAGACACTTCAGTTAATAGTCTAATAAGTAATTATCAAAATAATTTAGCAAGTGTTGAGGTAAACTCTAGATAATTATGACTAACTTAGAAGTAATATTTCCAGAAATTTTTTTGACATTAAGCATTTTTGTAGTTTTGATGGTCGGTGTATTCTTAAAAAATACCTATAGCTTAGTAAATAAAATTTGTGTTTTAATAATTATATGCACCGGTTTTTTGGTATTTTACTCTAACGAAACTTTAGAAAAAATATTTTTAGATTCTTTTATTAGAGATAAATTCTCTAATTTTATAAAAATTTTAATTCTTATCAGTAGTTTGTTTGTTTTATTTGCCTCTCAAAATTTTATAAAAGATATGAAAATTTCAAAATTTGAGTATCCAATCTTAGTTTTATTATCAATTCTAGGTATGTTTTTCATGGTAAGCTCTAATGATCTTATTCTTTTTTATTTAGGTCTCGAATTGCAATCTCTTGCTTTGTACATACTGGCATCAATAGATCGAAATAATATAAAATCAACTGAGTCTGGCATGAAATATTTTGTGCTTAGCGCACTATCCTCCGGTTTATTGTTGTATGGATGTTCACTACTTTATGGATTTACGGGCTCCACTAATTTTGATGTAATACAAATGGAGTTAAATTCAGATAATATAGGAGCTTTGTTCTCTATAGTGTTCATTTTAGTAGGTTTAGCATTTAAGGTATCAGCAGTTCCTTTTCACATGTGGACACCCGATGTTTATGAGGGATCACCGACGTCTGTCACTAATTTTTTTGCTGTCGTACCAAAAATTGCAGGTATAGCAGTGATAATTAGATTTATGGATATACCTTTTAAAAATATTTTATCTGAGTGGCAGCTAATAGTAATTTTTTTATCCATAGCCTCTATGATTTTAGGAGCAGTCGCTGCCATCGGTCAACAAAATATTAAAAGATTATTAGCTTATAGCTCAATCGGTCATATCGGTTACGTTTTAGCTGGAATTGCAACAGGTCAACAAAATGGCTACGCTTCTTCCTTAGTATATTTAGTAATTTATGTCGTAATGAATATAGGTGCATTTTCATGTTTGTACTTATTGAAATTTAATGGCTCATACACAGAAAAAATAAATGATCTTGCTGGAATATCTAAAAGTAAACCAATACTAGCTTTTTCCTTTTTAATTATATTTTTTTCTTTGGCAGGAATACCACCACTCGGAGGTTTTTTTGCCAAATTCTATGTCTTTATTTCAGTCATTGAAAGTGAACTTTATACTTTGGCTGTGGTAGGTCTAGTAACTACAGTAATATCAGCTTTTTATTATTTGAAAGTGATAAAAATTATCTATTTTGATGAGGAACAGACAAAACTTGACCAAATTAAAAATTTACAAACATCATCTATTATTTTTATAAGCTGTTTATTATTAATTTCTTATTTTATATATCCTTCAGTATTAAATAATATCATAGAACCAATATTTATGAATTAATGAACTTCAATTTAATCAAACTAAATAAAGTAGACAGCACTAATAATTATGCTGTAAAACTTTTAAAAAATAAGATTTTTAGCCCAACAATTATAGTTTCTAATATTCAGACAGGAGGTAGGGGTAGGTACGGGAATAAGTGGATTTCTCTGAAGGGCAATATCTTTATGAGCATCTTCTTTGAAATAAATAAGAGATTAAAAATAAATGAGATAACAAAAAAAAATTGTAGAATTATAAAAAGCGCTTTAGGTAATATCATAAAAAAAAAAATTGATATAAAACCACCCAATGATCTACTTATAGATAAAAAAAAAGTTTGTGGCATTTTACAAGAGATCATTACAAGGGAGAAAAGAAGATTTTTAATTGTTGGAATTGGTCTAAACTTGATTAAAAGCCCGAAAATCGACAATTACCCAACTTCACATTTATCTAACTACACAAAAAAAAAAATTAAAAAGAACGATATATATAATATTATAAAAAAAAAATATCTAAAAAGTTTAAGGAGCTTTAATTGAAAATATTATTAATTGATATAGGGAACACAGAAACAAAATTTTATTTATATGAAAAAAAATTTACAAAAAAAATTAAATTAAATTCAGATAGATTAAATTTTAATTATCTCAATAAAAAACTTAAATTTCTTGATAATAAAAAAATTTTAATTAACACGATTATTTGTAGTAGTGTCGTCCCCAATTTACTCAATAATTTAAAAAGATTTTTTAAAAAAAAGATAAATTGTAACATTATTGAACTTAAACAAAAGAATTTGAATAAATTAATAAAGATCAAAATTAATAAATATCAAGTTGGCTCAGATAGACTTGCTAATGCTTTGAGTGTTGCCGATTTGAAAAAAAATTTTATTATTATAGATTTTGGAACAGCTACTACATTTGATGTTATTATAAAAAATCAATATATGGGAGGAGTAATTGCACCGGGAGTAAGATTGTCTTTAGATACATTAATAACTAAAGCCTCTCTAATAAAACCTCTTAGTCTTAAAAAAATTAAGTCTATTGTTGGAAAAAATACAAAAGAAGCAGTAAGATCTGGATTTTATTGGGGTTATATTGGTTTAATTAACAATATAATTAGACTGATTATAGAAAAATACAAAAAAAACTTTAATATAATTTTAACTGGTGGATTTTCTCATTTGTTTAGAAAATCTTTAAAGTATAAAACTAAAGTTG
>MDSW01203991.1_pt1 | contig 10201 bp, 1 predicted proteins | sample 811171 | NCBI WGS metagenome assembly MDSW01 (sample SAMN05326641, study PRJNA326480) | marine metagenome | isolation source: seawater | place: Atlantic Ocean: North West | collected 2012 | reverse complement strand
ATAATAATTCAATTTCATATTTTGAAACAGTTGATCAAAGTTTTTCTGAATCTAATGATGGAGGTATTTATATCAAAAACGTACTATATTCACTAAGAGACATAAGTTATTTTAATGAACTAGATGATATAACTACTACTAGTGGTGATTATCAGATTAAAATTACTACTGATGTTTGTTTTAATTCTACTGGTAGATATACAATATCATATGATGTTGTTGATATAACTAATCCAGATACATCAAATATAATAACACGAATTATTAATGTCGTTGATGAAATTAAACCTAAAATTTTATTTAATAATAATGTATCAAATTGGGGTGACTTAAGTTATATTAGTAGAAATGATTTAAATACTATGACTCAAAATACATTATATAATTCAGCATATAGTAATATAGATTTTAGTATTAATATTGATAGTGATATATGTTTCGCTGATTTATATAATATACTTTTAGATTTTTCTTTTGTTGATAATTATAATACTGAAACTCTTATTAATTTAAACAAATTTTTTATATTATCTGAAACATCAGAACTAGAAGAAACCTATATTGAACAACCTTTCACTGAATATACTTTAAAATTGGATTATATTATTGATAATTCAGGTAAATTTATTAAACCAGCCAAATTAAAATATGTATATGAAACAAGAGATGAAAATTCGAATGATATATCTGTTCAAAGAATAATTAATATAATAGACATTACTAAGCCTACTATTGAATTTTCATTTAATAGTCAGGAAATTTTATTTAATAGTCAGGAAATTTTACCTGTAGAAGAGTATGTTATATTTGATGAATCATACATAGATTTCTCTTATCAAATGTTTGATTTAAGTACTATTACTATACAAAAACATTTAACTGATCCCATAATATATATTAATTTTGAATTAAGTTCTATTTTATTTAATTTTCATTTATCTGATAATGTAAACTCTAGTAAAAGTTGTACTATTAAAATAGAAGATAACAGCAATACTCACGACATTTCTATAGAAAAAATTATAGTATCGAATAACGAGCCTGTAATAGAAAAAAGACAAGAATTATTTAATATGATTCATGACCATAATCATATATTTTTTTATTCTAAAGTACCTGATTATAGCTTTAATATTACATACACTATAAATGATAATAATGGTGATGAAAATAAAGTCGGTAATGAACAAATAGTCACTAGAACAGTTAAAATGATTAATACTATTCAACCTTCTATTGAATTAAGTAATAGTTCAACTGAAATAAATATTAGTTTTGGTGATTTAAGTTTTAATCCTAAAGAATATTTTGTATTGACTCACCCTAGACTTAATTTTACTTCTATAAATAATGATATATCTTATAGTTTACCACCTTATATTTCAAGTATTAGTGGAGAAGAATTATATGATGTAAATGCATTAATTTATCAATATGTTGATGAAGGACATGATATAAGTTTTTATTATAATATAAATCAATATACTAATAGCAGTAATTTTAATTCAGATATATGTTATGTAAGAATTAATGTAATAAATAATGGTCCAATATTTAATACTGTTAATACTATTAATCATAATGCAAATAATTATTTAAGTGATGCATCATTAATATTTAATGTTAATGCATATAGTACTTTTGATGAATTTTGGTATAGAACATATCAAGATGATATAAGTTATTTATTTACTAATTTTACAATTAGTTATGAGACATCATTGAATTTTTATAGTCCCGAACCAGGTCAATATAATATATCTTATATAGCAATAGATAAAAATAATAAAGAAAATATAATAACTAGAACATTAAATGTTATAGATAATACACCGCCGAATATTAGTATTGATTCTATAAATCCAATTATTTTAGATGACGTAATAAATTTACCAATGCCTAATTTTAATATATATGATACTAAATCAGATATAAGTTATATCAAGATAACTTATAACTTAGATTATAATATAAAATCTATAGATGATGATAGTTTTTCTATAAATTATAAATATTCTTTTGATTTATATGAAATTAGAAATGCTGGTATTGAAACTTTTAACTTAGATGATTTATACTCGAGATTAAACGATTTATATGAAATTAGCAAAGATGGATCTATTTTTGAAATTATTTCTCAAATAGGATATACTGAAGATATCTCCACTATAAAAGATCATTTAACAAGTGATATATCTATTATATCTAGTGATGATATTAGCTTAAATATTGATTTTATTGCAACCAATATTAATAGTAGTCCAAATTCAGAAATTTTAAATTATGTTTTTGACCCGACCCCTATTATAATAAAACCTTTTATTATTTTTAAATTAAGCGATTTGTCTGGTGGTAGTTATTTTAATAATGATATTAGTATTAATTTAGATAATAATTTTAATAATAACTATAATGATTATGCACTTAATTCAAATTACACTTATTTTTTTACAGAAAATGAATTATCATACGATAATGTAAATAATACTTTAACATATAAAATAAATAATAATAATATTTATGAAAATCAATTTATAGCTGATTTTAGTAATAAAAGTCACTTTTTACAAAATTACCTAGAATTTTCTGCAAATTTTATTTCAATAAAGCAAATACAATCATCTAATATAATACAAAATATTGATTATAATATTATTAATTCAGCTTTTGAAATATTTATTTCAGTTTATGATTCATCTTTTAATTCTGAATATAAAATTATAAATTTTATAATAAATGATGGCATAGGACCAACTTTAAATTTTATTAATACTAACTCTCTAGTCATTGAGTTACCTATAGTAAGTGATAGTGTATATAATAAATTGACTAATAATATATTTTATCCATATCTCTCTGAAAGTGAATTAATATCTAGTAATGGTTCAAATTTTTTTATAAAAAATAATAATGATAAAGTTATTTATTCTATTTCTGGAATAGTAATTAATGATAATATTTTAAAAGAGTCTATTGCTTCATTAAATTCTGAAGATTTAGAAAATCATCGTCAACAAATTACTCTAATTTCTAATACAATATATAATGACATATCTTTATTAGTTACTTATGCTATATTGGATGATCCAACACAAGATGAAGATTTAAATTTTCAATATAATAGTCAAACATTTATTACTCAAGCATCTAATAATGAAAAACTGAGTGAAACAAAACAATATAGGCAAAAATATACTGTTTATGATTTATTTAATAACAGTAGTTCTATTACTAGAAATATAGTATTAAAAAAATTTAATGATATTATTATATTTGATTATGTAAGTGATGCTAATAATAATCTTTTTTTTAAATCATATCATGAACAATATAAAAATTATGAAGACGAAGGAATATATTCATTTAATTACTCTAACGATGATAACGAAGATAAAGCATATATTAAGAGTGATGAAATATCAAAAACAACTATTAATAATAATGAATTAGGATCACAAAATATAGTATATACATATAATGGTAAAAATTATACTAGATATATTGACGTTGTAAAAATAGAATGTTTAAGTACTAGACAATCATACAATTTATTATCTATTTTAAATAATAGAAATTCTGATTATATAAAGTTAGGATTATATGATAATTGTTATAATACTTATAATTTCACTTTAGATGATCCAAGTGATCAAATTTGTTTATTTAGAAATGATTCTATAGATGTTAGTGATTTAGTATGTATATCAAATGGTACAGTTACTGGTAGAAAATATAAAGGTAGTAATATTTATAAAAGTAGCGGTAACAATAATATAAGTATATATGTATCTAAGGATTTTAACAGAATAAGTTTATTATACATACATACAGAAAGTGATATATCAAGATCATACAATGATGTGTTTTTATATAGTACTAGTTGTATACCTTTAGATATACCTAGAAATTATGATAACACTTATAATTATATAACTGTTACTGTAAGTGGTGATAATGAATTTATTCTAAATTATAATGATTATTCTTATAACTATTTTAATGATTTAATATTGCCTATGGGAACTTATAGATTTATGCAAAATACTATAAGTAATTTTTATCATAGAATTAAATTTTCTACAATTTCTGGAGGAATTTACAATGGAGGGACTGAATTTACCAATAATTTAATTGAATCAGGTTTGCCTGGTTTAGGTGGGTATAATTCTGGAAAAACAACAATAAATTTTACATTTAATACACCTAATATATTATATTATTATTCTGATAATTTTCCAAATGTAAAAGGAGGTAAAATTATAATTAGAAATAATATGGTTATTAATAGAAATAATATTTATATAAATGATAATGTATTATCAATCGATAATTCAAATTTAATAAATGATAAAATACAAAATGCAAGTCAAAGTGAAGAAATTAAAAATAATAAAATATATTTATCTATGAAAAATACTAATAATAATAATAGTTATAATTTAATAACACAGCAAAATATTTATCATAATATTTTATTAAATACAAGTAATGATAAAATTGTATTTACAAATTATAGACAATTAGATAATTCTAATAATAACAAATATTTATTTGATTCTAGTGTAAATAATAATAATACTAATATTTTACAATATAATTGTAAAATTATTCTAAATTCTGATGATGTAGATGCTATTAAAAATGACTTTAGTATTAATTTTACAGATTTCTATAACGTCAATGACTTTCAAACTTATTTTATTAATAATTTTAATTCACAAGATTTATATCCAAATAATTATATATCTAAAATAAACGAGATAAGATTTACTAACTTTGTATCATTAATTGTTAATAATGAAAAAATAGATTTTTTCTTAGATAAAGATTTAAATTCATCAATTATTGAATTTGATAATATTTATGATAATTTAATAACTTTTAATTTAGAAACTTATTTCAGCAAATTTAATAATGGTCAATATTCAAAATTATTTTTCCAAAACTTCTTTATAAATATTAGAAGTGATATTGCTTCACCTTTAGAGGAACTACCTAAATTTAACCAACAAGGAATAATATTCACTAATAAAACAATTGAATTAAATGATTATTTATTAAAATTAGAAGATAATAGTAATATTTTATATGAATTATATTCTGGACATGATCAAGTCAATATTGATTATACATTAGAAAATATGATATTTCTTTCTATTAAACCTAATAATGATAACAGTATTAATTATATTGGTTTTACTATACAAAATATTTATCATAATATGTTTATAAATGATAATGAACAAATTATTTTTCATTCATATGATCAATCTGTTAATAATTATCAAGTAAATAGTAATTTAACATTAGAAGATACATTATATGATTCTTCTAATAATAAAAAATATTTATTAGAAAACACTACAGAAGATATATATGGATGTATGTTTAATAATGATAATAATATTTTTAATAGTGGAAAAATAAAAAATAATATTAATGATTCATCATTTAATTATAAAACAGCAATTACGTATTTTATTCATGATGAATTAAGTAATAATAATCTACTTTTAAATGATTTTGATATTGTTCCTAAAAATTCATTACCTTGCATATCATCTAATTACAATGAATATAATATTTTATATGATTATAACCCAGCTAATAATAATAGTTACTCTTATTTAATAGATTTGAATGATTATTTTGATAGAAATTTTTATGATAATAGTAATTTAGAAATTCCATATAATGTGTATAATAAAAATAATTTAATTTATAATATAATAGATATTAGTTATAAAAATCTGTTTAATATTTATGATATATGTTCTAATGCATATACTATTATATATGATAAATCAGATATTAGAAAATTAAATGAATTGCAAAATAAATTATTAGTATCTAAATCTTATTTAGATTATATTGAATTGGTATGTATTAATCTATTTAATAATTTATTAGACTATAATCATAATGATTATGTTTTAGTTAGTCAAATAAATCTACAAAATCCATTTGAATATATGAATACTATTAATAACTTACTAACAGGAGATCCTATTTATTTTAATGCTTCTATATCTAATGAATCATTAAATGTATTATTTTTTAATAATTTAACTAACTCTGATAAAATATTTAATAATGCAAATAAATTAATTGAAATAATAGATAAATATGTTGAATATGAAGATTATACTAAGTTAATTATTCCAATTAATGATCATACACCATGTGAAGATATAACTAGTATATCTAAATTAGAAAATAAAATTAATTTTATGCATGATAGGATTAAGATTATTTTGGAAAGACTTATGGCACGCGAAAATGATTTAGATATTAGATCTATTATACCTATTAACGCTAGAAACAAAAATCTTTATTATAAATTTGAATTTATAAACGATTATGATGATTTATATTATTTAAATGACTGGTTAAATATTGCAAGTGAAATGAAAGATATTTATAATAAATTTTCTTTAGAAAGTTATTTAAAATTTAATAATATTTATGGTATTCTTAAACGCGATATAAATAATGAAGTTATACAAAATTACACAACTATTAGCTGTCAAACACTTAATGATGAGCAACTTGATTATTCTTTAAATTCTTTAACTATTGATTATGATGATATATATGATGTTTCTAGTGTTAATATATTAGTTAGAAACATTAATAATAATTTTATTAAAATACATAGAATTATTCTAGCCGGATTTGCAAATAAAACGACATTAAGATTTCAAGATAATCCAGAACAATTTGAAATTAGTAATAATGTTGTTTATGATCCCATACAGCATCCTGCTAGATTTTTTACAACAATTTCTGAATATGATTATTATGTAATAGCTAACTCTGGCGAAAATCTATTTAATTTAATAGACCAAAAAATTAAAACTTTAAATGAAATGTTTGATAGTTTTATAAAACAATTATTATTATTGACAACTAATTTCACTAATAAACTAATTGCATATAATAAAATTAATTATACCATGACTGGAAGTAAATTATTAATAAATAGTTATAAATCTAATAATATATTAATTAAATTTAATTTAACTTATAACAGTTTATTATATCAAAATGTATATGTTGATACATTTGTATTAGATTTAGCTTTACCTGATTTAATTCCTCCTACTTTAATATTTAATAATAATGATATATCAGGTTTAATAAATCATATTAAAACTGAATGTTCGAATAAACCTATCACAGACATAAATTTTACTAGTATATTCAATAAATTTTATGATGATTTATCATTTATAGAAATAAATCAACCTAATAATTATCAAGATAAATATGCTAAAATTAAAATTAATGATAATTCAGGTAAAGCTACAATTTATACTAAAGATAATCATATTAATTATAATGATGATTTATATACTATATTATTTGATTTAACCGATATTAATATTAATAAAATTACATTTAGAATTAAAGACAATGCTAATAATATAAATACTATTATTATTACTAATAATATAAACGATAATAATGATGATAATGATGATAATGATGATGATAATAATGATGATAGAAATGATATTATTAATCAATTAAAAAATAAACCTTTTAATAATTGTCCATGTCCTGTATATTATAAAGATGTTCAACATAACTATAAATTAGGTAGTTATTCTAGTAGTGTAATGAGAAGAGCTAAATTTATATTAAAACGATAATACAATTAATATTTAATTATAGTAATTATTAAATATTAATTATTAAATATTTATTCTTTTTATTATACTATGAAATTCTTTTATTAATAAATTATTTATATCAGACTCTCCTCTATCTGATTTAATTTGAAATTTATATTTAGAATTCATATCATTTGGAATATTTTCCACTTTAAACATACAACATAATGAAGAATTAGAATAATTAAATGATTGATCAAATGCAAGTATAGTACTTTTTGTATCAACTAGAATATCTGAGTCAAGCCCGTTGGCCACTTCCTTAACAAATTTAAAAGTATATGAATCTACTTCTACATCACCAGGATGTAAATTTAAATATTCTAATACTACATTTGCATTTATTTCATATAATCCTGGTTCTACTATTTCAATATTACTAAGATCAATTATATTTATACCCGAGAAATCGGATTTTTTTAAAGAATTCATCCTTATAGTTTTAGTATCTCCTTTTTTATAATAATTTTCAAATTTAACATCATTTACATAATGCATTTTTTTTAATACTATATAGTTATATATTGGATATAATTTAATTCTATTATCTGTTATGATACCTCCTGATATAGATTTAATTACTAACTCATTTGTTGATATATCTGAACTTAATTCAGTTGTCTTATTTGTGTTCATATTAGGATATTTGAAATTTGGTAAAATAAGTATTCCTTTTGATATGTCTATTTTTCCCGAAATATTTAAATTACCTAAATTTAAATTATTAATAGCGTCTGTTTCAATCCCCGTTTCGCTAATAAGTGTTTTCCCCTCACTATTTTTTATAATATTTACTTTTATTTCATTAGTCGAAATTTCATTGATAACAACTATACTATTACAGCTTATTTCATCAGATATTATATTATTTGCTGATAAATCTATCGTTGCTATTGAATTATAAGTTCCACTACCATTTGAAATAATATTTCCGCTAATATTCAATAATCCTGATATATCTAAATTACCACATATATCTAAATTCCCACATATATCTAGATTCCCATATATATCTAAATTACCACATATATCTAAATTACCACTAATAGATATTATTCCATCTATATTCAAGAAATTTGTTGAAATTTCTTGAGCATCTAAATAAGATAAATCTAAATTTTGTACCTTTAAATTTGTAAATTCAACATCATCTAATGCTTCTAAATTAAAAGTATTTACTTTTAAACTATTTACACCTATAGTATCGGCTGATAAAGATAATACATTTAATTTATTACATGATATTTCATTTTGTACTAATTTATTAATTATACTAATATCACTAACTATTATAGTGTTAGCTGATAATTCATTACTACATTCTATATTTGAACAGTTAAATATAATACATGACATATCATGACAACTTATATCATTAATATTTGCTACTTGTAAACAATTCAATATCTCACATGATATCGTGCTTACATTTATATTAACACTACTTATTTCTTTAATATTTGCCTTATTATCTATTATTAAATTATTCACTTTAATAGCATGATTGTTTGTTGCACCACTTATATCAATTGAATAATGTGGATTTTTTTTATTTATTCCTATTCTATTAAATGATGTATCTATACATACTACATTTTCACTATTAGTATAATTTCCTGGACTTGTTGTTGTTTTTTTTATATTTGCAATTATTTGATTTGTTACTGATGTCATACTTTTACTATGTAAAAATATTAATATTTTACTTTTTTACACATATTCAATTATTTAATATAATCTCCTTAATTAACCAATATATTCTACTAATAAATTACATGCATTTTGAGGTGCAACACAATTGTCTATAGCATAACCTGCACGAGTAAGACATATTTTTATAACATCATTTAAAGCACAGTCTATTATACACGACCAAGTTGCCGATGCAGATCGATGCGTATCATACATATACCATTCCATCTTTGGTGATACACAAATTGGACCTGGATTGGACTGCTGGAATCCGTAGGTAGTCCCGTAACTGGGATGTCCTGGATATTCATCACTATGATCATTTATCATACTATTTCTCACAAAACGCGAAGCTATACTTATCGCCTGAGAGCCGTTCCATGGATCGCCTACCCGTCCGCTTGTACCGTTATTTATATTGGTCATAGCATACATCATAGTACAAGTAAATTTATATTTTCCAGCTTGTTTAATTTTTACACCATCTTCCTCCCCCTGAAACATATCGGTGTCGGTATTTACAACACGAGCATCATTTACATCATATATCCATGAATCGAAAATCCGCCAAGAATTGGCATCTTTACTTAAACCATATGGATAATTATACCACTCTTTAAGATAATTAACATCAGGAGGAGTACTATTTACATACACATTATAATAATTCGTTGTTTGATAAACTTTTCCACTTCCTGATGCACCTGTTGCACCTTGAGCACCAATAGGACCCTCTGGACCTGTATCACCTTTATCACCTTTATCACCTTTTGGACCTTGAGTACCTGTTGTACCTTGAGCACCTGCAGGACCCTCTGGACCTGTATCACCTT
>MDSW01157371.1_pt1 | contig 10201 bp, 9 predicted proteins | sample 811171 | NCBI WGS metagenome assembly MDSW01 (sample SAMN05326641, study PRJNA326480) | marine metagenome | isolation source: seawater | place: Atlantic Ocean: North West | collected 2012 | reverse complement strand
CTTATGATGATGAAAATGTATGGAACTATGAATTTTCATTGTCAGGAAAAATGCCACAAAAGAATATAAACTACTCTGCAAGTATTTTTTATATGGATTGGAAAGATCAGCAATTATCTATTCCGCAAATTCCTGGAGACACCATGTCCTCATTAGTTATGAATGCAAAAAACTCTCATGTATATGGGGGAGAATTTGAAATCCAGGCTAAACCCTCAAATAGTTTGTTGTTGTATGCTTCAATTGGTTCAGCAATTACAGAATTTGAAGATTTCGAATTTAGTCAGTTGCAAACTCAAACTAATTTATCAGGTCAAAAATTTCCACGAACACCAAATTATTCAGCCTCGGCAGGATTAGAATATCAGTTCGAGGGAGGTTACTTCATTGGGGGAGACATCAATTATAACAGTTCAAGAATCTCAAGATCAATTTTCGAAGGCCTTGAGAGGGATGATCTTGCCTCTTATACAACTCTCAATTTAAGGATAGGTTACAAGACAGATGAATGGACTATAACAGCATTTGCAAATAACCTCACTGATGAAGAATATTTTCTTTATCGATATGATACGCCCAAGCTGCAAGTGGGAACATTGGGTCTAGGGCGTTTCTTCGGTCTTAGGGCTTCCTACAATTTCTAAAAACGCCCCAAATCAGTTTGATGCTGATGATATAATATATTAAATATATTTGCACAATTTCATGATGATTCACCGCCTCATTATATTTGTAGTACTAGTCTGTAATCTACAGTGCTACGCTAAAAAAATTCAATTTAATCAAAGCATTAAACCCATACTTTCAAACAACTGCTTTTCTTGTCATGGTCCAGATGAAAAGGAAATCAAAGGCGGGCTTCAACTTCATCTGAGAGAAACAGCAACTTCGGTACTTGAAAAATCTGATGAAAGAGCAATTTCTCCAGGCGACCGAGAAGAGAGTAGCCTTTGGCATAGAATTAATTCAACAGATCCAGATGATCAAATGCCTCCTCCAGAATCTAACCATAAATTAACTCGTGAGGAAATAGATTTAATTGGTCAATGGATAGATGAGGGCGCTGAGTATCAACGTCACTGGTCATTTGAGCCTATTGAACCTATTGAGGGAACCATTGACGAGCTCATTAAATCTAAACTTAAAGAGGCTGGATTGAGCCACTCACCCAAAGCGAGTAAAGATATATTAATTCGACGTCTCTATTTGGACTTAACTGGACTACCTCCTTCTCAAGCAGCTATCGAAGCGTTTACCAAGGACAATAGTTCGGATGCATACGAGAAATTAGTCGATCAATTAATTAATTCGAAAGCTTTTGCTGAAAGACTTGCGGTCAATTGGTTAGACGCGGCAAGATATGCTGATACTAACGGTTACTCGATTGACGATCACAGGGATATGTGGATTTGGAGAGACTGGGTTGTCTCTGCTTTTCTTGAGAATAAACCTTACGACCAATTCGCACTCGAACAAATCGCTGGTGATTTGATACCAAAGAGTTCAACTCAACAAAAAGTAGCTACAGGTTTTCTCCGAAATAGCATGAACACGCATGAGGGCGGAACAATTCCAGAAGAATACAGAGTAACCTACACGGCTGATAAAGTTGATACCGTATCCACTGTTTTCATGGGACTAACCATGAAATGTGCCCAATGTCATGATCACAAATATGATCCAATTACTCAAAAAGAATATTATCAATTTTTTGCATTTTTTAATACTTCAAGTGAACCTGGAAGCGGAGCAATAAACGCCAATACAGCCCCCCTCATAGAAGCGGAATCTAATCTCTGCTCAATCGAAAGAGTAAAAAGAGATGCGAATAATAGAATAAATGAACTTCGTCAGAAAAGAGTCACTCCTGAAATTCATTTAACCAATCTTAGAACCCAATGGGAAAAGAAAACATTAGACTCCCTGAGCAAACAAAGACCAAATTCAAAAAATAAAAAGAATTCAATTACAATCGATAATTCGGTAAAATGGATTTGGTCTACAAAAGAAGGAGACTCAGCTTATGCTAAATTTCGTCGAGCATTTAACTTAGAGAAAGCTCCAAAAAGCGCTTCCATGTGGTTCACATGTGACAATGAATGCAAGATATTAATCAATGGCAAGCATATCGCATCGCTTGATGATTGGGCCAAACCAAAAACCATCGAAATTAATAACTTAAAAAAAGGAAAAAATACAATTGAGGTTGAAGCAAATAATGTGGCTGGGTCGAAGGCTGGATTGATACTAAGTTTACAAGTACTGGATTCATCTAATGAAACCATATCTATTGTGACCAATTCCGAGTGGAAATCTCAAACTCAGAAAAACAATCAATCCGAATGGAAAGAAGCATTTGAGATCGCTAATTACGGTGACAGTCCCTGGGGAGCGATATATCAAACAGGTGAATCGAAAAGTTTCGATAAAAATCTTTTTTCAGCTTTAAATACCCCAACCAAAAAAAGAAACACCACGCACTGGAACAAAATCAATGATTCTTTCTCTGCTGTTTCTGGAGCTTTCAAAATATATATTAATCAACTTAACCTCGAGGAAAAAGCCATTAAGAAAACCGCGGAAACTGGTAAGTCGACGGTAATGGTAATGAATTACAAGCCAAGGAAGACTCATATCCTCATACGCGGTGCTTATGATCAACATGGCGAAGAGGTAAGCACAGGAATTCCATCTGCACTACCTCCCGTAAAAAGTGAACCGGGTCAGACTTTAACAAGATTAGATTTAGCAAAGTGGCTCATTAACCCTAAACATCCGCTAACCTCCAGGGTCATAGTTAATCGGTATTGGCAGATGATTTTTGGTACTGGATTAGTCAAAACTGCAGAAGACTTTGGAGCTCAAGGTGAGTACCCCTCTCATCCGGTCCTTCTTGACAGACTCGCGAAGGACTTTGTGGCAAGTGGATGGGACCTTCAAAAACTAATCAAAAGAATAGTCATGTCAGAAACCTATCAACAGGAGTCCAAATTAAGAAAAAGCAGTTCTTCTAAAGATCCCTACAACCGACTATTATCTCGGTCACCAAGGTTCCGATTAGATGCTGAATTCGTAAGAGATTCTGCACTTTTTGCATCTGGACTTCTTGATCTGGAAATAGGTGGACCAAGTGTATATCCTTATCAACCAAAGGGTCTTTGGGCTGATGTCAGTCATTACGGTTACCCATCTGGATTTACATCTCAGAAATATTTACCTGGTTCAGGCCAATCAAACTACAGAAGAAGTATGTATACTGTCTGGAAAAGAACTTCTCCTCCTCCATCAATGACTATTTTTGATGCACCGAATAGAGAAACATGTGTGGTTAGAAGGCTTCAAACCAATACTCCTATGCAGGCCCTTGTCCTTCAGAATGATCCTCAATTTTTGGAAGCTGCCGCTTCACTAGGAAATATCATGTCTGCAGAATCTTCCATAATGGAAGGAATTAATATTGGTTTTATGAGGACTTTAGGAAGAACCGCTCAAGAAAATGAACTGAGAATACTGAGTAGCTCTTTCAAAGAATATATAAAAACTTTTGAGAATAAACCAGAGAATGCTGTTTCTCTTATAAGAGCTGGCCAATCTTACAATCCTAAAATAAAAGATCCAAAGACGGTGGCTGCCTGGACCTTGGTAGCAAGCACACTTCTCAACATGGATGAATTTGTTACAAGACAATGAACTTTTTAAATAATATCAATTCATCAGCTGATTTAATTAATAGACGATGTCTACTCGGCCAATCTGGTATCGCTCTAGGCTCCTTAGCAGCTTCATCGATGCTTAGGGCAGATAACACAAGTTCAACCAATAATGGTATTCCTGGACTGCCTCACTTCGAAGCTAAGGCAAAAAGAGTAATTTACATGTTTCAATCGGGTGGACCTTCGCACATCGATTTGTTCGACCACTCTGATAAAATCAATAAACTTCACGGAACAGAGCTACCAGACAGTGTAAGAGGAGGACAACGACTAACGGGAATGACCGCTGGTCTCAAAAAGCTTTTAGTCTGTGCTCCTGTATCGCCCATGAAAAAAAGGGGTGATTCTGGAACATGGATGAGTGACATGGTCCCTTACACTGGGGATATTGCTGATAAAATTACTGTCATCAACTCGATGCATACTGATGCAATTAATCACGACCCAGGAATCACATTGATTAATACTGGATCTCAAATACCTGGTCGGCCCAGCCTTGGTTCGTGGGCAAGTTATGGATTAGGTAGCACTAATTCGAACATGCCTGCATACATAGTTTTAATATCACAAGGAAATGGAAAAAACCCAGGACAACCCATTTTTTCAAGATTATGGGGAAGCGGGTTTTTACCTAGCCAACATCAAGGAGTCCTAATGAGAAGCGGTAAAAATCCACTCCTGTACCTTAACGATCCACCAGGCATTGAACGTTCGACAAGAAGAAGAATGCTAGACGACCTCGCCCAATTGAATAAAGAAAATTACCAGAAGTTCGAAGACCCTGAAATAGAAACTAGAATTGCTCAATATGAGATGGCTTTTCGAATGCAAACCGCAGCGCCTGAAATTGTTGATATCTCTAAAGAACCAGAGAGCACGTTTAAACTTTATGGTGAAGAGGCGAGAAAACCTGGCACCTACGCTTATAATTGCCTTTTGGCAAGAAGGCTTGCTGAACGCGATGTTCGTTTCATACAATTATTTCATAGAGGGTGGGATCAACATGGAAGTCTAATCCCTCATCTGAGTTCTCAATGTAAAGATACGGATCAACCGTCAGCCGCATTGGTCAAAGACTTAGAACAAAGAGGATTATTAAAAGATACTTTAATTGTTTGGGGTGGTGAATTCGGTCGTACTGCCTACAGTCAGGGCGCATTGAAGAGTGGCAGAGATCATCACGGGCGATGCTTTAGCATATGGATGGCAGGAGGTGGAATAAAGAAGGGGTACGTACATGGTCAAACCGATGACTATTGTTATAACATTGTGAAAGATCCTGTTCATACTCACGATATGAATGCCACGATTCTTCATTCTCTTGGCATCGACCATGAAAAATTCACTTTCAAATTTCAAGGTCTCAACACCAAGCTGACAGGAGTGGAAGAAGCCAATGTTGTAAAAGAGATATTAGCATAAGAAATACATCTCAATCCTAATAACACTATTTACTCATTCCCGCTTCTGAGAAAACATCCAGCTATAAAATTTAGGAGAAGATAACACCAACCGCTTTGCTCCATGGCCCTCATTAGGGTAAACTTGGATATTTGATAATTGACCTCCTGCTTTTCTAATCTCAGCAATCATTCTCTCTGACCTCTCTGCTGGTACTACCCGATCCTTTGCCCCTGCATAGGCATACACCGGAATTTTCGCTAAATTCTTAGCCCACTCTTCCAATTCCGAGGTGACATCTTTTGGACCATTGGGACCAATACCACCAACGATAGGAACAATTGCTGCAAAATGCTCAGGTGAATTACCACCCCACATCCAAGAGCCATAACCACCCATACTATTTCCCATGAGATAAACCCTCTTGTCATCAATAGGCAGGGTTTTCTTTATTTGCTCTAACCACTCATTTAATTCCTCAAATTTCCAACTTCCTCGACCTCCTCCTCTCGCTTCTCGGAGACATTGAGGAGCAACGACTATACACTTCTCATCAACGAATTTCTCCAAACCACGTAACAAAGGTATGACCGAATTTTTAATTCTTTCAATATCATCACCTCTACCCCCTGCTCCATGAAGATAAATTATAAGTGGAACTTTTTGTGTTTGTTTCAGACTGTCTGAAAACACCAAAAATTTTTCATTAATTGATGTCGTTTTGTCTTTAATCTTGTCATTCAGTAAATAAATTTTTTTTGTTTTTTTTGCACCTTGAATGACTTCAGTTGAGTCCTTAGCAAAAGACAAATTTAAAAAACTAGTAATTAAAAAAATAACGGAAAAGAGGTAAGGAATTCTTTTATTCATCTAATTGATAATGCTAAAACCATTTGGCAATAAAGCACTATATTTTCCATTGGCTTCTTTTATTAGAAAAACTTTAACTTTGTCTCCTATTTCAGGCAAAGGATAGTGCCCCTGAGGCCCAGGTATTGGAGGAATCCTAAGAAGAGGTCGCCACGCTTTGATTGTAATATGCTGATTAATTTTAACTCCTTCACCTTTGGAAACCTTAGTAACTTTGAGAGTCACATTAAAAATTTGATCTCGATGAATACCAAAAGATTTTTCAATTTTAGATTTTTGATTTGTTTTTAAAATATTAATCACCGTTCCCGATACAATAAAATCAGATTTTTTGTTTAAATTCTTTGGCTCTAACGGTGCCACAGCTGCAAACACACTTACTACCTCAAATATCATTATTGTAATTATGATAAAAAAAATTGAGTAGGGAATCTTTATGACTTGCATCATGATAGTTAATTTAATTATAAATTACTGTCAAAACACTAACACATGAAAAAAATTATCTTATCATTACTATCAATTAGCTTATTCTTCGCATCTACACTTTCTGGCGAGGAAAAGTCCTACCTGAAAACTAAGGACGCAATATCTGAAAACATTAAAAAATACTTTGATTCGTCATCTGACGAGCAGCCCTCTAAGTTTGCGGAAACTTTTTATTCAGATGATGTGGAGGTTCAGATTAATGATGTGATTATTAAGGGCAAAGAGAATTACATTAAAAGACTGAAAATGATTCATCAAGAACTCATTAAAGATATGAAATTTGAGAAATTGCACATTCACACAAATTATTTTTCGAATGAAGCGATCGCATGGGACGGTAAAACTTTTGGAGAAATACGCCCAAACGAAAAAACAATATGGACAAATGCATGGGCTACACTAACGGGCACCGGCAGAGTTACTAAAAAGAAGATTTCATTCAATATCCATATGGATTTTCGGACCTCGAAGGGAAAGGTAGTTCAAATGCTTGCTTTCTATGATCCGTCTCAAATGAATGAGGAAATTAAAGCCCTCGAAGCATCTAAATAATTTAAAATTTGTGAGCCATAGAACTTGAGGCAATTAAACAATCCATCTCGATCACAGGAATAACATATTTAATTGCCCCAAGACCAATTTCTATTATTCAATTTTTTATAAATCTGGAAAATTGATTATGATTTGTTGGGCTGTAAATTATCGGTATGAAAAAGCCAATAATAATTGCATTGCTGTATTACGCCTTAACAAATCTAACATCATTTTCTCAAGGTCAATGGATTGAAGAAGAGATTGATCCAGATACTGGTTTAAGAACGGGAAAAATTGAAATCAATGGTGTTATCGCCACAATTAATTCAGGTGTAGATCTTTCGGGAATTAACCTTGAAGGGGCCGATCTTAAGAAAGCCAATCTTGAAAGAGCAATCCTTATCTCATCAAACTTTAGAGGAGCTAATCTTGAAGGAGCTAATTTGACCTATTCTAGATTAAATTCTGCAGATTTCAGCGATGCTAATCTGAGTGAATCAAATTTATTATATTCAATCATACAGGGATCAGACTTTAGTTCTGCAAACCTCAATAAAGCTAATATGAGTAGAACAAACTTAGCCAATGCCATTTTCAAAGACGCTAATTTAGAGAACGCAAGTCTCTATGGCGTAAATATTATCGGCACTAATTTTTCAGGCAGTAACATTAATGGCGCAAACATCTACCCAACGTATAACAGCAGTAATGAAAGCCAACAGGCAATCCAAAACTTCGATCTAAAGGTTCAGTTGGAACAACTAAGAGCCATGAATTTGATATCTGATAAGATCGAAGTTCTCAACACGAGAATTAATGAACTTACAGCAAGAGTTCAGGAGAAAGATGAAAAAATTGCTATCCTCGAAAAACGACCCACTCTTGAAGAAGTTCAGGAAGGCCGTGCGGGATCTGTAGTACTAGCCGTTGAACCCGATGGTGATAACATCACTTTGGGATTAACTATTGAGCAAAGTGATAATCTCATTGAATGGACAAAGCTTGGTGGCGAGATGACTCGCACTATCCCTATTCCTGAAGGTAAGAAGTTCTACCGCTTTGCTTTGGATAAGTAATTTAAACAATCTTTTTTAATACAAAGGTTTTGAAGAATACTTCCGCCTGGACACGGAATTCGCACTAATTTAAACAAAAGACTGACTTCAGTCTTTAATAAAAGGGAAAAGAAGAAGCGCGCCCGAGAGGAGTCGAACCCCTAACCTCCTGATCCGTAGTCAGGCACTCTATCCAGTTGAGCTACGGGCGCTTTAAGTGATCTACAGAGACCATAAATCACTAATGTGGGGCTCAAAAACTAGCAAAGTCGACATTATCCGCAAGGTAAAGTTTTGGTGTTTTATTCTTTATTATGAGAATCCCTAAAAACACAACCTTATTAAGAATACTACTAAGGCAAAAAAATATTACATTTTGACTTTTTTCAGAGGAAGTTAATAAATGTAACTGAATATTTATTAAAATTATTATGCTATTTTTAGTTTCTTGGCAGTTACACGAGGGTTTTAATCACGACGTGATCAGACATTTTGCAGCAATGACTCCAGAGGAGGATGAGGCATTAATGGGCGATAATTTGAAATTGGTTGGACGTTGGCACGATATGGTTAACGGTTCAGGAGTTGCCATCTTCGAAACAGATGACATCAAGGCAATTACCTCATACGCCATGGGGTGGAACCAATTCATGGATTTAACGATTTCACCAGTCGTCGATGATACGACTGGAAGAGAAATTGGTAAGGCCTTACCTGCCGATGAGGAAGGGTAAAAACCTCAAAATGTTTTTCTTGAAACTAATTTAAAGTCAGCAAGACGGCTTATAATTTCAAACTTATGAGGACGTTTGAGTCGTCTTAAATGAGTCTTCGTAAGATTGGAGGGCTTCTAAGGCCTCTTCCTTTGAGAAGTGATCTTCAAAATCCCAGCCATTCCAACCCTCTATTCTGGCCGGAGTGCCGTTTACATTTGCTGTGATTGTGTATGAGTCAGAGTTGTCAAATTCCCAAAGCTGAAAAATAATAGCATTTTCATCATCATCTTGAACTTCAGTGTATTTAAGTAATTTCATTTCAATTAATTATACGATTATTAGAAATCTGCGGATCACACTCAACACGCTTTAACGCAGTTAAAAATATAAAATTCAATTGGAGGAAATTGAATTTTCAAGTATTTGCAGCATTACATCACCAATAAGATTTAGACTCTGAGATGAAATTGAATCCATATTATCACCCTCTTGGTGCCACTTCCCACCACTAATATATGCGGAATCGATAATATCTATTGCAGGAATACCTGCAGCGTTCAACGGAACATGGTCATCAGTGATCGGAGTAGGATGAATACCAAACAATGATTTCTTACCTATTTGTCTTGATGCCTTGTATAATTGAGAAAGCAAATGAGGTGGAGAATCAATCGGGGGATCTATTCTCATATTTTTGTCTCCAACAAGGTCAAGAACATATGCAGCTACTGGTTTCTTTTCTTGAGGGGCACTTCTCCAGTACTTCGCATAGTGACGACTCCCATAAAGTCCGTCGACAGCAGTGAAATCAACTACTGCCTCTTCCCCATCAAAAAAAACTAATTCTATCCGACTTGCTCGGTTTGGATTTTTTGAAAGAACTCGCCCCAACTCGATCAATATTCCAGTGCTAGATCCCCCGTCATTAGCACCCAAAAAATTAATACTCTCCATAATTTTAGTATCATAATGAGAGCATACTAAAATCTTACCTCCACCATCTTTCCAATCTATATCATTATCACCCGAGGAAAATCTGGCCCTTAAATTTACAAAATCTTTCTCTCCTTGAGGGGTTTGATCAGAAAAACTTTGTCTAAAGATTTTCCAACCAAATTCATTGAGTTCTTTTTCTATATAATTCTGAGCTTTAATTATTGATTGTGAACCTGGTTCTCTAGGACCAAAATTGACCAGAGCCTCTACATGTTTATAGGCTAATTCACCTGAAAAAGCTTTATCATTTGGCTTACAACCATTCAGTAATTGCAAAATAAGGGTGCACCCTGCTGCAATCGCAATAAGAGATAAGCGCCTCTTAGAGTTAGTCGACATTATCAATCCCCATGAGCTCAAGCAATCGCTCTAGATCATCGTTGTTGTAATATTCAATCTCAATTTTTCCCTTTTTTGAACCTTGATT
>MDSW01133751.1_pt1 | contig 10201 bp, 8 predicted proteins | sample 811171 | NCBI WGS metagenome assembly MDSW01 (sample SAMN05326641, study PRJNA326480) | marine metagenome | isolation source: seawater | place: Atlantic Ocean: North West | collected 2012 | reverse complement strand
GGGGCCCGGTGCTTGAAATTGACGCGGGGTGGAGCAGCCCGGTAGCTCGTCAGGCTCATAACCTGAAGGTCGCAGGTTCAAATCCTGCCCCCGCAACCATAAAAAAAGCCCCTATCTCAATGAGTTAGGGGCTTTTCGCTGTCTGGGCGACGAGAGCGATAAAAGCGGCTGGAAGCGTATTGGAAGCAGCGGGGGCACAAAAAGTATCACCGCTAGTGCTGAGAATTGAACGGCGACCGAAGTCGGAACTACATGCTTCAAATCATGCGCTATTGCATCGTCTATTTGTTAGGGATAGCACGGGGTTTAGATGAGGTTGAGATAAAGCAGGGTTAGGTTCTAACTATGTCAGCAACTCGTGCCGCAATAATTATGGTGACCATCGCGCTATCTGGATGTGCCACCTATAAGGAAGTCAAAGAGATGCCTGTCAACGCTTCACGTGTATTCATCGGAGCAAAGGCTGAGTCGTTGTCCTCTTGTGTGTTTGAAACAAGTAAGGAAAATGGCGGGCTTTATCATCGAAGCTATGATGTCACAGAAAAAACATGGTTTGTCATTTCCGAGTTCCGAACCCTCCTAGGATCGGGCAATGGCGCCTATAACTTTAGCGTGGCTTTTCAAGATACGCCCGAGGGAACGAAAGTCGATATCCGTTCCCTAAGCACCATTTGGGGTTTCCCTCAAGCGCCCGTGGACAGAATATATGAATCTGCTACCGACTGCGTTCGTGCATTAGCGGCCTAAATCGGCATCTAATGATAATCTCATGTTGAAAGGCATTTGCGACACTACCTCATACGCCTCCATCGGGTAGCTGTTTTGCTTCCGTCACAACCCGATAGTCGACGCCTAGAGCCGCGTCGAAATGGCGGCGACCACAAAGAATCTTTCGCTTTTCGTCTGGACGTAGGTCATTCAAATCCAACGTACCTTTGGTTTCTCTAACCAAGTAAAGCTTCTCGCCTTCACCTTCCGGGTCGTCCATGACGATCGCCCAATCGGGATTGTAACGACCTATCGGCGTGTCGACCGTGAACCAATCTGGCAGCTTGATATAAAGCTTAACGTCGGCGCGTTTCTCAAGATCGTTTATGAAAGCCTTCTCGATGCCTTCTGAGTCCCAACGAACGCCATCATACAGGTGGTTTCCGCCAACGCCGCCAACTTCTTCACTCCGAACGATGTAGTCTTCCCAAGTCTCAATCTCATCGGCAAATTGCGATTGATCGTACCAGGAGCCATTTTTCTCGTACTTTATGCCATCGACAAGTTGATCTGACAGCTTGTCTTTGAGGATATTCACGGCCGTGATCGCGAACTCATGTGGATTCTCTGTGGCAGCGTCACGTAACGCCGTTCGTTTGAAGACTTCGAGCAGCGTCTTCCGCGACAGCCTCATGGGTGGTGATGTGTTTTCCATGAGGCTTTCCATAACCGCAACGAGGTTTGGAAGGGGGTAGCGGCCAGTTAAATCCACCGCTGTCTTTGCTCCACTCAGCACGATTGGTTCAAAGAAATCTTCAGCCGCGTCGACCCTGAGATTTGTCTTTGAAATCGTGATGCGCGGTTTGCTGATCGTGCATTGATCCAGTTCCGCGACGGCGTCGTTGATGAGCTTCTCACTATCAATTTGAACCGAGTAACGGGTCTTATGCTTGATCTTCTTCCAAAGCTCTTTGAATTCGGGTTTGAGCAGATATTGCTTGCGAAGCTTAATGGTCGTTTTCTTGCGTCGATTGGGAGGCTGTGGGGGTAGGCCGTCCTTGCCGTATTCTCGTTCGATTTCGCTTTGCAGACCGGACACGAAACGCTCGTAGGTCTCGCTCGCAATGACTGTAAGAACATTAATCTGTTCGTCTTGAATGCGGTTACCATCTTGACAGACGGGGAGGCGTATTCCACGCCCTACCTGTTGTCGTCGTTCCGTTTCACTCCCAACCTCGCGTAGTGTGCAGATTTGAAACACGTTCGGGTTGTCCCAACCCTCACGGAGGGCCGAATGCGAAAAGATAAATGAAACAGGCTCATCGAACGATAAAAGGCGCTCCTTTTCACGCATGATCAGATTGAAAGCCTCATCGTCTTCTTTGGTCTTGCCAGACGAATCTAAGAACTCGATCTCGCCAGCCTTCTTCTTCGTCTTAGAGGCGAAATACGCCTTCTGAGCGTCCAGGGCGTCAATGTTTTTCCACTCGTCATAGCGAAGCTTGATCTCATCGAACTTGGCTACGAACATCTTTTTAAGCTTGCCGTCACTTGGAGCATAGTTGCCGACGCGGTCGATGAAGAAAAGCGACAGGACCTTGATCCCATGTTCTGCCAATCGGCGCTGTCTTCGGAAGTGCTCTTCGATTGTGAAGGCGATCTGCGTCTCAAAGATCGCGTCTTTGTCTGCACCCTGCTCGTCACCTTCACGAAGTTCTACGTTGTTGGTGAAAGATATAAAGCCGGCGCCGGGGTTTATTTCATCTACTTCATACCCTTCGTATTCGGCCCGACCGGTTTTTTCCCAAAGCTTGTCTCGGGACTTTACGGTAATTGTGGTCTCCGAAATCTTCCCCGTCTTCGAGAGCTTGTGTACGGTTAAGCGGGCGGAGATTGTTCGTTTTGCCGATCTCAATTCATCCACGCGAACGAACGGTTGATTTTCGTCGTCCTGTTGAATGACGGATGCGACCTCGATCCGTTTGACTAGCCCTTGTCGGTAGGCGTCGAACGGCGTTAGCCGGTAGACGACATTGTATGGGTTGCGGTGCGTCGCACTGTAGCGAAGACAGCAGAGTGGATTGAGCGACGCGAGCGCAGTTACGGAAAGCTCACTTTCCATGTTTTGGGGCTCGTCCAAGATCAGAATTGGATTAGTCGCCTGCAGTTGATAGATCGGCGGGTCCAAGCCTTCACGTGACTGTCTTATAACAGTTTCAGCACGCTTGAAGGCATCTATTGTCATGACCATGATTTCAATGCCATCCGATAGAGCGAAGCTGGACACTTGGCTTTTTCTGGCAGAATCATAAACTGAAAAGCGATACGGCAACTTACCGAACAAGTCGTCGAAGTGATCTTGGGTTATTTCCAGGGTCTTTTTTACACCCTCTCGCACCGCGACCGACGGGACGACGACAATGAACTTGCGAAAGCCATAACGCTGATAGAGGCGGAGAGCGGTCCGAATGTATACATAAGTCTTGCCGGTACCCGTCTCCATCTCTACGGAAAAATTCGAAAACGAGACCTTCTTTAACCCCTGCAATGTCTCGACTTCCGCCTCAAGCAGTTCCAAGCCGTCATCAGCATGCAGCCCTTGATCTGCTTGGACTTTTTGAAGGTTGCTTAGCAGTTGCGCGCGGGTCAGGTCCAAGCGGTTTGGGATCACTTGGAATGTCGCGCCAGACGGGGCGACCAATTGGTTCCGTACGAAGGGCTGGCCTTCGAATACACTTACCACGTTCTCGACAGCAGCGATCTGATACTCTTGGGCGCTATCGAACTTGAACTCCATCGTTTAGAGCACTTTCAATCGGCATTGTAGGGCGAGATTAGCCGCAAGAGAGTCGCTTAACGCTGCGTCACGGCAAATAAAGAGGTCTTCTTTTTCCAATGACAGGGATCTGATCTCGTCGTCGCTAATTGTTTCGGCAAGTGTAAGAAAAAAACTGCGGTCTTCCTCTGTGACTCGCCAGAATGAAGACTTTGTGCCTAGTGCAAGCTCTTCAACCGTTGCAGTGAGAGTAAAACCTTCCTTTATAGCTATTTCCCAAATCACAGACTTTTCGGTCCAATCAGAGACAAAAACCTCGTTAAACGCTTCAATCTGCTCTAGGTACGAGTCGGCATCTTTTTGTGCTACTCCAGTCCACCGACGGATGTTCGACTCCTTCAGTCGAAATACACGTAAAAAAGCAGTGTTATCATTTTCCCTTTTAAGTGCGGCTTTCAACCTCGCCTCACAAATTGCGGAAATGGTCGGAAAATCTTCGCGATTGGTCGGGAACGGCATTTGAATGGAAATACTTTTTCGAGTGCCGCCATCAGAAGTATTTTTTTGGAAAAGTGCATCCGCGAATGAGCCTGAACCAGCAAAGAAATCTAGAGCAATTGCATCCTTTTCAGATGCGCCTATGTCGAGTAAATGCTTGAGCATCTTTGTCGGTTTAGGGTTATTGAAAACCCTAGGTCCAATGAGTTTTGACAGTTCCTGAGTGCCATCTCGATTTCTTCCATGAACTTTATCTACCAACAGCGTTCGGGGCGTTATTCCCTCTGTCGGCTCCCAGGTCCGCGTATAGATTCGCCATTCATTTGTTTTCTTATCGCGTTGAAAAATTAGCTCATCATTTCTATCCGCGACGGTCTTTTTACTCCAACGCCACGCCGTCGTGGGATTTGAAGGGTTTGGTTGAGGAGGCTTTACAAATGAACCGTCAGGACATTGGATAGGAAAGTCCATCTCAGAACTGTACGTGAGACTTGTTTTATCAAGCCGCTCCAAATAATAACGGCGCCCATTCTCACTTCTGCTATATTTCGCTGTCATCGCAGGGCTTTCCAGGAAAACCGGTGCAACTTTAGCTCTGTCGATATCTTTTGAATAACAGATTATATACTCGTGCTCTGCTGCGACGTGCTCACTGTCGTCACCTCCGCCAGCTTTTCTCTTCCAAACAAAAGTAGCGACGAAATTCTCTTTGCCAAAGATCGTTGACATGAGGCGTTTTAGGTTCTCTGCCTCTCGGTCATCTATTGAGACGAATATTAGCCCGTCATCCCGTAAGAACTGGCGAGCAAGTGACAGGCGCGGGTACATCATTGACAGCCAGCCAGAATGAAAGCGTCCATTCTTCTCCAAATCTGAGGTCATATCGTCACCTTCCTCCGACCGTTGGCCGGTCATTCGGAGATAATAATCAAGAGGATCGGAAAACTTATCCGGATAGATAAAATCGCTACCTGAATTGTACGGTGGGTCGATGTAAACCATCTTCACGCGCCCGAAATACGAGCGGTAAAGGATTTTAAGGACTTCCAGGTTTTCCCCTTCAACAAACACGTGCCGGGCATCATCGAAATTGATGCTGCTATCATAGTCCGGGGCGAGCGTGGCCGAGGATGGCGCTTGGAGCATCGCAATCGCCTCTCGTTTCCCGGCCCAGTTGAACGTAAACCTCTCCGGCTCATCTTCAATATGGCCCCCTAAAAGCGATTGAAGTGCGCCCACATCGAGTTTGCCGTCAGTGAATGCTTCCGGTGCGGTAGCTTTGAGGCGAGCCAATAGCTCTTCCCTCTGATCCGGGGATTCTGTTGTGACACGTTCAATTTCCGGACGTTTATTCATTATCTGTCTCTTGCTAACTCGAAGGTCTTCCGTTTTTGGAATGTCCTAATCGAAGATGTCGATCAGTTCTTTCAACATCGCAAATCAAAGTCCTAGTGACTAGACCAAAGTAAGTGGCCTAAGGAGATGGTGTTACCTCCAGAGTTCCCGGAAAAGGGGTTCCTTTCACCAATTATCTAATTCAGAAAAACGAGCCGATTTCGGGACCGCCGGATTGCCGCACAGATATCAATATTAGTGCTTCCTATGCGGACAGCAATTTCACCAGCAACAAATGTAGCCAAATGATCCTCGATTTCTTCGTCGGTCATTCCGTGCGAAATGCAATAACCAATCGCGTTTCCGATGCAGAGAGACAAGTATGTCTGTTGAGCTGTGGACCGCTCCACTTCCTTCACTTGATCGGGGGTGAGGCCTGATTGGAAATCGCAGAGATTCTTAGACGCGGCGGCTTGTGCTTCAGTCCAGAGCGGATGCAAAGCCTGTCTTGTGATGTTGCTGTCGCTTTGTCGGTCGTCCAGGTATTTGACCGCATTTAGCGCGTTGGCGATTACGTCGCCAATGCCGGTCTCAAAATCCTCAAATGTGCGAAGCTGGTAATTTTCCTTTAGCTCGTTCTTTCCCGCGCGAACCTCGATGCGCCAGACTTCCAGTTCCTTGTCGTCGCGGTCCCGCTCCCATGCGTCGAACCAGAAATACTTCTGCCGCTCGACGGCTTCGCGGCGCTTATCGTAAACGATGATCTGGCGACCAGGTTGTTTGCCAACGGTCACGCTTTCGAGGCGTCTACCGCGTAGAACGGCGGCGAGTTGATCCTCGTCGCCTTTGCCATCCCGCTTTCCCCAATGCGGGCTGACCTTAGTATGCGCGTGCGCGACGAATTGATCCTGGTGTAATTCAAAGCCATGCGTCTGGAAGTCCATTGCGAAGTCAGAGCGATTGATGCTGTGTCCCGTTACCTTCGCGCCCATGGCGTCAAGAGTTTCCCAGAGTTTGTCCCGTGTCCCGTAATAACCGTAGGCAAGCAGCATGGTTGCACGCGGTGACGCGAAGATATTCCATTGGGTGGCGTCGGCATTGTTTTTGAACATCCACTTTGCGCCGAGCGGGCCGGTATCGACAACAAAGGCATATCCGCCGCGCATGCCGTGGCTAAGAATGTGCATCTCGACCTTGCCGGGGCCGATGGCCGTCAGCACTTCCTCTTGGCGCTCCTGAGCCTCCTCGCGGGCTTTCTCTAGGATAATGAGGGCACCGGACGGGAGTGCGCCTGAGAAGGCTACGTCGAGGGTGTCGAAACCGGCGTGTAGAAGTTCATACGTCATTACGCTGACCTACGATTACGTAATTGTAGAGGGGGGTGTTACAAAGACCCCCCTCTGAATAATTCGACTTATCGCAGCCCTTGGGCGTTCGGGCTTTGAATGCTTCGGTGCCACACTACGGGCCGTGGTTCATTTTCGGGTTTGTGACGCGACTCCATGACCAGTGCGTGCGGTAAGCTCGGATCATCTATCTCCATGATGATCGTGTGACGCGGCACTTCGTTTGGGTCGTCTTCATCATCATCGAAGCGTATCCACGCTTGGCCAATCACCACGGCAGATTGTGACTTATTGAGGCTGCACACCTGATAGGCTGGATCGTCGTCCGTTGCGGGGAAACCCGGAAGTGCCTTGAGCCAAAACGCCAAATCCAATTCGAGCGTTTGGATGTTTCCTTGAAACGTTGATCCATTGTTGTCCTTAGTTCGATGTAGCGTGCCGATTTGGTTCATATTGAGTTCCTTTCTTTAAAAGATGGCTCTCTTTAAAGAGTGAGACTGAAATCTCTCTTGCTCTTTAAAGAACCGGTTTTGCTTTAAAGAACGGGCCTCTTTAAAGAGGCCCGTTGCGCGCTCCGCGCGGGGGCCGCGTTGAGTTTTAGAGGCGGGGAGGGGCATTGACCCGATCCCGTAGAAAGGGGAGTAGGGGGCGACCCAGTGGGTCGCCCCTTGGTGCATCACGTGGGGGCATGGGGCGGGATGTTGCCCGAGGCCCGTGCCAGCCGTAGCCGTTCCCACGTTCCGCCTCCAAAATCCCTGACGGCGCGGCCAGCCCCGCCAGGGCAAAACTGATATGGCCGAAACGTTTGGCATTAGTCGGAAACAGGTTCCGACGTGTTGGCGCACGTCCGGGCCGCAATCCATTCTTCGATATCAGCGATGCGGTAGCGAATGCAGCGGGCCGAGATGCGAACGAAGCGCGGACCACCTCCGCGCACGCGCCAGTTTTGTAGTGTCCGAATTGAAAGCCCTAGCAGGTCTGCCGCTTCCATTTCGGGAACGAGTTGGCTTTCCCGGTTCTGGGCGTCTGTATGTTCTCGGTTTTGTGTCGCGGTCATTGCCTTTCCTCTCCAAGACGTTGAATGCCGTTCTTTGGGGAGGTTGGGCGAAAGGAAGTTGGTTGGCTAACGGCGTAATTCGGACATAGGAACCGAATTACGCCATTAAAGGATCAGCGCCGCTTTCCGAGGGCACGGCGGATGGCATCGCCCAAGGCTAGATCGGTGATGCGATTTTCAGGGTCAATCATATCCAGAAAAGTACGGACCAATTTAAAGAATAGACCCCTGTAAGTCTCTTCAATGGGGTCATACGTAAGTCGATAGCCGGATTTGATCGACAGGCTATATATACCGTAGAGGTCGGCTATAAGCCCGTAGAGGGCTTCGTTCGGTCGCCGGCCGCGAGGCCTTTCTTTCTCTCCATGGCGATTGACGATCTCTACGGCTTGATCAGCGGCGGTTCGGATTTCGTCGAGAATTCGTATATAGTTGTCGTAGTTCCGAGCCTCGTAATTCCGTTCGGAGATATCCAGTTCTACAGGTTGTGTGTTGATGATGCGTTTTAGATCGGAATCTCGTTCGGCCGCTATCTGGACTAAACGCGAGGAAAAATCTAGCCGAGACCAATCATCAAGTCTCTGCATTCTGTCTCGTAAGGCATTTGCCGTTTCAATTAACTCTTCGAGTGCGGCCAATTTCTCCGCTTTAGAAGGTACGTCCTCAAAGTTTCGCGCGGTCCAATAAGCTTCGTAAGTATGGACAAGGCATTGGGCAAAATCGTTGGTTTTTGAAAACTGTGGGCTTTCTAGCAAACGCGCAATCGCGGTGACCTTATCATCATCGATAAAGCCATCTATATCGATCTCTTCATACTGGAAATGCGCGCCCCAGCGGGGTTTAGCTTTTTTTCGTTTCGGTGGAGACACAGGTAGGCTTCTTCGATAAGGCAATAAACAACGCCAGCCTACGCCAATCGGCTTCTAATTCAAATGCGATCGCCTAGCCTGTCGAGGATTTGGCCAACCTTACCAGGCACGCTTTTTAAAGGGGACAACATTGCTATTTGCCGATGGTGGTTTAACGGCGGAAACGAGAGATTGATTTAGCACACCGCTTACGGACATAGCTGCCTCTTTGACCGGATCGTCCGCAAGATGCGCGTAACGCATGGTCGTTTGAATTTGGGTATGCCCAAGAAGCTTCGCGACAATCGGAAGCGGTTGCCCTTGCATAACGGCATTGCTGGCGAAGGTGTGCCGCAAGTCATGGATGCGGACGCCTTCCAGTCCCGCTTGCTTACGAATGCGTCTCCAAGGCTTCTGTAGGTCCGTGACGTGCTGTTTCGGCTTTGCCCCGGCAATGACGTAGTCATTGCCCGTGCGCCGCTCTAGCGAGTCGAGAACGGCTTGTGCGGACGGTGAAAGGGGAATGCGCCGGGCGCCAGTCTTGGAGTCTGGCAGCATCAAATAACCGTCCTGCACGTATTCCCATTTAAGGGTCTGGATTTCGCCAAGGCGACAGCCCGTCAGGACCAGTAGCCGGAAAGCGGCAACCACATATTTAGTCTCTGACCCATCCGTCTCGCATGCGGTTAAGACTTCACCCAGGTTGGCAAGCTCTTCACCAGATAAAAACCGCTCGCGCTTTTCCTCACGATATTTCGGAACATGACGGCATGGATTGGAGCCGTCCGAACGCAGCCCCCAAACCTCACAAAGATTAAACATCTTGGAGAGTACGCCTAGCGTGCGGTTTGCCTGATAGGGCTTGTCCCGATACTTGTGATGTAAAGCTGCGATATCCGACCGCTCCACGTCGACAACTTTAAAGGCGCCGATGGCCGGTTTGATGAATAGATCGATGGCGCGCTTGTATTCCGACTGTGTCGACGGCTTGCAACGCTCTTGGACATGCTCACGATAAAAGCGGTCGCAGACGGTGCCAATGGTGGGGGAGCCGCGATGCTGGCTTCTCAGTTCCGCCGGGTTGTCGCCCTTGGCAATGGCGCCCAATAGTTCCCGTGCCTTTGTCCGCGCTTCATCCGCCGTGACATTTCCATGTTTGCCAATCTTGACCCGGCGTGTACGTCCGCCAGCCCGGTATTGCACAAGATAAGTCTTACGACCGCTGGGGAGTACACGGACGCCAAAACCGGATATATCGCTATCGAAAACGATGTATTCCTTTTCGGCGGGTTTGAGGGCTTCGACGGTTCGTTTTGTGAGCTTCGGCATGGTGCCTCCCCGACTTTTCGCGCGCCAACTGGAAGCATTATGGAAGCACGCGACAGTGAATCATGGCGGAGACTTTGGCCGGATAGCGTAGAGCATGTCCAGAAAAAATGTTTAAAAACATGTAATTATGTGTAACGAGCGCATTAAGGGGAAGTCAGGCGTATTCCTCAAAGGCTAACTCATAACCTGAAGGTCGCAGGTTCAAATCCTGCCCCCGCAACCAAAATTAAGCCCGCTAGGCCAATCGCTTAGCGGGCTTTTGCTTGTCCCGAGCGCCGACGCCGAAACACGTCTTGGAAGCAGG
>MDSW01045250.1_pt1 | contig 10201 bp, 12 predicted proteins | sample 811171 | NCBI WGS metagenome assembly MDSW01 (sample SAMN05326641, study PRJNA326480) | marine metagenome | isolation source: seawater | place: Atlantic Ocean: North West | collected 2012 | reverse complement strand
TTAATTATTTTTTTTAAAATTTTTTTTTCCAATTTTTTTTTAATTATTGGAGCAGGAGAGTAAGCTCCCATTCCACCAGTATTAGGTCCTGTTTCTTTTTCACCAACTTTTTTATGATCTTGTGCTGAACCAAAAAAAGCAAAACTTTTTTTATCAACTATTAAAAAGTAGCTTGCCTCTTCACCTTCTAAGAATTCTTCAAGTACTAATTTATTAGAACTTTTAAATTTTCCTAAAAATATTTCATCACAGACTTTTATAACTTCATTTTTAGACCGGCATATAGTAACGCCCTTACCAGCAGCCAAACCATCAGCTTTAACTACTACAGGCATTTGGCTATTTTTCAGAAATTCCAATACTTCTGTTTTTTTTTTACAAACTTTAAAGTTTGCAGTAGGAATTTTATTTTTTTTGCAAATATCTTTCATAAAAGCTTTCGAACCTTCCAACTGAGCAGCATATTTGTCAGGCCCGAATACTTTTACTTTATTTTTTTTTAAAAAATCTACTATTCCGTCCACTAGCGGTTGTTCTGGGCCTACAATAACAAGGTTAATTTTATATTTTTTAATAGTTTTTAAAAGCAGGTCAAAATTTAAAAAATCAATATTCAAATTAATTGCAATTTTACTTGTTCCAGCGTTACCGGGAATACAATAAATTTTATTGACCTTAGAAGATTCATGCAATTTTTCGCAAAAAGCGTGTTCTCTCCCTCCGCTCCCTATTAAAGCAATATTCATACAAAAAATTATATTATATATATTATTTTTATATATGAATAAAAAAGAAGCAAAACTCAAGTATAAACCAAACTCTTTCGAAGTTTTGGAAGAAGGGGATCATGTGGTTTGTGCTGTTTCTAAAAAAAAAATTTCATTGAATGATCTAATTTATTGGAATGTTGATTTACAAGAAGCTTATTTTTCTCCCTTGGAAGCACAAACAAGATTTGAAGAAATTAAAAAAAAATAAAATTATTTATTTCCACCTGTTATGCGTCCAAATCCATTGAGATGGATCTAACATAATCATTCTTTCAAGAACTTTATTTAAATTTAAAGAAACATCTGTTTTATTTTTTTTAGAAATTTTTATAGGATTAAATATTTTCATTTCAAAATATTTGTTTTTTTTTCTAGATATATAAACTGGCACAATGTTACAATTAAACTTTAGAGCCAATTGTGCGGGAAGTGTAGTAGTTAAAGCCTTCTTCTTAAAAAAAGGCAATTGGATGCCCTCACTTACTCTTTGGTCAATCATTAGAGCTATACAATAATTTTTTTTTAGATAATCTAAAGAATGTCTTATTCCTGTAATCCCTTTTTTTATTTGATTTTTACAAACATAGTTTTTTCTAAGGTATTCCATAAATGGGTTTAAAAAAAAATTATTTAATGGTCTATATATTGTGGCTAAGTCGATCCCTGCTTTTGTTAACTCCATAGACATTAATTCAAAATTTGCAAAGTGTCCTGAAACAAAAATTACAGGTTTTTTATTTTTTATTATTTTATTTAAAATTTCTTTACCTTTAATATTGATATGAGAATCAGTATTTTTAAATTTATTTAGATAAAGGTACTCTACAAAAGTCATTCCATAATTTGACCACATATTAGAAATTATTTCTTTCTTTCTTTTATTACTGCACCTTTTTAGTGCCGTATCAATATTTTGGTTGATAATTTTTTTTGATTTAACAAGCGGGCCAATTTTATTGAATATAAAAGAAAATAAAAACCTAGAGTTTTTGAGTCCTATAATTTTTATAATTATAAAAAAACTATAAATAAAAAAAGCCTCAATAAAATATTTAATGATTTTCATTATAAGTATCCTTTTAATTCTTTTATAAAATGATCTTCTTGAAAAATTTTTAATTCAATGTTTAAGCAATCAATATTATCATAACCTAAATTTTTTAATCTATAAAAATCTTTTTCAGTTGTAATTAAATTTAAATTATTTTTTTTTGATAAACTAAAAATTTTATTCATATCTTTTTTAGTGTATTGATAATGATCAGGAAAGGATATTGTTTTTTTTATATTTAAATTATTTTCAGATAATAAATCAAAAAAATTATTTGGGTTAGCTATCCCAGCAAAAGCAAGAAAATTTTTATTTTTAAATTTTTCAATATTAAGCGGAAGATATTTTGTATAATAAATACTTGAATCGGGTGATAATTTTTTTAATTTTTTTTCAAAACTTTCATTTCGATTTCCATTTATAAAAATAATGTTTGATCTTTTTATTGATTTTAAAGATTCTCTTAGTGGTCCAGCGGGCAAGATTAGTCCATTTCCAATTAGTTGTTTTTCATTAAAACACAATATGTTCAAATTTTTTTTGATAGAGTTATCTTGGAAGCCATCGTCCAAAATAATAGCATCAAAATTGTTTTTTATAGCTAAGTTTATGGCTTTAATCCTAGAGTTATCTGTAAAAATATTTTTTATTTTTTTTTTTATAAGGCTTATTTCATCATCATGTTCCTTATAAAATTTTCTTACAATTGCAGGATTTCTATTTAAATTTTTTAAAATCTCACAAATTTTAATAGATAAAGGAGTTTTACCAGTCCCGCCCAGATAAATATTACCTATGCAAATGATTGGTGAATTAAAATCTTTCTTTTGACTTATTATCATCTTTATAAAAAAGAAAAATTGATAGACCAATGATATTGGGAGCAACAATAAAGCCAAAAAAGTATAATTTTCTTTTTCCCAAAATTTAGGTTTAAAAAATTTCATAATCAAAATGTTAAGTTTTTTAGTTCGTTAATTGTATTTTTAAAAATATTATTTCCAAAAACATTTAATTTCTCAACTTTTTCTGTATTTTCTTGCTTTGGAATTTTTAAGTCTATTAGGATTTTTTTTGATAATTCTTCGAAATCGTTAATTTGTTCAGCTATCTTATTTTCATTTAAATATTTATAAACTTCAAAAAAATTATACACATAAGGACCATGATATATTTTGCACCCTCTTTTGGCTGCCTCAATAGGGTTTTGTCCTCCTACCAAACTTAATTTTTTGATTAAAGATTTTCCCATAAAAATACACTTACAATAAGAATAATATTTTTCAAGATTGCCAAAAGAGTTTACTAAAATAATTTCTACTCCTTCTTTAATTTTATCATCATTATTCAAAATTTGTGCATTTAAGTTCATCTTAATACATTCTGAGTAGATATCTTTTATTCTTGTTATATGTCTTGGAACAATAACTGTTAAAATTTTATTTTCTTTTTCTTTTATTTTTTTATGAACATTAATACAAAAAATTTCTTCCCCGTCGTGAGTGCTAGCTGCACACCACACTTTGTGTTCTTTAAAATAGTTCAAAATATTACTGTTCAAATTTTCTAAATTCTTTTTTATATTTACGGAATATTTTAAATTCCCATAATACTTGCAATTATTTGCCCCAAGTTTTTTAAGATTTTCTAGAGACTCTTCGCTTGAAGCTAGACAAATATCAAATGAAGAAAATACTTTTTTTGAAAATTTTTTTAATAATTTCCATCTATTAAAAGTCTTTTTAGTTATTCTTCCATTAATTAATGCTAATGGTATTTTTCTTTTTTTAATTTCACTCAAAAAATTTGGCCAAACTTCAGAATCTACAAATCCTATAAATTTTGGATTCCAGGTATCCAAGAATTTTTCGATGATATGTGGAACATCTGCAGGAAAAAAATGGTGATATATATTTTCATTATTACCAAATTCTTTTTTTATTATTTTACTAGAACTCAAAGTTACTGATGTTATAAGTATTTTCGTTTTATTATTTCTTTGCACTAAATAATTAATTAGAGGTATAATACTAAGAATCTCACCTATACTTGCTCCATGAAACCAAATTAATTTTTTTTTATCTTCCTCAAAGTTTTTTGGAAGACTAACATTAAACTTTTCTTGATATCTTTTTTTATCTTCTTTGCCCAAGAATTTTCTAAAATAAATAACAATAATAAAAAAAGGAAAAAAAATTTTTGTTAACTGACGATATATAAAAAACATTAGCCTTTATTTTAATTGTTTTTGGTAGAGAGATTTATATTCTGTACAACTATTTATTAATTTTTCATGGTTTCCAGAATCAATTATTGATCCATTTTTTAAAACATAAATTTTGTCTGCCTTATGAATTGTAGATAATCTGTGAGCTATAACTAGTGTAGTTTTATTTTTTGTTAAATTCATTATTGCGTTTTGAACAATGTCCTCAGACTCAGCATCTAATGATGAAGTAGCTTCATCTAAAAGAATTATAGGAGATTTTTTTAAAATTGCTCTTGCTATTGAAATTCTCTGTTTCTGACCTCCTGATAATCTAACCCCATTTTCACCAATATTCGTATCATAAGCTTGAGGCAATGCTTTAATGAAATCATCAGCAGCTGCAAATTGACAAGACTTTATAATTTCTTCTTCAGATGCATTTGGATTAGCGTATGAAATGTTTGATTTAACAGTATCATCAAACAAAATAACATCTTGGCTAACTAATGAAATATTTTTTCTTAGTGAATTTAAAGAAACTTTTTGTATATTTTGACCATCTATATAAATACTTCCTTTAGAAGGGTCATAAAATCTTGGAAGTAAATTTATAATTGTACTTTTTCCAGAACCACTATGACCAACAAGTGCAGTCATAGATCCTCCTGCAATCTCCAAATTTATATTTTTAACCGCATGGTTATTTGCAATTTTGTATTTAAAACCAACATCTTCATATTTAACATTTGAATTTTTAATTAAAACATCGGGAAGACCAACTTCATTCTTTATATCTATAGGTTCATCTATAACAGCAAATATTCTTTTAGAAGCAGCAGCTCCTTGGTAAGCCACCATATTGATTGTGGCTAGAGACCTAATTGGTTGATAGGACAACATCATAGCTGCTAAAAAAGAAAAAAAATTGTTAACTTGTAGTTCTCCAGAATTTATAAGGGTACCGGAATAAAAAATAAAACCAGCTATCATTATACCGGTTAAAATTTCCATTATTGGTGTTGCTCTTAGCATTATTTGTAATATTTTTATATTTTTATTTACTAAATCACTTATAGTTTTTTTTGCATTTTCTTCTTCCGCTTTTTCCTTTTGATAAATTCTAATCATTTTTCCTCCTTTTAATATTTCGGATAAAAATGTAGTTAGATTTCCTGATAGCTCACCAGCCTCACGTGTTGCCTTACCAACTTTTTTTCCTAGACTTTTTGCAAAAGTTCCTGCTAAAGGCATCATTATGAGAGCAAAGCAAGAAAGTTGCCAATTTTGATAAAACATAACTGATATAAGGGCGATTAAAGTGAAACTGTCTTTCATGACATTTAAAACACCTGTACTAACTAATTGCTGAACTTGCCCAGCATCAAACATTACATTTGAAATATATCTTCCAGAATGTTTGTTTTCTAATTTTTGAATATCAGTAAACAAAATATTGTCAGCTATTTGTTTTTGAAGTTCACCAGCAATACTTTGTCCGACAATAACAACATTTATTCTGGCAAAGTATAGAGAGATTCCTTTTGCAGAAAAAGCAACTATTATAGCTATTGGGATTAACCATGCTAATGTTTGATTTTTATCAATAAATATTTTTTTTACAGCAGGATCTAGAAGCCAAGCGGTTGCAGCAGTACTTCCAGCTACAATGATTGAGAGAAACAATGATAATAAAATTCTTTTAATGTATTTTTTTACATACTCTCTATATAGTCTCTTTAAAATAAATTTAAGTTCGTCTAATTTCATTATATTAAAAATTTTTCTGATATTCCCATGATACTAAGGAAGAGTATTAATCCTGAAAAGTTATTAATTTTAAAAGCGTGTAAACATTTTTTGGGTTTATTTTTATTGAAAATTTTAATTTGATACAGCAAACTTAAAATAAAAATTAGTGTTAATAGTGTAAAGTAATTAAAACCCATTTTATAATAAAATGTTAAAAAGATTAATATTGAGGTCATTAAATAACATAAACTTACAAATAATTTAATATTGTCCTTGAACTTAATTGATGTTGATTTAACACCTATAATCTCATCATCGACAATATCTTGAGCTCCATAAATCGTGTCATAGCCTAATGTCCAAAATATGGCCGATAGATAAAGTGTTATAATTTCTAATGAAATTTCATTATTTAGAGATGTCCAAGCCATAATAATTCCCCAATTAAAAGTAAGTCCCAAAAAAAGTTGTGGCCAATATGTAATTCTTTTCATGAAAGGATAAGAGAAAGCTAATAACATTGAGGCCATACCCAAAAATATGGTTAATTTATTAAATTGAATTAAAATTAATAAAGCAAGAAAACAAAGAATGATTACGTATAAAAAAGATCTTTGAACACTAATTTTACCTGATGCTATTGGCCTGCTTTTTGTTCTTAAAACTTTTTTGTCAATTTTTCTATCAACAATATCATTAAAAATACATCCTGCACTTCTCATCAAAATAGAACCTAAAAAAAAAAGCAGTAGAAAATATAAAAATTTATTTGTGTCTAAATAAGAATTAGAATTATATGCAAAAGCCAAACCCCAACTACATGGCCAAAAAAGCAGCATAAAGCCTATTGGTTTATTCAATCTAGTGAGATCTATAAATATTTTTAATTGATTCATGAGAATTATGACTTGTAAATATCAAACACTATCTTCATAATCAATTTGATTCGATATGAATATAGATTACACAGTCACAGCATTAATGTTCCCGGCAATACCTTTAATCATAAGTGTATATAGCAATCGATTTCATACTTTAAGTGCGTTAATTAGAAAATTACATGACGAATACGTTTTTGAAAAACACATACCTCCTGAATGGAAAAAACAGCTTAAAAATTTAAATCAGAGAAGTAATTATTTAAAATTTTCAATAGGAGCTGCTAGCTTAGGATTTTTATTTAACATGCTTACAGTTCTGGGTTTATATTTAAACACAATTTTAGTAGCCAGGATGATATTTGCCTGCTGTTGTATTTCAATGATCGTCTCAATTCTTTTATTTATGCTTGAAATTTTCTTATCTACCAATGCGTTAAAATTTCACTTGTCTGATATGAAAATAGATGAAGAATAACATTTATGAAAATAAATGCTATTAGGGCTTTTATACTTGCCTCCATCTTTATAATTATCTTATATGCCTTAGGCTTATTTCTACCAATTATCATGACTTCAAAAAAAAGTTCAATGTATATAAACCAAAATCAAATAATAACATTAAAAAATGTTTGATAAGCCAATTATACTTTTAATTTTATTAGCTTTATTATTAGTTTTTTATTTTGTTATTAGATTAGGAGCGGGAAAGAAAAAAGATATTCAAAATTCAAGACATCTGACCAAATATCTTTTTGGAGTAAGAATTTTAATAATTATCTTAGCTTTAGTAGGATTAATTTTGTGGTTTTTTATTTGATGCTTTATAAATTGATATTCCAAAATCAATTTTATGTTTATAAGACTCCTCAAAAGTTTCTCGTTGCCATCCAGACATTCTACTTAAAATAATATTTAAATTATTTTTTTTCCACTCCTCACCTATGTCAGGTTTTTTCCAAATTTTTTTTTCTTCATTTGTTCTGGCACACCCATAACAGAAACCGGTAACCGGATCTGTTTTGCAAATGCTAATGCAAGGAGAAGGTATTTGAGTATTTTTTTTATTTATCATCAGGAATAATGATTGCCGGACCTAATATTTTTCTAGACTCAAGATCTTTATGAGCTTGACTGGCTTCACTTAACTTATACTCTTTAAATATTTCAATTTTAATCATTCCAAATTTAATTTTTTCAAACAAATTTTTTGAAGCTTCTTGTAATTCATCACTTGTACTTAAATATTGTCCCATAGAAGGCCTCACAAAAAATAGTCCTTTTGGCTGTAATAATTTCGGAACATTAATTGGTGATAAAGGTCCCGAAGAATTTCCAAATGAAACCATCATGCCTTTTACTTTTAGGCAATTAATGGATTTTTCAAAAGTATCTTTTCCTACACCATCGTAAACAACATCAACCCCTTTATTATTAGTTAATTTAAGGACTTTTTCGTCGAAACTTTCTTCATTGTAATTTATCACAAAGTCACAACCATTTTTTTTTGCTATATCTATCTTTTCATTTGAACCTACAGTGCCAATTACTTTACATCCTATGCTTTTAGCCCATTGAGTGAAGATTTGACCAACACCACCAGCCGCTGCATGAAACAAAACTGTATCTCTCGTTGTAACTTTGTAAGTTTTATTCAATAAATAGTAAGTTGTGAGACCTTTAGTCATTATTGAGGCAGCAATTTTATGACTTATGCCATTTGGTATTTTTACTGCAATTTTTTCCGGAACAATTCTAATCTCCGAATAAGATCCTAGAGGAGGTGAAGCATAGGCTACATTATCTCCCTTGTTAAATTTTTCTACTTCTGATCCTACTTCTTCTATGACTCCCGCGCCTTCTAACCCTATTCCTGAAGGAAGCTTTACAGGATAAAGGCCAGTTCTATGATAAGTGTCTATAAAATTTAGTCCAATCGCTAAATTTTTAATTTTTATATCATTGGGCCCTAATGAATTAATCTTAAGATCTTTTAGTTCTAAAACTTCTGGTCCGCCATGTTTGTTGATGATAATTGTTTTAGGCATTAATATTTTGCAAAAGTTCCATTTTGATAATCTTGAACTGCCTGATGAATTTCTTCTTTTGTATTCATAACAAATGGACCTCCTCTAGCTATGGGCTCGTTTATTGGTTTGCCTGAAATAAATAAAAATTCACTTTTTACTTTTGACTTTATAATTAATTTAATACCTTTGTTTAATAGAATTAATGTTGAGTTTTTAGTTTTTTCATGTTCATTTTGTCCAACTTTTAATTCACCATTTAAAAGATATATAAAAGAATTATGACCACCTGGAACCTCTAATTTAAATTCTTTATTTTTATTTAGTACTACATGAAGATAAATTGGTTCTACATTATGTCCTTTTTCAGGACCTTCAATTTTTTGAAATTTTCCAGCAATTACTTTAACTATTTTTTCTTTATCTTTATAGACACCTATTTGATTATTTTTATAATAATGATATTTAGGTTTGTTCATTTTTAATTTAGATGGCATGTTTATCCAAAGCTGAAATCCTAACAATTTGCCATCGGACATTGCAGGCATTTCTGAATGAATAATACCCCTTCCAGTTTTCATCCACTGCACATCCCCTGGAGTCATTTTTCCTTTAGAACCCGTACTATCTTTATGTTCAAATTCTCCATTAAGCATATATGTTACTGTTTCAATTCCTCTATGTGGATGAGGTGGAAAACCCGCGATGTAGTCATCTTTATTTTCTGAACCAAATTCATCTAACATCAAAAAAGGGTCAATATAGTTAGCTTCAGGAGTTCCAATGCTTCTTTTAAGTTTTACTCCTGCACCATCAGAGGTTTCTAGTGCTTTTATAATTTTTTTAATTTCTATAGTCGACATTTTAAATAGACTATCACAAAATAATAATTAAAATAGTTTTTTTTAAGCTCATGAACTCAAAGATAAGATTATATTTTTCTAATGAATTGAAGTCTGGAAATGTTTCAAAACTTTCTAAAACTCAATCTCATTACATTAAAAATGTAATGAGAGTTAAAAATGGAGAAAAAATTTCTCTTTTTAATTCAAATAATGGAGAATGGGATGTGACCATTATTAGTCACGACAAAGGTTTTACCCAGTTTAAAGTTGAAAAGTTATCTAGGTCACAAAATGAGGAAAATAATCTTTGGTTAGCATTTTCACCAATCAAAAAAATTCCTCAGGATATGATGTTGCAAAAAACAACTGAGCTTGGAATACAAAAATTTATCCCACTCTTATGTGAAAGAAGTGTAGTAAGGGACGTAAATATTGAGAGGGCCAAAAAAATTATTGTAGAAGCTAGCGAACAATCTAATAGAATTTCTGTTCCTGAAATTTCAAAAATTCAAAAGTTAGGAAATTTTTTAAAAAATTTTGAAGAAAATGGGAGCCTTATTTTTTGTGATATAAATTGCAAAGTCAATAATTTAAAAAAAATTATTTCAAAAAAAAATCCTATTTGTATTTTAATTGGGCCAGAAGGAGATTTTTCAGAAAAAGAAAGACAGC
>MDSW01008368.1_pt1 | contig 10201 bp, 10 predicted proteins | sample 811171 | NCBI WGS metagenome assembly MDSW01 (sample SAMN05326641, study PRJNA326480) | marine metagenome | isolation source: seawater | place: Atlantic Ocean: North West | collected 2012 | reverse complement strand
TGTACAAATTTCTTTTGACCAAGCACTAGAGAAGATTTGTGGAACGTTAGATGAAATTCAAGCAATCAGCACACCTGAGGCTCCTGGAGCGAGGAATGAGAGAGCGTTCCCACTTTTAGAAATTGACTCTCGGTCACGAGCCACTAACCCTCAGTTGCGCCCAACGACGCAACCAAGGCCACTTTAACCTAGTCGTGTTTTTCTTGGTGACGGACCAACCGCTGTATACCAAATGCGGCGAACAAAGTTCCAAAATTTAGGTAAAATTGCCGTCTTTTGTGATGCTTCCCTACGACAAATAGAGTATCTTTAAAAGTCATATGGGGCTGAATAAATACATTTTAATTCTATTTTACGGGCTGACCCTTCTTTCCTGCGTTGCACCGGAACAACCATCTTTCCAGCATATGTCTGATGAGGAATTGATTTCGTACAACTCGACAAGGCCACTGCAACAAAACGTAATTTGTTTTAAGCAGAGAAAGACAGGAAGCCATATAGCTGATACCCGTTGTCTGACCCTATCAGAGATGGCCTCTGAGCGGGGCCAGAGCCGTCCCTTGAATGCATTGGTGAATGATCCAAGAATCTATTCTTCACCTAACCGTATCTCTAGGGATTAGCAGTTTCAAAGCATCCTGATTTTTAACATGAGTTCAACATGCTGCTCCTCACCGATTAGGCAACAAAAGATATGGGAATAGAATGTAGGTTACTAACAGTGTTTTGCTCGGCGCTCGCTATCGTGAATTGCTCGTCTACCTTAGAGACGGTGGTAGAGCCTTCCCTTTATCTAGAAAGGGAGTCTCTTGATGCGGCACTATTAGGCAAATGGACTCGAAGCTGCGCCTTATGCCACGTGAACGGGGAAGCAGGGGCTCCTATTGTAGGCGATACTGAAAGTTGGGCTGAAAGGCTAACGAAGGGAGAGGAAGCACTCATCGAAAGCGTCATTCAGGGAATTAATTCTATGCCGCCTCTCGGGTACTGCATGGGCTGCGAAACTGACGATTTCAGGTCTATGATCAGATTTATGTCTAACACAAGCACATGAGAGACATGTTCATGAGAAAAAAAGATTTAGACAATTTGAGTCGTCGCTCATTCATGGCCTCCAGTCTGCGAGCGGCTTTTTTTGGCGCCTATGCGCTTAGTTCAAGCGCACAAGCCAAACAGACTCCGTGGAGAAATTGGTCTGGGGGTCTTTACTGTAACCCAAAAGGTCGCTACGACATTAACGACGAAGAACAGCTAGCGAGCCTCTTAAAGGAAACATCTGGACCGATCCGACCCGTAGGGTCCGGGCACTCTTTCAGCCCATTGGTTCCAACAGACGGTCACCTCATCGTCGTCGATCAGCTAAACGGCATTTTAGACTACGACAATCAAACAATGGAGGCGACATTTGGAGCAGGATCCCGGTTAGGTGATCTCGGCTCACCCTTGTTTGAGATAGGACAGGGAATGTTAAACCTGCCAGACATAGACAGGCAAACGGTTGCTGGGGCCACCGCCACTGGGACTCATGGAACGGGTGTTAACTTCAAGAGTCTGTCTGGCTATATCACCGGCTTAAGACTGATAACGGCAGACGGGGATATAAAGGAACTAGATGCCAGTCAAAAGGATTTATTCGACGCTGCAAGAGTCAACTTGGGCGCATTGGGTGTAGTGACGCGAATAAAGATGCAAAATAGAAAAGCGTATAAGTTAAAAAAGCGCGAGTGGACTGCGCCTACTGAAGACATGCTTCGTGATTTCCAAATGCTCGCCTCCAAATACAGACACTTTGAAATTTTTCCTTTGGTTTACTCCGATTACTCTTTGGTTCTTGCGATAGATGAAACAGAGCAGCCAATTGGTGAGATCATCATCCCAGCGGAGGAGGTTGAATTAGCCGATCTGAGACCTTTAGGGGTAAATGCTTCACCTGCCGAAAAACTAGCAATGAATAATGCGCTAGCGGAGAATACGCAAATCAGCGAGGCTGTCGATCAGTCTTATAAAGTGTTATCAAATATAAGAAGCAATCCATTTAATGAAATGGAATATTCAGTACCAGCATCAACGAGTGCAGAATGTGTGCGAGAAATTTTAAAAACGATTTATGATGAAGCCATCGAGGTGGCATTCCCGCTTGAGTACAGATATGTAAGCCCTGAGGACCCATGGCTAAGTATGGCTTATGGAGAAGAGCCACATGCAACTATTTCAATACATCGGTCAGCCTTTGAGGACTATCAACCTTATTTCAATCGTATCGAACCAATTTTTAGAAAATATGGTGGAAGGCCTCATTGGGGCAAGGTGCATAGTCTTGGTCACAATGAGTTAAATGAACTTTACCCGCGATTTAGCGATTTTAAAGAAATAAGAAATAGTTTAGATCCTCAAGGCCGTCTACTAAATGAGCACCTCAGAAAATTGTTCTATGCTTAACGACTAATCTTTAGGTTTGAAATGTCGTGTCGTGACCAATCATTGTCGCCAAAGTGAAGGCAAAGTGCTTCATCATAAGAGAGACAGCAACATGAGTATTCACTGACAGTATCGATAAGTGGTTTGGTGACGCGAGGTACGCCTTACGCTTATAATTAGACGATATCCATTGAACTGAGACTTACGATGCAAATACTTCTAATTCGATCTTTACTTTCCCTATTAGTCTTTCCAACGGCCACAGCTCTGGCGCAAACGGTAGCCCCTGTTAACTTAGGCTCGGTGATTAACACGGAGGCGAGAGATGCAGAACCTACCTTCACACCTGATGGGGTGACCATGTATTTTAATTGTTTCGACCGAGAGGGAGAGGAAGGCTCTGATATATGCGTTAGCCATCGAGATGGAGCTGATTGGAGCGAGCCTACGATTGTATGGGAAGTGAGTACGCGAGAGCATTTGGAAGTCGAGCCTCTGTTATCGCCTGATGGTCAACAACTTTACATTATGAGCAATAGGCCGGGAGGCAAGGGCGGAATGGATATCTGGGTTAGCGATTTGGTCGACGGTAACTGGACGTCGCCACGCAACTTAGATGGACCCATAAATTCTGCCTACGCAGATCATTGCCTTTATTTCGCCGGAGATGAATGGGAAACAGCTTATTGGACCTCAACTCGACCCGGCGGGTTTGGTGGTAATGATATCTGGACTTCGGAGAAAATAAATGGTGTTTGGCAAGAAGCAAAAAATCTTGGGCCAAATGTTAATTCGGCCGCCAGCGAGCATCACTCTCTACCCTCGCCCGATGGTAATTCACTCTATGTCACAAGCACTAGGCAGGGAGGCTTTGGCGGAGAAGACATTTTTATCACTACACAGGATTCTGAGGGTAACTGGAGTGAACTGACAAATCTCGGCGCTCAAGTTAACTCAGATCAACACGATCGTTGCCCAGCTTTTTCGCCGGACTTCAAGACTTTCTTTTTTGACTCTGAACGATCTGGTGGATTTGGCAACAAAGACCTATGGTCCTTGCCATACAGTGCAATTGAAGACATTCGCTAAATGAAGGCAACCCTATCGTCCTCGATTTTAATGTGCACTTGGGCGTATTAGTTTATTTTTTAGCTGCCAGGTCAATCACGACATCCCAATTAAAACGGAGAAAACGGTTTAACTCGCTGATTAAAATTCTCTCCTGATCGCTGTGGGCGCCAAAGCCCAGACCTGCATCTTCACGATCAATCGCTGGACCGATCCCATAGCACTGCACACCTCGGGCTCGCAAGTAAGCCATGTCAGTCGCACCAGTTGACATGGTGGGCAGCGTAATCACCCCATAGTGTTTATCAGTATTCTCCTCGATCGCAGAGAACGCGACCGTATTGATGCTAGCCTGACCGGCAGGTCGTGTGTTGCGCTGCCCAAGACTAACTTCGATGGACTCATCACCAATCACTCCACGAATTTTATCGAGGTAGTCCTCAATATTCTCATCCGGCAGGGCGCGGAAATCTACTGAGGCACGTGACTCCGACGGAATTACGTTGATTCGATAACCGGCATCGAAGATAGTCGGCGAAAGCGAAGATCTCAGCATAGAGGCGTGTCGGGGTTCATAGGCGAGGAAATACTCGTCAGCCTCAGTGGCGCGGCCAGAATCAAGCACTGCCAGATAACGTTCTCCTGCATCTGGCGGTGAGATCGAGGCCAGACGTTCAAAATAAGTATAGGTAGTCTCGTTCAAGCGAATGGGTGAGCGCCAATCGGCAATCGCCGAAATCGCTTTAGCTAAACGCACTACTGAATTGCCCTGCAAAGGCACAGAGCCATGACCTGCGACTCCGCTCGCCACCAGCTCAAGTCGATATGGGAGCTTTTCAACCGTCTGCACGCCGCCGTAAACAACCTCGCGATTAACGCGTGCAACGCTGCCACCTTCAGCTAAACAGAATTCGGCTTCAATCTTATCGAAATGATCATTCACCATAAATTCGATGCCGTATTCCGTCGCCCCCTCCTCTCCCGATTCGGCTAGGAAAATCACATCTCGCGATAACGGTACATTTTGACGTTTTAGTTCTAGCATAACCAAGAGTGCAGTCGCCAAATTATCTTTATCGTCGACCGCCCCCCGACCATATACATAACCATCATCAACGGTTGCGCTGAACGGTGGGAATGTCCACTTCTCGGGATCCACATTCACCACGTCAGTATGCGCCATGATCAGAAGCGGCTCCTCACTCCCATCACCTTTAAGTCTAGCCACTACATTGGGACGCTCTGGATCCACCGAAAGCATTTCTACCGGAATACCCTCAGCCTCCAGTACATCTTGTAAATATTCTGCAGCCGGTAACTCGCGGCCCGGTGGATCACTGGTATCAAATTGCAATAATGCTCGAAAGTGACGCAGCAACTCCTCCTCTGCTGCCTCCCACTCAAGATCATAACCCTGCGCCAAAACGCCGGGGCTCAGCGAGACAATCAATATAGCTATCAGTTTTCGCATGGGATTCCCTCATATATTCTTGCGCTGGTGGGCGAGCAATGCCAAAAAATCAACTCCAGAATAGCATTTTTTGGACCTCAGACCTAAGTAAAGGTAGTTTTTTTGGTCAACCACACTGCCTAGCAGATCCCAAATAAGACCGCAGAGAATCCCTTTAAGCCTCACTAAATTGTTATAGTACCAACCCATAACCTTTGGAGTCGCTTTTAATAAGACTGGAGAAAAAAATGAATGATAAAACGATGAAGATACTACTTGGCATTATTGCTTTTAATCTAACTATAAAAACTGTTAAGGATGTCGAATTGTTTTCCACTGCTCATGCGCAAAATAGCGTACAGAAGGTCGTGATTTGCGATGAGGCAGGTGCGTCGTGTGCAGGAGTGACAGTTAACCCTCAATATGACAGCAACGGAAGCGTCTTGGGCGCAACGAGAGCACTTCGTGTTTCTGAGGACTCGAACGGAGTAAGCTTCTAGTCAACTCTTCTTTAGCCAGGAACCCTTCCTTGTTAGCCAATATCTATGTATCTTCTGGGAAGGAGTCTGCCTAATCAACCATGAAAAACTCCTAACAACAAGATAATCAATTAAGGAGCCTATCGATGATTCGATTGCGTATCGCAGCGCTGATTTACTTACTTTTCATATCTTTTGCTTTAAATGCTGGAGAACGAATCATTAGCAAAGCCGAGCTGACAGATCGTGTGTTGGGCTTCTGGAATGGTCAATTACTCGGTAACTATATCGGTTTCCCCTTTGAGAACCTCTACAGCGAAGAGGCCATCCCAATATTAGTTGAGCGCCTGTACACCGCTGACTACGACGGGGATATCCCACTCAAAATCAATGATACTGATCGTCGAGGTCACGTTCCGATCCTTGCACGTAGCCTTGGTGGAGCCTTCAGCGATGATGATACCGACATCGAATTCGTTACACTCCACGCAGTCGAAAAATATGGGCTGGATATTACTTATCCGGAGATAACCGAAACCTGGAAAACTCATATCAATGATTACATTTGGGTTGCCAACCGCGAAGCCCGCAACCTAATGGACCAAGGTTTTGTTGCGCCCGATACAGGCAGAAAAGAAAACAACATTCATTGGTTCCAAATAGATCCGCAACTGGTCAATGAAATCTGGAGTGCGTTCTACCCTGGAATGTTAGAACAAGCGACTGAGCGAGCGCTATGGGGTGCGCGCATTACAAATGACGATTGGGGGACACACCCAACCATGGCCTATGCCGCCATGATCAGTGCCGCTTTCTTCGAAGATGACATCGAGAAACTGATTGAGTTCGCCGTGGACGCTGTACCGAACAACGGTCCCTTTGCCGAAGGTCTCAGGGATGTTATTCGGTGGCACAAGCAGCAAGAAGACTGGCGCATCACTCGCCAACTAATCCATGACAAATACTGGGCTTACAAGAATGGAGAGTTCGAAGCCCCAGTGAGCATAGTTTCCTCACTCAACAACGGTCTAACCGGGATCATGGCGTTGCTCTATGGCGACGGTGACTATACAAAGACCGTAGGCATAGCAACTTCAGCGGGCTACGACAGCGATAATCAAGCGGCCACCCTTGGCGGCTTGATAGGTGCTATGAAGGGTATGACCGGGCTAAATGAAGATGTGGTTACTAGGATGAAGACCATGGACGCATGGTGGGAATGGGATGAACCATTTAACGATACTTACGTCAATATTTCACGAGACGAGATCTCACTACGTACGCCGATCACCGAAATTGCTGACCGTATTGTCGCCATCGCAGAACAAGCGATTAGAGACAATGGTGGACGTATGACTCGTAGAGACGGTCAGATCTATTACATTATCAACTCCGACATCTAAGGTGCAACGTTGCGTAGAAACTTAGATGGCCAAACATTAATTGAAAGAAAGTGTGTCATCTGGATAGGAAATTAAGGCAGTCAGTTAAACAAATATTAAAATCTCACTGACACACTGACTGTCTAACCGAACAAAGCTAATGAACGGCTTAGTAATTGCAGTAGGCCTCTCTTTATAAAAATTTTATAAGAATAAGGATGCGAAATGTTGAACATCAGACTTAGATTTAACTTACCCTTCTTTTTAAGACAGCTAGTCGCATTAGCACTGTTATTTATTTTGCAGGGTGCTTATGCTCAACAACCCCCACCACCATCTGGCGCCTACGATGCAGCCCCCTATTTGGGCGAAGTCCGAAATACTTATGTCTACGGCGACATTTGGGAGCGCCCTAACCTCTCAAAACGAGATCGAAGCATGATCACAGTTGCAGTTAATCAAGCTTTGTATGCAACTAACGAACTGCGGCTTCACATGGGTCGGGCTCTAGATAACGGTATCACCCAAGCCGAGATTTCAGAGATTATAGCTCACGTTCTTTGGTACTCAGGTTTTCCAACCGGAGTCAACGCTGCAAGGGTTGCAGCTGAGGTCTTTGCTGCGCGGAACCTACCCGCCATTCCACCCGGTGCGTCACCACGGCAACCACCCGAAGAGCCTGAAATGGAGTTTCCGGGCGCCTATCCACAAACACCTTATCTACGTGACTTGCTTAACCAGATAGTCTATGCAGAAACTTGGAAAAGAAACGAACTATCTCCGAGGGACCGAAGTATGATTACGGTAGCAGTGGGCACTGCACTATACGCATCAAGTGAAGTTCGCTATCACGTAGGACGAGCCTTAGATAACAACGTAACCCAAGATGAGATTTCAGAAATAATCACACATGTTACCTTTTATTCAGGGTTTCCAACTGGAGTTAACGCTTCTCGAATAGCTGCCGAGGTCTTTGAAAGCAGAGGCCTTTCGCTTTCGTCCGGACGCTTCCCAGGAGCACCCTATCTTGAAGAGTTAATCGACGGGTTAGTCTATGGTGAAACTTGGACACGCGATCAGTTGTCTATGCGAGATCGCAGCCTGGCAACCATTGCTGTTACGTTAGCCGGCTACCAGTCGGACCAATTGCGAGTGCACCTGCGGCGAGGGCTGGATAACGGAGTAACTGCCCGTGAGATATCGGAACTAATTGCGCACGTCACACTTTACTCAGGGTTTCCGACCGGCGTTAACGCTTCTCGGATGTTTGCGGAGATCTTACGAGAGCGTGGCATACCTTTGCCTGACTAAATTACTTTAGTCATGCTATGTTATAGCTCTTAAATTAAGTAACTCGAAGGGAGAAAGATTGATGCTAAAAGTCCTAACTTTACTGATACCGATCTACCTAACAGGTTGCTCTGTTCAACAAGTGCAAGAGGAAAACCTGCGACGGTCAACGATATCGCTCTCCGAACAACTATTAAGCGAAAATGTCTCGAATAAAACGCAAGCAGAGCCTATTAAAAACATGCGTCTAGACGACTATGCGAAATACCGTAACGCAAATTCCGCACAGAGAGAGAGTCGAGGAGTGCTTGTCGACAATTTTATACGAGGGCTTAGCATTGGTGGTTTTTAAAAAATAATTTAGTAATGGAATGCAAGTTTAATAAGCGACCTAAAGGTAATTCCAGGCGGCATTATAGGAACCGCCGAGAATTACATATTGAATCTTACTGAGGTAAAACTACGCGATCGATAACGTGAATAACGCCATTGTCGGTCTCAATGTCAGCAGTTACTACAGTTGCCCCGTCGACCGTCACTCCGTTAGTTGCGTTTACGTCAAGCTCTGACCCTTGTACGCTTTCTACCATGGCCGCGGTTCCCGCTATGTCCGAAGACATAATTTTCCCTGCGACGACGTGATAGGTTAGAACTGAAATCAGCTGCTCCTTATTTTCCGGCTTCAAAAGATTTTCAACTGTTCCTTCGGGTAGTGCGGCAAACGCCTCATCAGTGGGTGCGAAAACAGTGAATGGGCCGTCACCCTTTAATGTAGTTACTAGATCGGCAGCTTCGACTGCTGCAACGAGTGTATTGAATTGACCAGCGGAAACAGCGGTATCTACAATATCAAGAGCATTACCATTGACGCTCAGAAACGCAAATGGCAGTACAGTAAGAGTCTTCATAAAATTTTTCATGTTAGGCATTAAGAAATCCTTAATTTGTTTGAGTTATAAAAAGTTGGCAGGGTGGTTAACGCGAAAGATAAACACTTGGATCAAAGTATTAATGAGAAAGTTGTAACTTATGCTCCAACGCTAAGTAATGCCGTCGTAAAAAGGCTGTCTAATTAAATAGAAGTATCAACCCTTCCCGCGCTTCCTTATTATCCGACATCTGCAGTATGTCCTGGGTATGAATATGCAGAGCTTACTGAAAATTAGCGGGTTTTCTGGTTACTTCGAGTCAAGCAAACAGCCAGGCTATTGATGTATACAGGGCCTTTGCAAAAATCCGGTCATATAATAAAATTACGTTGAATACAGGGTACTTTTGCCCGTAATCGTTTAAATCATAGGGGTGGGAATTTATGAACAGAAACATTACCAAGATTATTACCGCGCTCCTGCTACTCGCAGGACCAATATCAGGCTACGCTGATGATGAAGATGATGTAATGGCTGTAATTTATGAATGGGCTGCATTGGAGCAAGATCTGGAAGCGCAAGCGTCTCTTGTGCGAGATGATCGCGTGCAGATAGGTGGAGGCGTTCGGCAAACAGACCAGAGTCAAAATTTAGCAGTCCAGCTTATGAATTATAAGTCAATGGTAGAGTCAATGGGCGGCGAACCTGAAATGATCGTTCGCATTGAATCACCATTAGTTCGTGTGTATGGAGATGTCGCGGTAGCGAGCTTTGTTCGCTTATTCAATCTGGCACCTCCAGGCGAGAGAGCACAGCAAGTCGGCACGGCTTGGTTCTCTATGGTTTTAGTCAAAGAAGATAATGCTTGGAAGATTGCTCATCATCACGTATCCAGGCACGGAGTTTAACCACAATTAATTCTTGCTGTTGCTGCTGAAGCCAGTGTCAGTTCCTCAAAAATCCCGAGAGTATGCAGTCATTTTAAAAATTTTTTGAGCTGAATGAAGAACCCCAGAACCATTAGCAGGCGTCCTATATGCTTTTCCTAATACTCGCTGCGGTTTTAGCAGCCTTGGTGTATTTACCGTCTGTCTGGGTTCGGCACGTTATGTCTAAGAATGGGAAAGAATTAAATGACCTTCCCGGAACCGGAGGCGAGCTTGCCGAGCACTTGATAAAGCGTTTTGAGCTAGGCGCCATAAAAGTAGAGGAAACCGAACCTTTTCGAGATCACTTCGATCCTCA
>MDSW01099395.1_pt1 | contig 10202 bp, 9 predicted proteins | sample 811171 | NCBI WGS metagenome assembly MDSW01 (sample SAMN05326641, study PRJNA326480) | marine metagenome | isolation source: seawater | place: Atlantic Ocean: North West | collected 2012 | reverse complement strand
CTCCGATTTACTCTAGTCCGAGATTAGGCTCTCTGCGAGAGATTCGGCCCCATCATCAAAGACTCCTGAGATCAAACGTTGAGCCATCTCGGATCGGACTTCGGAATCGCATATCCTATCGAGGGCTAGATCAATGATTTCCTTATCTGCTCTTTCTACTACAATTGAACCCCCTTTCTCCGCGGCTCTGGATGCTCTGCCTGGTTGATCATCTCTGCTTGTCTGATTGTTTGGAATTATCACGGAGGGAAGCCGAAGTAGTAAGCACTCATTGACGCTGTTGTAACCTCCCGCAATTATTGCAAAGTCAAGGCAATTTCTGTTTCTCATTATTGGGAAACTCTGTACAACCCTTATGCGGTCATCGTTGTAGGTTTTCTTCATAGGTTTGAGCATGGAATCAGCAATTATTGGATATACGCCTCTTTCAAGAAGTCCGTCCAGAACAAATTCCCTCAAGTTTCGGATATCATTGATTTCTCCAGCTCCCAGAGAAACTAGGCATACTGTTGCATCTAGAGGGACTCCCAATTTAGAGCGCAAGACTCCTCTTGGGTATAAGTCGGCTCTAGAAACGGATAGTAGTGGGGAGATTAGATTGATTTCTTCCACGGGCCACTTAGCCAACTCTTCCATATCCGGGTCAATTAGGTCTCCAGGAACAACTATTCTATCAAAGTGCGAATATGAGTCTACGGGTGCGCTATCCTTGCCTCTTCGATTTACCCTCCTTACCCAGACTCTTTTTACTCCAACTCTGCCTTTAATCGCATTTAGCATGCCTCTGTACGGATAAGCACCATCAAAGACGAAGATTGAAGGTTTGTGTACCGAGAAAACATTTGCTAGCATCTCCTCGCACTGAGAATTCCATGTTCGCGCATCCATATCCTCAAACTTCTGCCTATTTGGTAGATGGTAAGCACTAATCCCCTCTGCGTAAAGCGGATGAAGGACGTAATTTGTCGTGAAAAAAACGATTTCCATACCGGGATCTTTCCTCTTCATCGCCATTGCTAGCGCATACATTCTCGCATAGTGCCCCATGCCAACACCGTTAGTTGGGAAAAAAACCGCACAATTCCTTTTTCTGTCTGATGAGGATGTTCGTTCCTCAATTTCTAGAGACTTCCTAATCCCTATTCTTTCCTGTCCAAACCTAAACAGCAATATCAAGACGGTAAAGGGGAGAAGTATTGCTTTCCAAGGTCGAAGAAATGAAGTGACAATCAAGTTACCCAATCTAAAAGATAAACTTCCCCTAACTGCAGATAATTGCCGGATTCTCCTGTCTTCCTCAGCATGTTCGCCCTTCGGACTTCCATATTCCACATCACTCACACACATTCCTCCTACCTGATAGAGATAATCGCTTTGGTGGAAACAAAGAATAGAGAGGGGCCTCTGCGAGTATTATGTCAGGAGAATACATGATCGTTAGTAGACCTGGGACAAATCCGCTTACCGTGGCTGTACATGTCGCAATGGAAGATGGTTTCATACCAATTGGGGGAGTTACAGTCCATACTGAGACCAGAGGTAGGGAAAGAATAACCACATACCATCAAGCTCTCTACAAACCAGAGTGAATAGAGCAATAATCAGTGGTGTCATTTTATGCAACTCGCTGAATACCTCACGAATCTGGAAGATAGGATTGATTCTCTCAGGCTGAAGATAGCGGTGATTGGACTAGGATATGTCGGTCTGCCAACCGCAATTGCGTTTCACAACGCTGGATTCAAGGTTGTGGGGATTGACGTCTCACCGACTGTGATAGATCGTCTAAAAAATAGATCATCTCAAATTACCGAAGAAGTTGGCATGGAAATACCTCATGGTCCGAGATGGGAATTAACTACTGAGTATGAAAATCATATACAAAATTGCGATTTGGCTATAGTATGCGTACCAACTCCAGTCGATGAAAAACTTCTTCCAGATGTAAGTGCGATTAAATCTGCTCTGGATTCTATCATCAAATCAATAAATAATGACAGCAAAACAGTGATAATTCTGGAAAGCACCGTCCAACCAGGCACAACTAGAACTTGTATTCAATTATCAACTGATAAATACCCAGAATCTAAAGAAAAAATATTGATGGCTTATTGCCCAGAAAGAGTAAGTCCCGGAGAAGGCGGTTATGGGGTAGAGGATGTTCCGAGAGTCATCGGTTCTGAAGATGCGAATCTTACTAGAATTCTTTCGAAATTGTACGAGAATATTACATCCGGAGGCGTCATACCCGTAAGTTCGATTGAGGTAGCAGAGGCATCGAAACTAGTTGAGAACGCGCAAAGAGATATTGATCTAGCATTTGCAAATGAACTTGCCATACTTCTTCCTAGACTAGGGCTAGACGTGGAAGAGGTTCTTTCTGCCGCTTCAACTAAGTGGAATTTCCATAGGCACACTCCCGGAATTGGGGTTGGAGGGCATTGCATACCCATTGATCCTCACTACTACATTGAGATTGCAAAAAGGAACGGAGTTACTTCAGCAATGAGTCCAGCAGCACGGAAACTAAACTCCATGATGCCAGCATTTTCTGCTGATGAGGTGATCAAACTTTGTGGAGAAAGACCACCAGAAAAGGTGCTAATCCTCGGCTTCTCATACAAGCCGAATGTCTCAGATGCTAGGGAAACTCCAGTGATGAGTCTAATTGATGAATTGCTGCAACGTGGTGTCACGGATATTCTTGTATGGGATCCACATATTGAAAATCCCGAACTTCCCGGTCAAGCATCTTCTATATCCGACCCATACCAACAGTCGGGAGTTGATTGTTTCATAATCGCAACAGCCCATGATGAAGTCAAGGAATTAAATTGGAAGAAATTGCAAGAATCGTCACTAAATCCTAGGATTTTCGATGGGAGAAGGTGCTTGCCACCTACAATGTTCATTGATGATGGATGGACATATCATGCAATAGGAAGGCCATGGAAGTGGAAAAATTGAGGACATTGGGGATCGTAGGTCTTGATTACTGTGGTTCCACTTTAGTATCAAACGTACTTTCTTCCATGCCCGGCGTGCTTAATGTTGGTGAGAGTCACTGGATCATCGATAGGAACTTAGGTTGCAGAGAGTGCCATAAAAGGCCATGTCCCGTCTTTACTGCTCCAATGCTGAATGACCTGAGAAGCTGTGACTTATCAAAAGAAAGTTGGTGGGATGTGATTTCTAGGCATACAGATGCGGAATTGGTGATTTCAACGGATAAACTTCCGAAACATTATGATTTATTCGGCGTACCCGATAATCTACTTTTCTTGTATAAGGAACCCAAATCAAACATTGTTAGTTGGTGTAAAAGGAAGTTCCCCAAATCGCAGGAATCATCTTCCCGATTATTCAATGAAACTGAAATTGAAGCCGGCATCAGGTGGTGGTTGGAAATTTCGAGTAATATCCTAGACTGGCTAGAATGCCAGGAAAGAGAAATTTTGGTACTTTCTCTCGAGGACTTCTCCAATGATCCAAGAGGAATGGCCATGTCCCTATGTGGCTCGCTGGGGATAGAATTCGATCCAACTTCGATTAATTTCTGGAATCGTGATCTTCATTATATCGGTGGGAACCATTCTGTCAAGCGTCTTTCCCCCAACAAACATTTCTACCAAAAAATCGTTGTAGACGAAAGATGGCGCAACCATCTCACTGATATCGCCGCCGAAAAAATTGATCAAGATGTAGAGAATTCGACTATTCTTAACAGAGTAGCAGAAATCTCGAACAAGGGGCAATCTAGTTTCTTCAGACTCCCTTAACCATGGCCTGAACGAGTATGTATTTACCATCCTCTATTAGAGTCATAGGGGTGCCATGAGGCAACCAACCATCAGCCATTTCCTTACTGACAATTTCGCCCATTCTAGCAGTGACATAGTTCAAGGAATCAGACTCTATCGACTTGACCATCTTGTATTCAGGTTTAGTTTTCTTTCTGGTGGTTGAACCAGCCTTCTTCGATGCTGCCATGTGGGCACTCAACCGATTCAGATATAAAATAAATACTATTTTATCGCATCAAACTTCTAATCAAAACTCGCGCTTATATCTCCTTCCATAGCCATTAGGCCTGCAGAAATTAGCGTTTCAGGAGTTCCGCAATCTACCCATGTCCCCTTTCCAATATTTCTGATGACGGCATCTCCTTGTTGAACATACAATCTTGTTATTTTTGATATAGAAAAATCACTATCTGAACCCTTTGTCTCACTGTCGAGATACTTCCAAAAACGACTATCGAAAAGATATATTCCACCAATTGCTAGATTTGATTTAGGATTCTCTGGTTTCTCCACGATATCCACTATCTCCCCTCGTTCATCCAATTCGCATACGCCAAATGATTGCGGATCATCCACCTCTCTGGCCAGAAAAACAGCCCCCGGCTCATCCTCTGATTCCATGAAACTTGCAACATCATCCTTGAAGTTCCAAGAAGTAATGTTGTCGGAGAAGTAAAGCATCATCCTGCTACCTTCGATGTAGGGCCTCGCTAGCCTCAAAGCATTTGCGACTCCCTCAGGTTTGTCTTCTATCACATAATGGATCTTCTCGCCCTCTTCCCCCGAACCCAAGTGTTTTGCAATTTGGCCGATGTGCCTGTTTGCGATTATGGTAATCTCCGTTATCCCAGCCTGCCTCATTGTCTTCATTGCATAATCTATCACTGGCCTATCATACAGCGGCAATAGCGTTTTGTGGGTGTAATTTGTGAACGGACTGAGCCTTGTGCCAGAACCACCAGCGACCAGTAGTCCCTTTACTATGCTCACTTGAACACCAACCTAATCGCCCCGGTTGGTACTTTCGACCAAAGATTCCAACTTATCGAAAGATTCCCAGAGGTTCCCTCCCGAACAAGCATAAATTTCCTCTAATCTTTCATCTGACGGATCGATACCCAGAGATGAACCGTATGCGATAATCCTCTCTCTGACCCTTTCTAATGGGAACGCATGTATAGACCATGGTTTTTTGTTCGCCTCCATTTTTGCTAACTTCTTGACAATGGGGGGCGCTGCTTCGCGCAATTTCGACTCCATCTTAGCAAAAGGTGTTGTCGTATCCCTGCTCTTATCCCAGTCTTTCTTCTCCTTGAACAAAGCTTGTCTGCTATCTCCGCCATCACGAGGTTCTACCGACCATCTATCTGACAAATCTCGCCTATCCAGGCTTCTTTGAATAGAAATAAAGTGATTCCTAATTTGGATGTCGCTCTCACTGACCGAAGTACTTTTTTCGTGAATTCTGTATACGTACGACCACTCTCTGACATGTTTCATTTCAGTAACCTCGGACATTTTCAAGAACATATCAAAGTCTACTGCATTTTTTATATCGGTCGCAAATCCCGTGGTCCTCCACCAGTCTCTTGCTCTGAACATCCTGAAATGGTGAACTATGCATCCATGCATCAGTTTTTCTCGGGAGTATTCGGGCCAGTCATAGCCATCCTCCAGAAATTCTCCCTCTGGGGTCTCCTTCTGGAAAGATCCGTAGACAACTCCGATTCTGGTATCCCTTTGTATTTCTTCGAGCATTATTTCTACTGCTTCGGGGAGAAGTAGGTCATCGGAATCCAATTGGCCGATGAATACTCCTCTGCATAGCTGAACTGCAGTATTCGAAGCCCCTCCAATTCCTTGATTTTCCTGCACCGCCCACCTCACTCTCGGGTTTTCCAAGAAGTTATCCTCTAGTTGTTTCAATGTCCCGTCTCTTGAGCCATCGACAGCGATACATACCTCGATATCTTCGAATGTCTGACTTAGCGCACTGTTTACCGTTTCAACAATCGAATCCTCTGCATTGAATGCGGGGATATATATCGAAACTAAGGGAACAGAATTGCGAACTCCATGCTCATGCTTCCTGTACATGACTGGGACGCGGTCGACAAAAATAGGCATGACCTCCTCCAAACCCAATTCCCTATCAGTCTCATTCCTTCCTCCAGGTGGTTCCATGTGTAATCCACATGCCTCAAAGAGAGGGATGATGTACTCTCCCCTATTCCAAGCTCTGAAGCCCCATTCAGTATCTTCCTTGCCCCATGCTTTGAATGACTCATCGAACTCTCCTACCCTGTCGAATAGAGATTTGTGGAAGCCAATATTCCCGCCACACACCGCTCTGAATGGGTATTTCTCGAATCTCAGGTTGTCCGATTGACGATACATTGGCATCCTCCAATCAAGAATATGGCCATCTCTCTTCATTTTTTCATTCGTCGTCTCGATATCAGGTAACTCCAGCATTTTTCTAGGACTTTCCTTGACCTCACTAACTGGGATATGGTTGGCATCCACATATCTCCTGTGCCCACAAAACAAGGATCTAGTAGAGACCTCGAGACATCTTGCATAGGATTCAACCATTGTTGGCACAGGGGCCATATCGCAATCGAGTAAAATCACGTAGTCATTCTTAGCAGTTCTAATCCCAAGATTCCTGACTTCAGAGAGTCTGTACCCCAGATCTTTCTGCCTTACGTACTGTATATCCAGGATTTCATCAAATTCAGAAACCATAGATAGCGGATCATCATTGCTGCCGTCATCTGCAATTACAACCTCGATAAGGTCAAGTGGGTAGGTTTGGTGGGAAATCATAGCTAGTGTCCGACCTAGCATTTCTCTCCTATTGTAAAGTGGTATGACTATACTGATTCTAATTTTTGGTGACCAACTTTCATAGTTATCAGAAATTTTCTCAGTGATATGGAGATAGTCATTGGCAACGCCTTTGGGAGGTGGTATCTCCATCCTTTTTGGTAATATTTTAGCTATTGATGGATAGGCAAGAGGCGCTGGTGTCTTCACTTTCGGTCCAACCTGAATAATCGCAACAGTAGTCTGTCTTTTCCTATCTATTGATATTCTATCTAGCCTGATAAATCCTCTACAGGCTTCAGCTATTCTCAATGCCAATCCATGCTGTCGAGAATCCTCAATTCCAGTGACCGCCACCATGGCCGATCTTTGAAGAATCTCCGAGTGTTTTAGAATTCCAGATTGCTCAATAGGGTCCTCTGTTTTGTTTACAATTGCCAAACTCCAAGATTCCGGGAGCTCGTGCATGACAGTTTCAATGTTGTACCACTCCATGCCTGCCTTTGCCGCTGAATCCTCCAACTCGCAAACAAGAGAGTCCTTGTCATTATTATCGATAGTGATTAATTCAGAAAATTCTAATTTGATGTGCTTGGAAATCGACTTCCACAGGTTTCCCTTTTTCCCGCCCAAACTACTGCTGGGGTGGCCAAATTGCAATACTACGCCATTTTGTGAGTTGGTTGCAGGACTCCATCCATCAACTAGATTCCCTGTTTGCATGCTTCCAGCGTTTGAAACTGATGCAACCCTCCCCCTGGTTCCAACCACTTTGCTCATTTCTATCGTGTCAAGGGGAAAGCAAGTCATATTAGAACATTAATCGGACACCTAAGTTCCGCAATCGGATGACAAATGTTCAAATGCCCCTCCATAGACCACAAATCGTGCAGATAAGCAGTGGTATTGAGAAGACTGATATCCCCTACAAAGTAGCAGATATTTCCGATGCAGAATTTGGTAGAAAAGAGATAGACATCGCGGAGCATGAGATGCCAGGTCTGATGGCAATCAGAGAAAAGCACTCTTCTGAAAAGCCGCTGGATGGGGTGCGCATCACTGGTTCTCTCCACATGACGGTTCAGACTGCGGTACTCATCGAGACTTTAGCAGAACTGGGTGCTTCTGTCAGATGGGCTAGCTGCAACATATTTTCCACACAGGACCATGCTGCAGCGGCGGTAGCTGATTCTGGCATTCCTGTTTTCGCTTGGAAGGGAATGTCACTAGAAGAATACTGGGAGTGCACATTTCTGGCACTGAGTCATCAAGACGGACAGGGTCCACAACTTATCGTGGATGATGGCGGGGATGCGACACTGTTGATTCACAAGGGATACGAATTAGAGAATGGCGATGATTGGGTCAATTCGAAATCCGAAAATCACGAAGAACAATGCATCAAGGACCTCTTGAAGAAAGTGAACGAGTCGCATCCCGGATTCTGGACGAAGGTTGTATCCGATTGCAAAGGGGTATCGGAGGAGACGACTACCGGAGTGCTGAGGCTTCATCAAATGGTAGAGTCGGGAAATCTACTATTCCCGGCAATAAATGTCAATGACTCGGTAACCAAATCAAAATTCGACAATCTCTATGGGTGCCGTGAGTCACTGGTTGACGGAATCAAGAGGGCTACGGATGTGATGATTTCCGGCAAGACTGCAGTCGTTTGTGGATACGGGGATGTAGGGAAGGGTTCTGCACAAGCATTGAAATCGCAGGGAGCCAAAGTCACCGTCACCGAAGTAGATCCAATCTGCGCTCTGCAGGCCGCAATGGAAGGGTTCAATGTCCAGACTTTAGAAGATACACTGGGAACGGCGGATATTTATGTCACAGCAACCGGTAACAAGGACATTATCACTCTTGAGCACATGGAGATGATGAAAGATCAGGCAATAGTTTGCAACATTGGTCACTTCGATAACGAGATTCAGGTCGACCGCCTCGACTCTAGCCCGGCTGTAAGGACTAACATCAAACCCCAGGTGGACAAGTACACATTTCCCAAAGGGAACAGCATCTACTTGCTCGCTTCTGGGCGTTTGGTCAACTTGGGCTGTGCAACTGGTCATCCTAGCTTCGTGATGTCCAATAGCTTCGCCAACCAAACACTCGCCCAAATCGATCTTTGGAACAACAAAGATGACTACGAAAACAAGGTATACATTCTTCCGAAGTACCTCGATGAAGAGGTCGCTAGATTGCACCTTTCGAAGATTGGTGCCAAGCTAACTACTCTGACCTCCGATCAGGCCGATTACATCAACGTGTCAGTTAACGGACCTTTCAAATCCGAGGAGTATAGGTATTGAGGCCCAAAACCTACAGAGTCAGTCATCATTTGTAGAAACGTCCGATTCCTTTCCGGTCAAGACGCCTCTGAGTTTGTCATTGTCGCTCTGTATAGCATCAATGAAATCGTATTTCACTCCCAGCCTCTCCGCAAGCACCGCTAGTGCCATAGTGTCTTTCGGGAGGCATTTACCCCCGAATCCCCGATTCAGTCCGAAGATAGGATCAAGGTGCGAAGGGCCTATGGGTTGCCTTTGTTCGGATGTGATGATGTCCCTAATGACATTCCAATCTTCGTCCATGCTTTGGCATATGTCATACATCTGGTTGGCGTAAATTACCTTGATCGCATAGAAGAAGTTCTTCGAGTACTTCACTAACTCCGCAATTGTTGGCGTGACGTGGTATACCATATCCGATCTAAGAACGCCCGCAATCCTGTGGTGTTCGAATACCCTTTCAGCCAACTCTGCATGATGAGTCCCGCAAACCAGCAGATCCTGGTTAGCGAAATCCTCCAAATGCCTTCTTTCAACCAGAAACTCAGGTGAATATGCGATCTTTAGGTTGCTGTATTCGTGGTGGAACCTCTCTGTAGTTCCAGGGACCACGGTGCTCTTGATAATAACAGAGAAACCATCAGGAAGCTCTCCCAGTACTTCCTCGACAATTGATAGATCGCACGAACCATCATCCCCCATAGGCGTTGGAACGGCGATATATGCGACATCCGTGTTGCCCGTCACATCAGAAAGCCTCGTTCCCCTAGCCGGATCGTGAATGTGTAAATTATGAGCGTGCCCGAAGCAATGCTCGATTGCCCCTCCTACGATTCCTGCTCCGATAATTCCTATTTCCATTTTATCCCTACTCCCACTGGGAGGGATTTCAGTAATATATTTGCATGCCTACTAATCTATCATTGAGCTGAGGATTTTCAGTAAGCCTCTCAGAGTTACCTCACTTATCCCCGAGACTTTGCAAACCTCGCTCTGGGTTCTTGTCGAGGAACTCCTCTGCGATGCGAAATAAAGTATCACTCCAGCTATGCCAGAGGGCTTCTTCCCCTGCCAGGCTAGATTGTCCTTGATTTCCGACCATATCTCTCTAGCGTCGCCCAGCACCGAGGGGGGTAGGCCTAGATCCGAGTGAAATTTTTCGAAATACTCCTCTGGACCGGTTATATGATGCGTTCCGAGGTTGCGGGCGACTAGCCTAATTGTCCGCTTCAATTCCTTTATTTCTACCTCGGAAACCATGTCAAACGCCTCT
>MDSW01051015.1_pt1 | contig 10202 bp, 2 predicted proteins | sample 811171 | NCBI WGS metagenome assembly MDSW01 (sample SAMN05326641, study PRJNA326480) | marine metagenome | isolation source: seawater | place: Atlantic Ocean: North West | collected 2012 | reverse complement strand
GGGCGCGCTCCGAGCCGGCTCCGAGCCCGACCGAGAGGGTCCTCGTCCGGTGGAGAAAGGCGACGGGGCGCGCCCGACGGAGACACGTACTCCCGGCCCTTCTTCCGACGCCCTCGAAAGACGGACGAGTCTTTCGAACGAACCGCCGAACGGTTTCGCGCTCGGGTCGTCGGACGACGCGCTTCCCTCCCTCGCGCTCCCCGAGTTCGGCGACGCGTGGATCGAGACCGAGGGCGCGGCGCTCTCGGCCTGGCGCGTCCTGAGCACGCGGCGGCTGGACGACGGCGCCTTGGAGGTGACGGCGCGATCGTGCGGCGGCGGTTCTTCGGCTGGTTCCGAACCCGCTTCGCTTCGGACGGCGACCCTGCGCGATATGTGGGCGGACTCCGCCGTCTCCCCCGGCGACTTGATTCGGGTCGTCCGCGGCGCGAACGAGGCGGTGGACGATTCCCGAGCCGGCGGGAGCCGCGTGGACGTGAGCGCCACGAACGGCGCGCTCCTCGTCGTCCACCCCGGGACGCTCGTGAACTCCACCGCCGTTGGCGGGAGCATGTCGTGTTTGCGGCGGACGGTGCTCCAGGCGACGGTGCCCGACGGCGCGGGCGGCGACCACGCGCAGGCGGCGGTTCTGGGGACGCTGTCGCACGAGCTGAGCGAGGCGTCTCTGTTCGCCGCCGCGTTCGGCACGGGCCCGGGCGCGAAGGGGTTCTTCAAGCACTCGGAGGAGCTCGTCTCCGAGTCCGCCGCGCGTCTCTTCGCCGCGGGGACGACCGAGAAGCAGGCGCTCGACCGCCTGCGGTACGTCGGCCCGGGCGTGCACAAGTGGACGAGGCGGCTCGTGAAGGCGCAGTCGGGGGGGGGGCTCCTCGCGGCTTCGGCGCCGCCGCCCGGGGTGGAGTGCGAGGTTTTGGACGGGCCCGGGCGGAGGTCGCGCGGGTGCGTCGCGCTCACGAAGGTCGTGGACGCGGAGGAGACGGTGTGGGCGCCCGCGCTCGGCCTCCGCGGCGTCGTCGACGCCGTGGCGGTTGGGAAACTCGAGGAGGAGGGGGGCGGAGGGCCCCGAGAGGGAGGGGGGAAGCCCAGAGGGGTGGTCACGTCCGGCGTCGTTCCGGTCGAGCTCAAGACCGGGTACTGGCGCTCGCCCGTGGAGCACGGCGCGCAGCTCGCGCTGTACACGCTGATGCTCGGCGAGCGGTACAGGCAGAGGGTGCCGTTCGGTCTGCTGCACTACACCCGCCACCCCGGCGGCGACGCGAGGAACAAGAAGGACGACGAGACGCTCGCGATCCGGCCCGGGGCCTCCGACCTCGCGCATCTCATGCACCGTCGGAACCAGCTCGCCGCGATGTTCGCGCCCGCGGCGAGCCGGGAGAAGGCGTCGCAGCGCGGGGGCGAGCCGTTCGCGCTCGGGACGCTGCCCCCGATGGAGCAGTGCGCGAGCGAGTGCGACCGGTGCTTCGTCCGCGACGCGTGCTTCACAGTCAATGCCGCGCTCGAGGGCGGCGCGGACGCGATGCGCGACCCGGAACTCGCGGACATGGCCAGGCGCGTCTCCGGCCACCTCACCGAACCGCTCGCGAGGGAGCTCGCGCGGTGGCTCCGGCTGGTCGACCTCGAGGCGGCGGCGACCGCGTCGAGGCGCGCGACGCCGTGGGTCCCCGTGGACGCCGTGAGGCGCAGAGGCGGCGCGGCGGCGGACGGCTTCAGCCTGCGCAAAATCGAACGACCGCCGGACGCGCCCGCGCCGGACCCGAGGAGGCCGCACCTATACAGGCTCGAGATGGAGCGAAGGAGCGGAGAGGCGCGATCCGACGGGGTCACCGACGGGGTCACCGACGGCATCGCCGCGCTCCGCCCGAGCGATCGCCTCGTCCTGAGCCGCGAGGGCGGCGCGATTGTCGTCGGGCGCGCCGTGCTCGCGACGGCGTCCGTTTTTCCGAGCGGCGAGGATCCGAGACGTATGAGCGACGAGGATCATCCTTCAGTAGGTCCACGAGATGAGGTCTCGGATCTGAGCGCCTCGGCGGCTCCGGCGCGAATCGTCCTCGAGGTGGAGACGGAGCGCGAGGTCAGGCTCACGGGCCCCGGGTCCGCGTCCGAGGGCGCGGCGTGGCGCGTCGACCGCGACGACGGCGGCGCGACGATGTCCGGTCGCGCGCGCGCCGCGCTCGTGTCCGCGTTTTCCTCCGCCGACGCGGGCGCGCGAACCTTGCGCCGGCGCCTGTTCGAGCTGAAACCGCCGGCGTTCGATTTTACCCTCGCGGACGAGGCATTGACCTCCGGGATCACCCCCGGCGGCCGCGAGATCGTCGCGGCGCTGAACGACGAGCAGCGCGCCGCGGTCAGGCTGGCGTTCGCGGCGAAGGACTACGCGCTCATCGCGGGTTTACCCGGCGCGGGGAAGTCGGCGACGCTCGCGGCGTTGGTGCGCGCGTTCGTGGACGTCGGGAAGTCCGTGCTCATCACCTCGCACACGCACGGCGCCGTGGACAACGTCCTGGCGCGCCTTCCCGGCGTCGGCGTCGAGGACTACGTGCGCGTGGGGGGCGAGCTCGGGAAGGCGAGCGTGGAGACGGCGAAGCATACGCCGGGGGGGGAGCGGCACGGCGCGAAAACCGTCGCGCAGCTCGCGCATCTCGCGGACTCGGCGCGCGTCGTCGGCGCCACGTGCTACGCCGTCGCCACCGAAGCCGTCATCCTGCGCCGCCGGAGCGGGAGGAGGAAGCGCAAAGGTGTAGGTCCCGAGGTTACGGGCGAGGAACACGCCCACGACGCCTCCGCCGACGGAACCCTCGACGGACCCCTCGGGAACGCGGCGATTCCCGACGGACGGTTCGACGTCGTCCTCGTGGACGAGGCTGGGCAGATGACGCTCCCCGCGTCCGTCGCGCCGCTCCTCCGCGGCGCCGCGTTCGTCCTCGTCGGCGACTTTCACCAGCTCCCGCCGCTCGTGCAGAGCGAGACGGCGAACGCGGGGGGGCTCGGGACGAGCCCGATGCAGCGCCTGGCCGAGGCGCACCCCGGCGCCGTCGCCGAGCTCCGCGCGCAGTACCGCATGGCGGACGATCTCGCGCGCATCTCCAACGTCATCTCGTACGGCGGGCGGCTCCGCGCGGCGACGCGCGAGGTGGCGGAGCGCGCGATGCGCCTCCCGCAACCGCTCCCGGATACGGTCCCCGCGTGGCTCGCGAAGGCCTCGGACCCGAACAGGCGCGTCGTCTTCCTGGACACCATCGACCTCGGCGCGCGCGCGCACGAAACCGCGGGGAGCGCCAAGGGCAAGCCCACGAACGCGATCGAGCGCGACGTCGTCCTGGACGTCCTCGCCGCGCTCGTCGCGCGGGGCGCGGAGGCGGGGGCGTGCGCGGTGTTGTCGCCGTACAATTCGCAGGTGGACGCGATGGCGGCGGATCTCCGGCGCGAGGAGGCGCGAGGCGCGCTTCCCGCGGGCGCCGAGGCGCTCACGATCGATCGCGCGCAGGGACGCGACGTCGAGGCGGTGGTCGTCTCGCTCGTCCGCGCGAACGAGGCGAGGGACGCGGGGAGGCTCCTCGCGGACAGGAGGAGGCTCAACGTCGCCTTCACGCGCGCCAAGTCCAAGCTCGTGATCGTCGGGTGCGGGGACACACTCAGGGCGTCGCCCGTCCTGGAACAGGTCATGGGCGTCGTCATCAAGCACGACTGGATCGTGGAGGTGCCGAGAAACTACGCCGGGCGAGGGAGGTGAGTATTGAAGGTGTCACGATGATACGATACGAGGGGGGGGACGACGATCGCCGAGGGGATCGAACACGCGCTATCATATCGCGAGAAAAGTACGTCGTACGTTTGAATGCAAAACGCCGCGCTCATCACGGGCTCTTCGTCTCGCCCTCTGTCCCACTCGCCCCCTCTCACGGCCGCGCGATCAGTACACGCGCGCCTTCGGGGGCACGTGCTCCATCTCGTCGTCCAAGGGTTGGCTGTTGACGGCGCGGTAGTCGATCTTGACCTTGCGCTTGTCGTCGATGAACCCGAGGGTGTGTTTCATCCAGTTGACGTCGTCGCGGTCCGGGAAATCCTCGCGCGCGTGCGCGCCGCGGCTCTCCTTGCGCTGCTCCGCGCTGTGCATCGTGATCTGCGCGTTGGGCATCAGGTTGTGCAGCTCGAGCGCCTCGATGAGGTCGGTGTTCCACACCAGCGTCTTGTCCGTCACGGCGAGATCGTCGAGCCGCGAGGCGACCTCGTCGATTTTCCCGCACCCCTCCGCCAGCGTCTCCTGCGTCCGGAACACCGCCGCGTCGTCCTGCATCACGCGCTGCATCGCCTTGCGCACGCTCGCGGTCGAGTGCTGGCCGCTGCTCATGCGCACCGCGTCCAGGTGCGCGAGCGCGTGCTCGCCCGCGTCGGCGGCGATTTTCTTGTGCGGCGTCCCGGGCTTGAGCGTCTCCGCCACGGTGTTGGCGCACGCGCGGCCGAAGACGACGATGTCCAGAAGCGAGTTGGCGCCGAGGCGGTTCGCGCCGTGCACCGACGCCGACGCGCACTCGCCCGCGGCGAGAAGGCCGGGGACCACCTCCGAGTCGTTCCCGTCCTTCCCGAGCGTCAACACCTCGCCCTTGTAGTTGGTGGGGATGCCGCCCATGTTGTAGTGCACGGTGGGGATCACCGGGATGGGCTCCTTCGTGACGTCGACGCCGGCGAAGATGGCCGCCGTCTCGCTGATCCCGGGGAGGCGCTCGGCGAGGAGCTCCGGGGGGAGGTGGTTGAGGTGGAGGTAGATGTGGTCCTTCTCCGGGCCCACGCCTCGGCCCTCGCGGATCTCGAGCGTCATCGAGCGCGAGACGACGTCGCGCGAGGCGAGGTCCTTCGCGGAGGGCGCGTAGCGCTCCATGAAGCGCTCGCCCTCGCTGTTGCGCAGGATGCCGCCCTCGCCTCGCGAGCCCTCCGTGATGAGACACCCCGCGCCGTAGATGCCGGTGGGGTGGAACTGCACGAACTCCAGGTCCTGGAGCGGGAGCCCCGCCCGGGCGACCATGGCGTTCCCGTCGCCCGTGCACGTGTGCGCGGAGGTGGCGGAGAAGTACGCGCGGCCGTACCCGCCCGTGGCGAGGACCGTCTTGTGGGAGCGGAACCGGTGGATCGTGCCGTCCTCCATGCACAGCGCCATCACCCCGACGCACTCCCCCTCGTGCATGATGAGATCCAGCGCGAAGTACTCGACGAAAAACTGCGTGTCGTGGCGCAAAGCCTGGCCGTACAGAGTGTGGAGCATCGCGTGCCCGGTGCGATCCGCCGCGCACGCGCACCGGTACGCCTGGCCGCCCTTGCCGAAGTCGAGGCTCTGCCCGCCGAACGCGCGCTGGTAAATCTTCCCGTCCTCCGTGCGGGAGAAGGGCAAGCCGTAGTTCTCGAGCTCGATCACAGCCTTGGGGGCCTCCCGGCACATGTACTGAATCGCGTCCTGGTCGCCGAGCCAGTCCGCGCCCTTGATCGTGTCGTACGCGTGCCACCTCCAGTCGTCCTCGGTCATGTTACCCAGCGCCGCGTTGATCCCGCCCTGCGCGGCGACGGTGTGCGACCGAGTGGGAAACAACTTCGTGATGCACGCCGTCTTCAAACCGTGCTCGGACAGACCGATCGCGGCGCGAAGGCCCGCGCCGCCGGCGCCGACCACCACCGCGTCGTACTCGTGGTCGATGATCGTGTACGCCGCCGTGCCTGATCAAAATCGTGCGCGAAGGGGGAGGGGAGGTTCGGAAGGAGGGCGGGTCAGCAGTTCGTTCTTCAGGCCGTCGTCCAGGATGCCAACCTCGCGCGACGCGCCGCCCAGGAGCGCCACCTCCTCGGCGTGCGCGTTGAGCCTCCGAACTTTCGCGTATTTAGGGCATCCGAGAAGCCCGAGGCAGGTTTCGTCCGAGATCCCGCGCGCGCTCGCGTCGCGCGCGCCTCCGATCCGAGTCGACGATCGGCGAGAGACGACGATCGCGGGGGGAACGGCGCGTCGCCGATCGCGAGCGCGGAACTGCGAGCGGGCGACGCGACACCTCGATCGCGCCGATTTGCCAGTCGCGCGAGCGTGTCACATCGGTCACGAGAATAAACAACGAGCGGAACGAGGGGGCGCGCACGCACCCGGCGCCTTCGCGGCGGACGAGGCCGCGCCGGAGGTGTGCAGACCGCACGCCGCCTGCCGCGTCCACGCGGGGGCGGCCCACCTGGCCGCCGCCCCGAGGATCTTCTGACGGAGGCTCATGCTGCCGCGCGTCCCAGAATGACCCCGAGCGACGTCATCCGGAGAAAGAAATATCTCGCGACGGTTCCGCCCTGAACTGAACAGCAGAGGAAATCTCAGACCCGTAGGAGTCCTCTTGAGTGCCGCCGCCGCCTTCCATCAGTTTTGCTGCTGCAGGTTCAATGCAAAAAGTGGCCTCGTCCCTCCCAGATTCCAGACCACGACTCGCGCGCGCCGCCGCTCTGTGGAGATGGCGGGCGGCCTCGGCGGCGGCGTCCTCGGGGGCGCGGGGGGCAAGAGCAAATCGAAGAAAGGCGCGGAGGAGAAGAAGAAGGCGCTCCGGCCCGGGGATCTCCCCCCGCGTCGCGGGCGCGCGTGGAACCCCGGCGCGGGACCCCGACCTTCGCGCGACGACGATGCCGAACGCGGCGGCGGCGGCGGGGACTCCGAGCGACTCTCGAACGTTTGGTACGAGGCATCCGAGACGCTCGCCCTGCCGCCTCAGGCGGCTAAATCTGCGCGCGAGCTCCCGCAGGCGGAGGTAGACGCCAAGGAGGCGACCGCGGTGCGAGCGCTGGCCGAGCGCGCGGCGGCGTACGAGAAACAGGCGGCGCGCAGCGGGAGTGCCGAGACGAAATGGCTGAAGGTCGTGAGGGCCTCGGGCACGGCGGCGGATAAGATCGCCGCCGCGACGGTTCTCGCTCAGGAGGACCCCGTTGCGAACCTGAAGAGTCTCGAGAGCCTGCTCTCTCTCCTGGAGAAGGCGCGCGTCAAGGGCGGGAAGCGCGGCGCGGTGCAGGCGATCGCCGCCCTGCAGGAACTTTTCCGCGACGCGCTGTTGCCGCCGAACCGAAAGCTCCGATACTTCTCCGAGCAACCTCTGTCCGCCTCCGGCGCGGCGCCGCACGAGCGCAAGCGGCTCCTGTACTGGCACGTCGAGGACCTCGTGAAGCGCGCGTACGCACGGTTCACGAACGCGCTGGACGCTCTGAGTCGTGACCCGCTTCCCGTCCTGAAGGAGAAATCCCTGAAGGCAGCGTATGAGCTGTTAAGGTCGAGGCCAGAGGGCGAGCGCGAGATGCTCTCGATCCTGGTGAACAAGCTCGGCGACCCGCAGCGGCGCACGGCGAGCAACGCCGCGCACGTCCTAATCGAGCTCGTCTCGAAGGAGCACCCCGCGATGAAGCGCGTCGTGGCGCGGGAGGTTGAGGCGTTTTGTTTCCGCCGCGGCGTCGGTCTGAAAGCGCAGTATTACGCCGCGGTGCTTCTCAACCAGTTCCCGCTCAACCACAGCCAAGAAGGCACGAAGCTCGCCGCGCAGCTGGTGGAGTTTTACTTCTCGCTGTTCCAGACGCTGCACAGGCGGAGCGTCCGGGACGGAGACGAGGGGAACGAAAACGGCGCCTCGGGCGAGGACGCGAAGAAGGCGCCTCCCGCTAGCGAGAAGTCCCGACGGCGCTTCGCCGGAGGGAGGGGCGGGAGGGGCGGACGAGGGGGCCGGGGAGGCCGGGGCGGGAGGGGCGGGAGGAAGCCGAGCCCCAAGGCATCCGCCTCGGCTCCGCCGCCGACGATCGGTTCCGGCGTGGACGCTCGCGTGGTTTCGGCGCTTCTCACCGGGATCAACCGCGCGTTTCCTTACGTTGAGAGCGACGCGGTGGAGCCCCTGGTCGAGAAGGTGAGCCCCGCGCTGTTCGCCATCACGCACTCGCCGAACCTCGGGGGGGCGCTCCAGGCGCTCGCGCTCCTCCTGCAGCTCCTCTCCGCGCGCGCGGCGGTCTCGGACCGGTTCTACCGCGCGCTTTACTCGGTACTTTTGCACCCGGGCGCGCCCCGAGGCTCCTCCGCGCACGTGGGTCAGCTCCTCTCGCTCACGTTTCGCGCGCTCCGGGACGACCCGCAGCCGGCGAGGGCGGCGGCGGTGGTGAAGCGACTGCTCCAGGTGGCGTCGCACGCCCCCGCGCCGTTCGCGTGCGGCTCGCTCATGCTCGTGAGCGAGTTCCTCAAGCACAAACCCAGCCACTGGGACGCCGTGCGGCAGCCGAGGGAGGGGGACGACGGCGACGACGTGGAGAGGTTCGTGGACGTGGCAGATGAGGACGAGGACGAGGCGGCAAAGATGAAGAAGGACGGTGCTGATGCTGATGATGATGACGAGGAGGAGGACCTCCCGCCCGCTCAAGCGCGAAACAGCGACGCGCGCGCCGATCGTCGCTACGACTTTTCCAAGCGCGATCCGCTGTACGCGCGCGCGGACGCGACGTGCTGGTGGGAGCTCGCCGCGTTGGAGCGTAACGTGCACCCCTCCGTCGCCGCGATGGCGCGCTCGTTGTTGTTCGGCGCGAGCGTCGAGTACTCGGGCGATCCGCTGGCGGACATGACCCTGGCGTCGTTCCTGGATAAGTGGCTGCAGAAGAAGCCGAAGAAAGGCGGAAAAGGCGGGTCGTCCGCGATGGCGAAGCGCGTGGACGAGGAATCGCGCGCCACCGCGCTCGCCGTCGCGCCTGGGACGGCGGAGTTCGCCAAGCTCACCGAGTCGGACGTCGACCCCTCGGAGGTTTTTTTCCACCGCTACTACGCGAACAAGGCGGAATCGAGCGCGTCGCGCAGGAAGAAAAAAACGGCCGAGGCGGAGGCGGACGACTCGGAGGAGGAGGCGGAGGAGGACGACGACGCCCTCGCCGCGGAGAGAAAGAAACGGGCCGAGCGCGCGGGACTCGAGGGGTATGAGAACGAGGACGACGAGGCGGACAGCGACGAGGACGTCGATCTGGGCGATCTCGAGCTCGACGACTCGGACGAGGAAGACGAGGAGGAGGGCGCAGGGGCGCGGCGCGGGCCGAAGAGCTCAGGACTCGACGCGAAGGCGGCGGGTTTCGGCGGGGAGGACGACGACGCCGCCGACGCCGCCGCGGACGAAGAAGAACGCAAGGAAGAGGAGGCGGCGGACGCGGACCGGTTCAACTACGACGCGCTCGCGCGCGCGTACGGCGCGAAGCCCGGATACCTTCTCTCCGACGAAGGGAAGGGAGGAGGCGAGGAGGACGAGGATGAGGATGAGGATGAGGACGAGGACGAGGACGAAGGCGGCGTGCAGATTCTCTCGTTCGGCGACGAACTCGCGTCGGGATCGTCGGACGACGACGCCGCCGGCGAATCGGAGGACGACGAGCCGGAACCGGACCAGCCGATGACGCTCACGGAGGCGGTGCCGCGCGGGGGGAAGAACCGGCTCGTGGACACGACGTTCGCCTCGTTCGAGGATTACGAGGCGATGATCGAGTCGGACCTCGTCGAGAATCCCCCCGCGCGCGCCGACGGCGTCGCGGAGGACGGGGAGGCGGAGGGGGAGGAGGACGACGGCGGCGAGGACGACGATCTCGGCGCCGCATTTGCGTCGAGCGACGAGGACGAGGGCGACGAAGCTCCGACGAAGAAGAATGCGACCCCGAAACGACGGGCGGCGCGAGACTCGGGGAAAAACAAGGGGCCGTCGCCTCCCGCGCGGCGAGTGACGCGCGCGCAAGCCGCAGCGGCGGCCAGGCCTCGGAGCCCGTCGGGGGAGACCCCAGCGGCGAAGAAGCGTAAAAGATGATTGCCCGGCGAGGAGTGTGATGTGATAGTCTACTGTCGACGTCAAGAGCGTGCATCATCGAGCAAATGACTACCCGGGCACCCGTGCTCGATCAAGTACGGGCGGCAAAGGGGGTCGGCTATACTCCACGTCCCCTCGTCCCACGGGCACCCGTTCTGACGCGCCCACTTCAGCACCTCCAGGTGGCCTCCCTCCGCCGCGTCCGCGCACGTCTCCTCGTCCCACGGGCACCCGTTCTGACGCGCCCACTTCAGCACTTCCAGGTGCCCTCCCCTTGCCGTGGCCTCGCACGTGTTCTCGTACCACGGGCACCCGTTCTGATGCGCCCACTTCAGCACCTCCAGGTGGCCTCCCTTCGCCGCGTCCGTGCACGTCCACTCGTCCCACGGGCACCCG
>MDSW01133275.1_pt1 | contig 10203 bp, 4 predicted proteins | sample 811171 | NCBI WGS metagenome assembly MDSW01 (sample SAMN05326641, study PRJNA326480) | marine metagenome | isolation source: seawater | place: Atlantic Ocean: North West | collected 2012 | reverse complement strand
GCCCTGCAAGAGGCAGAGCTGGCGATGTCAGAAAACGAAGTTCCCGTCGGTGCAGTCATCGTGCAAGGCGAACGAGTGATTGCCTCCGCCCATAACCAGCGCGAGCAGCTGCACGACCCCACAGCACATGCCGAGATGGTGGCCATCACCCAAGCCGCGGAATCGTTGAATGATTGGAGACTGGAACACACGACACTCTACGTCACACTGGAACCATGCCCGATGTGTGCCGGTGCTATTTTGCAAGCCCGCATTCCCCATGTTGTCTATGGTGCATCGGATCCGAAAGCTGGCGCCGTCAATTCACTGTTCCAATTATTAGGCGACGCGCGACTCAACCACCAAGCGCATGTAACACCGCATGTCATGGCAGAACCTTGCGGCCAGATACTGACACAGTTCTTTCGAAAGCAAAGAGCCCTGGGGAAAAAATAAACATGATCAGCCGTGCTCCTCTTGTCGGCCTGTTAATGACGCTCTGCTCCCTGGCAGCTGCCGACACCATCCGTTTCGAGGATCAGATTGCTCCGATCTTTGAGAAACGCTGCGTCAGTTGTCACAATGACGACCAACGCGAAGGCGGTCTGTCCCTGGTCAATCGTGCTGCCGCAAGCCAAGGTGGCGAAAGTGGTCCGTTGCTAACTGCGGAAAACAACGAAGAGACGTTGCTGTTGGAATATGTTTCGGGTGACGATCCGGAGATGCCGAAACAAGGACCTCCGTTGGCGAAAGCCGAAATCGCACTCTTGCGACAATGGCTTGCCGAGGGGGCCAAGTGGCCTGCTGCACTCAGACTCAAAGATCGGTCGCTCGCGGACAACGACTGGTGGTCGCTCAAGCCACTCGCAGCGAATTCCCCAGCCGTCTGGCGGTCGACTTTTCCCGACCTGCCGACCACCGATCTCGATTCGCCGGTCGATGCGTTTATCAGCCGCCAGCACCAGCTGCAAAAATTGTCGTTCGCTCCCCCAGCCGATCGACGCACTCTCTTGCGACGCCTCAGCTTCGATCTGATCGGATTGCCACCAACTCCGGCGAACATGCAGCAATTCCTGACAGACACCCGCCCGGACGCTTACGAGCGTCAGGTCGATCGCCTCTTGGCGTCACCTCACTACGGAGAACGTTGGGCACGCCATTGGCTCGACATTGTTCACTACGGTGACACCCACGGTTACGACAAAGACAAGCTGCGCCCCAACGCTTGGCCATATCGCGATTATGTCATCCGCAGTTTGAACGCGGACAAACCGTATGCTCGATTCGTCCGTGAACAACTCGCCGGTGATGTCCTTTGGCCTGGCACGATCGATGGTATCGAAGCCACTGGCTTCATCTCCGCCGGGCCGTGGGACTTCATTGGTCATGCGGAAGTCCCCGAGTCCAAAATCGACGGCAAGGTCGCCAGACACCTCGATCGTGACGACATGATCCGTACCGTTTTTGAGAGCCTGTGCAGTACCACGGTGGGTTGCGCTCAATGCCACCATCACAAATTCGATCCCATCTCCATGCAGGATTACTACAACCTGCAATCCATTTTTGCCGCAATCGACCGCGCTGAACGCACTTACGATCGAGATCCTGAATCCGCCGAACGTCGCGCCCATTTGGCGAAGCAGCTGCAAGCAACCCGGGACCAACACCAGCGCTTGACGGATCGCGTCAACAAACTCTCCGGTCCCGCCTTAGCCGCACTCGACAAACGCATCGCCCAGCTGACAAAGGAGCGATCCGAAGCCGCCAAACCAAAACCAGAATTCGGTTATCACAGCCGCATCGAAAGCAAACAAAATGTGGTCAAGTGGGTCCAAGTGGATCTCGGCGCTTCCCAGCCTCTGAACCAAGTCATCCTCGTCGGTTGTCACGATTCGTTCGGCAACATTGGTGCTGGGTTTGGTTTTCCGAAACGCTTCCGCATCGAGTCCAGCGACGATCCGAAGTTCGAACGCGAAGTACAGACGATCGCGGACCACACCTCTGCAGCTTACAAAAACCCCGGCGTGACTCCGCAAATCTTCTCCGCCAATGGGATCTCCGGCCGGTACATTCGTGTGACCGCCACTCAACTCGTCAACCGCCAACCGACTGACTACATCATGGCGTTAGGCGAATTGATGGCGATCAACCCTGCGGGAACGAACATGGCTGCTGGCCGACCGGTCAGTTCACTCGATTCCATCGAAGCACCCGTTCGCTGGCGGCGAAGCAACCTCACCGACGGCTATTACTACGGCATTTGGAACAACATCGATTTAGGTCAACTCGCCGCTTTAAGCAAGCAGCGTGACCAGATGATTGCCGCCGCTGTCCCGGCCGCTTTGCGGAAACAACTTGCCGAGCAACAAGCGGCATTGGCGCGACTCGAGGCACAGTTGAAGTCGTTACCGGCCAAGAGTCGTGTATTTGTTGGCTGCGTGCATGCCGGCAACGGCAATTTCGCGGGACGTGCAGGTAAAGGACCTCGGGAAATCCGGGTACTGCACCGTGGACAAGTCACCCAACCGCGCCAGCTGGCTGTGCCCGGTACCATCGACATCATCCCCGACACGGCTGCCATTTTTGAATTGCCAGAAAAACATCCCGAATCCGCCCGCCGCATCGCACTGGCCGATTGGATTATCCGCCATGACCATCCGCTTACCTGGCGCTCGATCGTCAACCGTTTTTGGCAATATCATTTTGGACGCGCCCTGGTCGATTCACCCAATGACTTCGGTCGCATGGGACAACAACCCACGCATCCGTTGTTACTTGACTGGCTGGCTCTGCGATTTCGTGACGAAGGGCAATCGACCAAACGGATGCATCGTCTGTTGGTGACCAGCCGCGTTTATCGCCAAAGTTCCTATTCCACCCCCGCAGGCCTCCAGCAGGATGCTGAGAACCGTTTCCTGTGGAGGATGAATCGTCGCAAGCTGGAGGCGGAAGCCTTGCGCGACACGGTACTCATGCTGGCGGACCGCTGGAATACGCGACTCGGCGGCCCGGGCTTCCGCGACTTTGTGCTCGAACGACCCGAACATTCGCCCCACTACGAATATCACAAACATGACCCGTTGGATCCAGCCACGCATCGCCGCTCGATCTACCGCTTTCTGGTCAGGTCACAACCTCAACCATTTATGGAGGCTCTGGATTGCGCAGATCCTTCCCAGATGGTCGACAAGCGCAATGAAACGGTGACTGCGTTACAGTCCCTGGCGATGCTGAACAACGCGTTTATGGTTGCGATGAGTGAGCAATTCGCGAACCGCCTCACCGCTTTACACCCTACGCTCACGTCCCAACTCGAGATGGCCTTTCAACTCACCTTGAATCGTAGCCCCACGTCCGAAGAGCGCGCCGCGATCACAGCCTATGCCACCGAATTTGGACTGGCGAACACATGTCGCATCCTGTTTAACATGAACGAATTTTCCTTCGTGGATTAAGTCATGACTTCGAAATATACCCATGTCTCACCGGCCACCGGCAACGCGTCTGATCGACCCGGTGTGTCTCGCCGCGACATGCTCAAAAATCTCGGCTCCGGATTTGGAACACTGGCCTTGGCATCACTGCTGAACCAGGAAGGATTCTCTGGTGAGTCACACATCATCCATCATCCACCGCGTGCGAAACGTGTCGTTCAACTGTTTATGTCAGGGGCCGCGAGTCACCTCGACTTGTGGGACCACAAGCCGGCTCTAGAAAAACACCACGGTGAGAAATCCGACTTCGGCGAACACGTCGAAGCGTTTCAAAATGGTCTTGGGCCGTGGATGAAGTCTCCTTTCAAGTTTCAACCGTATGGGAAAAGCGGTAAAGCCATCAGCGATGCGGTATCACCTCTCGGCGACTGCGTCGACGACATGGCCTTCGTACACAATCTGGTCGGCAAAACCGGTGTGCACAGCCAAGCGACCTATTTGCAAGCAACAGGTTTTCAATCCCCCGGTTTTCCCGGCATGGGATGCTGGATCAGCTACGCGCTGGGTAGCATGAATGAGAATCTCCCCACCTTCGTGGTCATGCCTGATCGCCGGGGCTTCGCCTCCAATGGCCCCAAGAACTGGTACTCTGCGTTTCTTCCCGCCGCGCACCAGGGGACGATCATTCGACCGGGAACGCAGCGGCCCATTTCCGACCTGTTCCCACCCAAGAAGAGCTACGTCTCGAGGGCCAGTGACCAAGCCGCGATCGATTTACTGGGAAAACTGAATCGAGCGCACCAACAACGCCGCCAAGAAGATTCGCGGCTGGAAGCAAGGATCCGCAGTTACGAGCTGGCCGCTGAAATGCAACTCAGCGCGCCGGAAGCTCTCGATTTGTCCAAGGAACCGCAGCACATTTTCAAACTCTATGGTTTAGATCATGGTGCCTCTTCCTTCTCCAAAGAGATCAACGAAGTCGAAGAGACAGAATACTTTGGCCGTAAATGCTTGATCGCCCGACGCCTCCTCGAGCGGGGAGTACGCTTCGTTCAAATCTGGTCGGGTAACGATAATTCGTTCCCACGTCGCAATTGGGATAGCCATGAAGATATCAGTCGTGATCACTTTCCTCTCGCTCGCGGAATGGCACGCGGAGCGGCCGGACTGATTCAAGATTTAAAGCAACGCGACATGCTGAACGACACGATCATTCTCTGGACCACGGAATTCGGACGGATGCCGTCCACGCAAGGCAGTAAGGGTCGTGACCACAACCCCTATGTCTTCACCAACTGGCTATGTGGCGGAGGGATTCGCGGCGGAACCACCTATGGCCCGAGTGATCAGTGGGGCTACAAACCACTGGATCGCGACAATCCGACGCAAGTCTACGACATCCACGCGACCATCCTGCACCTGCTGGGCATCGATCACACTCAGCTTGTCGTACGCAACAACGGCATCGATCGACGACTGACCGATGTGCATGGTCACGTCATCCACGATTTGCTCGCCTGAGCATTCACGCCTTACCCGGCCATCGCCCTCGAACGGCAGGGCGCGCGCTTCGCCCAGCTTGGCTCAGTTGGTCTTCATCTGACTGGATTCCAACACTGCGCGTTGCACCGCCAGATCATGCTGATAACTGAAAGCCGCATCTTTTTCACCACGAACGACTTTGGCCAGATCGGCGGCATCATCGACGTAGCGGACAAAGCGAGGAAACGTGATCTCTTGATACCCTTTGCGATAGTCACCGCGCGCATTGCGCAACGCAACCCGCGCCTTGGGAGCATCCAATGGTTGGATGTGAAAGGTTGCTTCGCTGCCACAGACGACAAAGTGTCGCCGCGCAAAGCCTTCTACTTCGTTGACGCTAGAGCGAACCGTTGCCGTCGCTCGCGGATATTCGAACACCGACAGCATGTTGTCCAACAACGGGTCCTGTTCTGCTGATGAGTGTCGCGGGAAGGCGTGGACCGCCGTCGGTGGCCCCAGCACGCCAACCGTTAAGTCGATGATGTGGCAACCCAACTCGAACATGGATCCACCCTGGTATGCCGCCAGCGATTTGCGAGTCGCCGTACCCACCAATTTGCTCATCACCGTATGCGCTTCGAAAGGTTCACCTAACCAACCTTTTTGCTGCCAATCGCGCAGCATGACCACGGCCGGGTTGTACCGATACATATAGCCCATCTGCACCGCCAGATGCTTGGCCGTGGCAACCGCAATGATATTCTCGTATTCCGGAAATGACTCACCGGCTGGTTTATCCAAATGGATATGCAAACCCGCGTCCACACACTTCTTGGCGTATTTCAAGAGATCTCGGACGCGCGTTTCGATTCCCACAACTTTCAGATCGGGCGTATTCAACAGCTGCTCCAGCGTCAGCCATTTGAGATCTCGGTAGGGATCACGCGCTTCGGCCTGACGACGCAAAATCGCATCCGGCTCGTACACCCCCACCACTTCGTAATCATCCGAGTCGCGGTAAACGCTCATCTTGCTGGCGTGAGCGTGGCCAACGCCAATCTGGGCATATTTGATCTTTGCCATCTTTTCACCTTATTCAGGTCGATCGTACGCTGTGTTCGACTATAGTTTGTTCGTCAGCACTTGGAAAGCAATCCACGATTACGGCACACTGGTGATCGCATCGGGTGCGTGGCGATCCATCGATTCACCGTTTTCACCCTACGAACGATTCATCAGGCTAAGGCAGCTGTGTCCGATCCCATCCCGGTCAACAAGCAACTACAGGCACTGGATGTCAGCAGTGTCGAATATGCCACGCGGTTCGTGGAATTGCTTCTCGTAGAAGCCACGCGACTCGGGGCCAGTGACGTGCATTTACAACCTCAAGGCGAAGCACTGGATATCGCTTGGCGCTTAGACGGCGTGTTGCAACCGCTGGGTAGCTACTCCCCAGGTCAGTCATCCCACGTGATCACTCGCCTGAAGGTACTGGCGGAGCTTCTCACCTATCGCTCGGACTTGCCCCAAGAGGGGCGGATTCGTGCTGCGAGCAACGTCGAGATGCGCGTCAGCACGATGCCGACATTGCATGGCGAGCGGGCAGTGGTCCGGCTATTCGCCCCGCGCGGGCAGCACCTCAGGCTGCCGGACCTCGGTATGGAGGACGACCACCAGAAGGCGCTTGCTGGATTGTTGCTCGAGACTGCTGGTGTCATTTTGATTACGGGCCCGGCGGGTAGCGGTAAAACCACAACCGCCTACGCCTTATTGCGCGAGATTGCTCAACAGTCGCCGGGCAGCAAATGCCTCGTGTCACTAGAAGATCCCATTGAAGTCGATGTCCCAGGCATGGCGCAGTCCGAGGTGAATAGCGCGGCAGGGTTTGACATGGCGACGGGAATCCGCTCGATGTTGCGGCAGGATCCCGAAGTTATCTTTGTCGGCGAGATCCGCGACCGCGAGACCGCTGAGTGTGCGCTGCAGGCCGCGCTGACCGGACATCTCGTGATTACCACGTTTCATGCTGGCAGCACGGCGGAGGCCATCAGTCGACTCTCGGATATGGATATCGAACCCTACGTGTTGAGATCGTGCCTCCTGGGCATCGTCAACCAACGCTTGGTGCGGCGTCTCTGTCACTGTGCCCAGCCCGTCCAAGTACCTGATGGATTGTTGGGTCTGGCGGCGGCAAGTGCACTCGTACCAGGAACCTGTCCCGATTGTGCTCACACGGGGTATCGCGGACGTCATATGCTCAGCGAGCTGTTGTTACTCGATCATGACGGCATCGCGCAAGCCATCTTAACTCGACGCGATGCGCGTCAACTGGAACTGCTCGCCAAAGATTCCGGGATGATCACGCGGTGGCAGCGTGCCATCACCGCGCTTGAGCAGGGAATCACAAGCCCGACAGAAATTCGTCGCGTCCTTGGATTTTCCGAGAATTAGACCGAGTTCCACCTCGGCTGACATCGCACACGTAACCCAGAGAACGCACGCCGTCTGCCCTAGGAGACAGCATCGGTTTCCAGTTCACCCAGTTCCGCGAACAGTGCATCGAACACGTTCGGATCCGCAGCGGCGGATGGAGTCAGGTCATCCGCGATGGTAGCGACCGACCGACGATATTGCGCTACGAGCTGACGCTGCAACCTGCCACTCGCCTCGGTATCCGCTTTGGTCTCACTGTCGCGATGGGCGTTCTCTGTTCGGGACGTGGTCACCAGTTGATTCGTGGCGCGGTCCTCGACGCTCCAGACCAGTGGTGAGAGCGTTTCCGTCTGCTGGCGCTCCCCGGCGGTCTCAGCCGACCCTCGGGCTGCGACCACATTGGTATTGGTAATGTATTCACCGTTGTAAAGCCGCGTCCGTGCTGTATCGAATCCACGAACGCTGGCACTGAAGCCGCTTCCATAGATCGCACTGTAACCCGTGCGTTCGTAGTGAGCTTCCGTGGCTCTGCGTTGGAAAAGATAGGCCTCGTCGCTGCCGCCGGTCGCATAGGCCGTCACGCGACTGAAACCACGGGCGTTGTTGTAGAAGCCATCGCCCGTCAACACTCCATATTGCGATGTTGCATAAAAGCGATCGTCACCCTGCGAATCGTATAGCCGAGCGGTGTCATGTCCTCCGGCATTCGAATAGGCAAAGACCCGTCCAAACCCCCGTGCTTCGTTGCTGAATCCATCACCGCGGAGAAGCGTATAGTCGGGCGTCGCCAGCAACTGATCCACTCCCGAAGAGTCGTATAACCGTGCAATATCTTTTGTCGAAGAAGCACGCGCGGTGACTTTTTCAAAGCCCCGCAAGTCATGATAGAAACCAGACCCGATCATGCGTGCAAACGAAGGTGACGCGTAGAACCGATCACGACCCTCGGTGTCATACATGGTGACCGTGTCGTATCCCCCGGCGTTCGCGTGGCCATAGACGATTTCAAAGTTGATCGCCGTCGAGGCATATTCGCCGCCGGTCATCTTAGTTTCACTAAAGCTTGTCGTGATCGTGTCGTCGTGGATCGAATCGAAGAGCGTCACGTTATCTCTTCCTCCTCGACCATCTACGGTGATATCCGCCACGTCCTCAACGACGACCCGGTACCCTCGACTCTTCAACTCGGCTGTCCCGGCCCCCAACGTCACGGTATCGCGCTGTTCGCTGCCAACCACGTGAGCTGCGTCTCGGCCACCTCGACCATCCACGTGGATTTCGCCAACATTCTCAAATTCGTATGTCACGTCGTTAATCACCACGCGCGTCGACTCGCCCACAGCGACGGTCAGCTGATCGTCACCCGTTGTCCCGTTGACATACACCACGCCATTTTCGTGAGTGACCAGATTTGCGAGTCGCAACGCAACGCCTTCGCGCTCCCCGGTCACTCGCAGCGTATAGCGTTGTCCGGCTAACACCTCGATGTCGATGCGCTCGTTATCGGTTACCGATTCCGAAGTGGCAATGACCTGACCTTGTGCATCATAGACTTCCAAGTCCACATCGCCGCCCGCGTGTTGGAACAGCGCTTCGACCGTCAGCGTACCAGTACGCCCCGCAATCAATTGATACTGCCGATCTTGTGCTGTATCTCCGCCCAGCAGTTCCAAAAAGTCAATCACACCCAGTTCGGTCGTCGGGGGCAGGGGCGACGGCGCTACCGGTGGATCGTCCACCACAGGGATGTCGACCCGATTGTCAACTTGTGCCTCGACGGCGAGTTCATAGAATCCAATGCCGTCGGACGTGCCAACAGACACCGTGTATTGCTGGCCGGCCATCACGTCAAACGAGAAGACGCCGTCTTGCAGCTCGCCAACCGCGCCTTCGAGTTGCCAATCGACCGTCAGTTGATGTGACGTCTCTGCAGATAACGCTACCGTGCCATGGGCGTCTGCAACAAACGTGAAATAGTCGCGGTCTTGCAGGGTACCTACCAAACCTGATACCTGCGTGGTCTCACCCAAGCTTCCCATGTTGTGGGCGGATATGATCGATGACCCGAAGTCATCCGCCGGCATCAACGCGTTCAAGGCACTCTCGAGATTGATGCGCAGATAATTGGCGTTCGTTGCCGAATCAAAAAAGGCATCTGCCGTGGAGCGTAAATGGCTATTGATCGTGTCTTGAGTAATGTCCGTATAGCCGACAAATTCCATGGCCTGTCGCAGCAACACACTGGCCCCAGCGACATAAGGCGACGCCATGCTCGTTCCCGATGCCGGCTGCCAGTCGTCAGCCACCCCATCGCCTCCAGCAACATGGTCGGGAACGGTGCTGTAAATACGCTCACCCGGTGCACCGATCGATCGGCTATGACGTTGACTGAAGCTGCTCAAACTGCCATCCGCTCCAACGCTGGAAACAGGAACCACGTAGGGGCTCACTGCCGGATAGCTCAATCCCGTATCGCGGAACTTGCCAAACGAATTCCCAGCGGACACGGCGACAAAAATTCCGTCCTCGTGCAGTTGCTGGAATTCGTCCTCCAACATCGCCCACATCGGGAGTTCGTCATCGTTCCAGTTCGTACCAATCGACAGATTGACCGTCGTGATCGGATACTCAAAGGTATTTTGGTTATCGTGCACCCATTGCAGCGCATCTTCGATCCATCCGAATTGGCCCGTTCCCTGATCATTGAATACGCGCAGGGCCACCAGATCCACTTGCGAGGCAACACCACGATGGTCCGGGTCGTCGCTACCAATGATGCCGGCCACGTGCGTACCGTGATATCCGGCTGGTCCATCATCATACGGGTCAGCGTCGTTTTCTTCGGTAAAATCCCATCCACCCACAACACGGTAAT
>MDSW01093611.1_pt1 | contig 10203 bp, 9 predicted proteins | sample 811171 | NCBI WGS metagenome assembly MDSW01 (sample SAMN05326641, study PRJNA326480) | marine metagenome | isolation source: seawater | place: Atlantic Ocean: North West | collected 2012 | reverse complement strand
ACCAACTTTCTCAGGTAGAACATTAAATGTCGCAGTTCCAGATGACGAGGTATTAGATAAATTTTTTGCAATGTAATTTACTCTTAAATTTTCACCAATTTTAAATTCAACATCTTTAGGTGGTTCAAATGACCAAAAGACACTATCATTTACATCGGCATTAAAATTAAGTTTAATTTGTCTGTCTATTATGTTTGAAGATAATACGTCTGAAGTATTTGTTTTACCTCCATACCCAGTGACTCTGCAAAAAATATCATATAGAGGAACTGAAAATGCAACTAAAGTTATCATAATTAAAACTATTAGAGATAGGCCCAGAGCAGTTCTTGTATTTGACATATTTATACTCCAAATATGTTTGCTTTAAATAATGTCCATAAATAAAAAAATGCTACAATTGCTAATAAAATTAGCAAAGTTATAAAATTTTTTTTTCTTTTATTTTTCATAATAAAAATAATTTATCGATTAAAAGAGATGAAAATAAACTAAAAAGATAGAAAATTGAAATAGCAAAAAATTTCAATCCTTCTTTATTTGGAATATTTTTTTGCTCAGGAGATTTTTTAAGCTTGAATACACTTAAAAGTAAAACACCGTTTAAAATTGATGATATAAAAAAATAAATTAAACCTACTTTAGTACTTACTAAAGGTAAATAACTCGAGAAAATCAAAATTATTGTATAAAATACAATTTGATTCTTTGTTTCTTTAATACTTTTTACGTTTGGAAGCATGGGTATATTTACATTTTGATAATCATTATATCTGTAAACTGATAATGCCCAAAAATGAGGTGGGGTCCAAAAAAAGATAATTAAAAACATTGATATTGGTAAAAAACTTATTTCAGGAGTAACTGCTACCCATCCAATCATAGGAGGTATTGCACCAGCAGCTCCTCCAATTACTATATTAAGTGAGGTGGTTCTTTTTAACCAAAAAGTATATATAAAAATATAGAATAAAATTGTGAAAATTAACAAACTCGTTGCAAGTGAATTTGAAAACCACTGCATTAATATTAGTGAGATAATTCCAGTAAAAATTCCTAAAACAAGAGCTTCATTTTTAGTGACTATTCCAAGAGGTATAGGTCTGGTTTTTGTTCGTTCCATATCTTTATCAATATCTTCATCAAACCACATATTAATTGATGCTGAAGATCCTGCTCCAAATGCAATTGCAATAATAACAAATATATAATTTATTAAAGGTAAGGTGTTGGGTGATAAAAACATACCAACAAAAGCAGTGAATATAACTAAGCTCATTACTCTTGGTTTCATAAGTTCATAGTAACCCTGAACCTTTCTAATATAGAAATTTTCGCTATAATTCGCTTCTGATGAGCTTATATTCACAATTTACTCTTTAAATTTAGGCAAAGTCTCAAATTGGTGAAATGGTGGTGGTGACGACAGAGTCCACTCTAGCGTATCAGCTCCTTCTCCCCAAGGATTTGAAATTTCTTTTTTACCAAAAAATAATGCATATACTATTGCAAAGAAGAAAATTAAAGTTGCTGCAAAAGAAATGTATGATCCATATGTTGAGACTAAATTCCACCCTGCATATGCATCTGGATAATCAGGTATTCTTCTTGGCATACCTGCTAATCCTAAAAAATGCTGCGGAAAAAAGGTTACATTTACACCAATAAAAAATAACCAGAAATGTAGTTTACCTAAAAATTCATTATATTTTCTACCTGACATTTTTCCAAACCAATAATAAATACCGGCAAAAATTCCAAACATAGCACCCATACTCAACACATAATGAAAATGAGCTACAACGTAGTATGTATCATGCATCACAGTATCTATGCCAGCATTAGCCAATATAACTCCAGTCACACCTCCTAGAGTGAATAAGAAAACAAATCCAATTGCGAATAACATAGGTGTCTCAAATGTTAATGCACCCCCCCACATAGTAGCTATCCAACTAAATATTTTTATTCCAGTAGGAACTGCGATGATAATAGTAGCTAGCATAAAGTATGCTCTTAAATCTGCACTTAAACCCACTGTAAACATATGGTGAGCCCAAACAATAAAACCTATAAAACCAATTGAAACCATAGCGTAAACCATTCCTAGATATCCAAATACTGGTTTTCTTGAAAATGTTGAAATAACTTGGCTAACTATTCCAAAAGCTGGCAGTATCATAATGTACACTTCTGGATGACCAAAAAACCAAAAAAGGTGCTGGAATAAAACTGGGTCTCCACCACCAGCAGGGTTAAAAAAAGTTGTTCCAAAATTTCTATCTGTAAGTAACATTGTAATGGCACCAGCTAGAACAGGAACAGCTAAAAGTAATAAAAATGCTGTTATTAACATTGACCAAACAAATAGAGGCATTTTGTGTAGTGTCATTCCAGGAGTTCTCATATTTAGAATTGTAGTAATAAAATTAACCGCTCCTAAAATCGAAGAAGCCCCAGCAAGATGTAAAGCAAAAATAGCCATATCTACAGATGGTCCTGCGTGTCCTAGCTTATTTGATAGTGGAGGGTATATAGTCCAACCAGTTCCAGCACCAGTTCCGATCGTTGCTGATACAACTAACAAAACTAAAGCAGGAACAAGTATCCAAAAACTAAAATTATTCATCCTAGGGAAAGCCATATCTGGCGCACCAATCATTATTGGCACAAACCAATTTCCAAATCCACCAATTAAGGCTGGCATTACGACAAAGAAAACCATTAGTAAGCCATGAGCAGTAATTATCACATTCCATACTTGTCCATCTGCAACTACATCTAAACCAGGAGCTGCAAGTTCAGCTCTCATTAATAATGAGAAAAATCCACCAATCAGACCGGCAAAAAGAGCAAAAATGATATATAATGTTCCAATATCTTTATGGTTTGTTGAAAAAAACCAACGTCTTATAAAACCTGGTTTATGATCATGATGATCTGAATGATTATCGGCAGACGTTTCATAACTCATATATTTTTACTCCTATTTATTGTTCACTTTTGCAAAACTATTATTTTCATTCATTGCAAACTTTATTTTTGTATCTAATGCCCAGGCAAGGAACTCTTCTTCAGATACAGCTTCAATAACTATTGGCATGTATCCATGTCCTGTTCCACAAAGTTCTGAACATTGACCTCTATATATGCCTGGTTTTTCAATATTCATCCATGTCTCATTCAATCTACCTGGAACGGCATCTTTTTTTACACCTAAAGAAGGCATTGCAAAACTATGCAATACATCTCCAGCAGTTACTAAAACATGAATATTTTTGTTAACTGGCAAAACTAATTTATTATCAACAGTTAAAAGACGTATATCTCCATCTTCTAACTCTTCATCGGGTACCATATAACTCTCAAATGTAATATCAAAATGCTCAGGATATTGATATTCCCAATACCATTGGTGGCCTATCACCTTTATAGTCATGTCAGCTTCTGGAATTACATCTTGCTGATACACAAGTTTAAATGATGGTATAGCCATTGCTATTAATATTATTACTGGAATACCAGTCCACAATGTTTCCAAAATGGCATTATGACTTCTTTTTGAGGGATTTGGATTAACACTTTTTCTAAATCTAATAACAACATATATAATTAGTAATAGGACAAAAATTGTAATGGCAGTCATCATAATCAGAACAAAATTGTGAAGATCAAGTACACTTCTCATCATTTCACTGGCTGGTTCTTGAAAACCAAGTTGCCAATCATAAGGTGCATTAGCAGAGCTTTGAGATGATATTAATAATATAGATGTATATATAAACAAGTTTCGTAACATTATTTTTGATTTATATACTATAAAATAAAATTATCAGTATTTTAACTAGGATATTAGGGTAATATTTATAGGACAGGATGTCGCTTATTACAGATGTTCAATAACAGATTGAACTGCAAATATCGCAACAGTGGTTGCTGTATCAGATCTTAAAACTCTTTTTCCTAAAGTAACAGAAATTGAGTTTGATAAAGATTCGATGTAACTTATTTCATTTTCATCAAAGCCACCCTCAGGACCAATAAGAATGGCCCATTTTTTAAAATTATTTTTTTTTTCAAATAATTGATCATAAATTGATAAAGAGCTAATTTGATTTTCATTACAAAAAATTAAACCCCTATCTTTTGGAAAACTATTAAGTAATTCATATAATTTTATACTTTTATCAAAAATTGGAATTGACAATCTCTCAGACTGTTCTGCGGCCTCTATTATATTCATTTTGAAATTTCTAAAATTAATTTTTTGTTGATTAGTATTTTGAGTAATACATGGTATGAACCTCGATATTCCAAGTTCTGTGGCTTTTTGTATTGTAATATTCATACGAAAAGATTTAATTGGGGCAAATAATAACCAGAGATCTGACTCTGTTTCTAATTCTCTAATTTTTTTTGAAACTTGCAAAATAACTTTATCTCTATTAACTGATACGACTTTTGATAACCATTCACCAGTTAATCCATCAAACAATGTTATTTGATCTTCAGTTTTAATTCTCATAACATTTCTCAAAAAATGAAGTTGCTTTTCTTTTATATAAATCATTATATTTGATGATAATTTCTTATCTACATACAATCGTGATTTAGACATTTTCATAAAATAGTTTACAATAATATCATTTTATTCCTATATGTTGGAGAATTTAGTAACAAAAAAAATCTATAACTACTTAGAATTAATAAGATTTAATAAACCAATAGGTTTTTTACTTTTAATGTGGCCATGTTGGTTTGCCCTTGCAATTTCAGATTTAGAGTTAAAATTACTTTTATTTTGGTTACTAATGTTTTTTTTTGGATCTTTTTTGATGAGAAGTGCTGGTTGTATAATTAATGATCTAGTTGATAGAGATATTGATATCAAGGTTTTAAGAACAGCTCAAAGACCTATTGCATCGAACAAAGTAAATTTTTTTGAGACGTTGATATTACTTTCAATTTTTTTATTTTTAAGTTTACTAATATTACTTCAATTTAATTATAGAAGTATATTTATTGGTTTGTTGAGTTTTCCATTGGTATGCGTTTATCCCTTTATGAAAAGAATAACTTTCTGGCCACAGTTTTTTCTAGGTATAATATTTAGTTGGGGAGTCCTAATAGTGAATTTAGAACTGTATACTTATATTCAAATTAATTATTTATTGTTATATTTAGGATGTATATTTTGGACTCTTGGATATGATACAATTTACGCTTATCAGGATATAGAGGATGATATAAAATCAGGCATAAAATCTACAGCAGTTTATTTTGATCAAAAAGGAATGCTATTTGTCAAATTTTGCTATTCTTTTCTTCTCATAATTGTTGGATATTTGGGTTGGAATTCCTCAAATTCTGTATTAAGCTTAATTATTATAGCTATCATTGGATTTTGTACGTATATAGCTCTGAAAAAATGGGATTTAAATTCTGTAGAAAGCTCAAACTTTTACTTTCGTCAAAATAATTATTTTGCAATGTTATTATTTATTTATTTACTAATTTTTTAATGTCAAAAAAATCAAAACAATCCGTAACCTCAAGAATAATTTTTAATTATTTAATAACGCACAAACTAAAAATATTATTAGCTTTAGTAATGATGGTAATTTCTGCTGCAGCAACAGGTTTACATGCCTGGTTAGTAAGACCTGCTCTAGATGAAGTTCTCATTAAAGGTAACAAAGAAATGTTATTTTTAATTCCAGTAGCGATAATTATAGTTACATTAATTAAAGGTCTTGCAACATACACCCATTCATACCAAATGAGTAAGGTGGCCCATTCTATTATTGGAAAACTTCAAACACAAATGTTTGAAAAATTAATGTATTTAAATTTGAAATTTTATAATGACTCCAAATCAGGTAATCTAATTTCTAGACTAATAAATGACACTTATTTTTTAAGATTAGCTATAGTTAAATCTGTTACTGGTGTTATTAAAGATGTCCTAGTAATTATTTTTTTATTAGGAAATATGTTCTATCAAAGCTGGACATTAACATTGTTTGCGTTTTTTGCATTTCCACTCGCAATATGGCCAATTAGAAAAATTGGAAATAGTATTAGAAAAATTACTTACACCATACAAAATGAAATAGCGGTCTTTTCTAATGTTTTAACCGAAAGTATAAAGGGTATTAGACAGGTCAAATCTTATACAAAAGAAAATTATGAAAAAAAACGAGCATTTGAAACTATCTCATACATACAAAAATATTTTACAAAATCTGCATACGTAGCAAATCGCTTGAGTCCACTAATGGAGTTTATTGGAAGTCTAGCAATTGCACTATCAATTTACGTTGGTGGAGTTTTTGTTTTAAATGAAACAATGACAACTGGACAGTTTATGAGTTTTTTAGTGAGTCTTTTGCTTGCTTATCAACCTGTTAAGGCTTTAGGTAATTTAAATATTAGTGTCCAAGAAGGTCTTGCTGGTGCCGAAAGAATATTTAATTTGTTAGATACAGATAATAAAAAAATGGAAAATATTACTGCAGATAAAAATATTAGATATCATGGAGATATAATTTTAAAAAATGTATCCTTTGCGTATAATGATCAAAAAATTTTAGAAAATATAAATATTAATATTCCACAAGGAAAAAAAGTTGCAATAGTAGGATTGTCTGGTTCTGGCAAATCTACTTTGGTAAATATCATTTTGCGTTTTTTTGATAATTATAATGGCGAAGTATCAATAAATAACAAAAATACTAAAAACATGGATCTTACTGATTTAAGAGGCAGTATTGCAATGGTCACTCAAGAAACAGTATTATTCAATGATACAATTGCTAATAACATAAAATATGGCAAATTAGATGCAACAGAAGAAGAAGTTGAACATGTTGCAAAACTATCAGGGATTTTGGCATTTTCTAATACATTTGAAAATAAACTTAATACAATAATAGGTGAAAATGGAATTAAATTATCTGGAGGTCAAAGACAAAGGATAGCAATAGCAAGAGCTTTAATAAAAAATGTTGCGATTTTAATAATGGATGAGGCAACCTCATCACTTGATAACATTACAGAAAAAGCAATACATAAAACAATAAAAGGTTTGATGAAAGATAAAACGACTTTGGTCATTGCTCACAGACTAAGTACAATTGAGGATGCTGATGTTATATATGTTTTAAATAATGGAAGAATTGAAAATTTTGGATCTCATAATCAGTTGTTGTTAAATTCTGAATTATATAAAAAACTTCAACTTAAAGAGCAGCTTGAAAATGAATTTTAAAAAAAAAATATTAAAATTCAAATATACTCAAAAATTTTTAGCATATCTAGGATATCTATATATATTGTTTGTTTGTTTAACCTCAAAAATAAAAATAAAAAATAATAATTTAGTAAATGATATGTGGGATAAAAAAAAACCTTTCATACTAGCTTTTTGGCATGGTCAATTAATGATGTTGGGTTATGTATGGAAAAGTAAATCAACGCTAAACATGTTAGCTTCCAGTCACAGTGATGGAAGATTTGGTGCTTATATTGCGGGTTATTTTAATTTAAAAAACGTTTCTATAGAAGCTAAAAATAAATCTCCTTCATTGAGACAAGTTTTTAAAATACTTAATAATGGACAATATATTGGAATAACACCTGATGGTCCTAGAGGGCCAAATCAAAAAGTATCAGAAGGAATAATAAAAATAGCTATACATTCACAAGTACCCATAATACCTTTGGGTTTTGCCTCAAGTAATAATTTTAAACTAAAATCATGGGACTCATTTCTAATTACCTATCCTTTTTCTAGGGGTGCTTTTGTTTGGGGTAAGCCAATTATTATACCAACATCAACAAAAGAAAGTGAAATAAATAAATATAGAATACTTTTGGAAAAAAAAATTAACTCGTGTGTATCAAATGCACAATCAGAATTAAATGCTTAAATTATATTATTTACTTAGTTACCTTCTAATTCCAATCATTATAGTAAATTTATTTTTTAGAATACTGAAAAAAAAGGAAGATAAGAAAAGATATACTGAAAGATTTGGACTCACTAGAGAGAGACTAAATAGTTCAAAAAAAACTATTTGGTTACATGCAGCAAGTATTGGTGAATTTAAATCAAGTGATTTGATAATTTCAGAATATCATAAAGAATACAATATACTCGTAACAACTACTACAAAATCATCAGCTGATTATGTTAATCAATTTTACAATAAAAAAGTTTTACATCAATATATTCCATATGATGTGCCTATTTGGAGTGCTAAATTTTTAAACTATTGGAAACCAAATTTAGTCTTATGGATAGAGTCAGATATATGGCCAAATATTCTTACTCAATTAAGAATTAGAAAAGTAAGATGTTTTTTTATAAATGCCAGAGTTTCACCAAAATCATATAAGAAATGGTTTTACTTTAATAATTTATATGCTTCTTCCTTAATGACATTCAATAAAATTTTTGCACAAAGTCAAAATGATTTAATAAGAATTCAAAATCTTACAAATAGAAATGTGGATTTTATTGGTAACATAAAATTATCTCAAAAAAATTCTCATAATGTCAATATTAAAAATAATAATAAGTCAATTTCTATAATGATTGCAAGTAGCCATCAACGTGAAGAAGAAATGATTTTGCAATCTTTAAATAACATTATTAAAAAAAATAAAGTCAAACTTTATATTGCTCCAAGACATCCTAATAGAAGTGAAGAAATATCAAAAATTTTAAATGATAATAAATTAAAATTTATATTAGAAAGTAAAACAGAAGATAATAATAGTAATAATATTACAATTATTGATAGCATTGGTCATCTAGATAAATACTTTAGTAAAAGTGAAATAGTAATTCTTGGAGGTTCATTTGTAAAAAAAGGTGGTCACAACCCTATTGAACCAGCATTATATGGTTGTGTAGTAATTAGTGGACCATATGTGTATAATTGGGAAAATATATTTAATGAAATGGTGCAAAATGAAGGATGCATTTTGTTAGATAATATTATGCAATTAAATAAAACTATAGAGAGTCTAACAATGGATAAATTCTTACTTGAAAAATATAATAAAAAAGCTTTAGAATTTTCAAATAAAAAATTTTTCGATAATGAATTGTTATTTAAAGAAATAAATTTGGTTTTAAAGTAAATGTTAAAAGCACCAAAGTTTTGGTATAAAAAAAATGATACCTATTTATCAAACACTTTATATCCTCTTTCTCTTCTATTTAGATTTGGAACAAAATTAAGAAACTCAATTAGTAGAAAAAGAAATTCAGAACTACCAATAATATGCGTAGGTAACATTGTTGTAGGTGGTGCTGGAAAGACTCCCGTTGCGCTTAAAATGGGATCTCTACTTAAACATAATGGTTACAACCCTCACTTTGTTTCAAAAGGCTATGGAGGTATAGAAAGTAACAATACACTTGTTAAAAGTTGGCATTCACCTCAAAGTGTTGGTGATGAATCATTATTACTATCTGAGATAGCTCCAACCTGGATAGGCAAAGATAGAAATAAGTCATTTCAACTTGCAAAAGAAAATGGTGCTGATTGTATAATTATGGATGATGGTTTTCAAAATCCAACACTACAAAAAGATTTTTCAATTATTGTAATTAATGGTGAGCAAGGTTTTGGTAATAAAAGAGTAATTCCATCTGGACCACTCAGAGAGAGTATTTCAAGAGGTATATCAAGAGCAAATTTGATTATTGTTATCGGTGAAATTGAATTAGACGTAAAAAAGAAAATTCCAAGAACTGTCCCTTTGATTCATGCTAGTTTTAAAATTAGTAAAGAAAATAAAATTTATAAAAATCAAAAAGTAACAGCTTTTGCAGGTATTGCTTATCCTAAAAAATTTTATAATTCATTAATTGAACAAGGAGCTATAATTGAAAAAAGTATCAGTTATCCTGATCACCATATTTTTGATGAAAATGATATGCTAAACCTAGCAGAAACTGCAAACATTACAAAATCAATTCTTGTTACAACAAAAAAAGATTTTGTGAGAATACCAAAGTCCTATAGATCGTTAGTAAGTACTTTAGATGGTGAAATTGAATTTGAAGATGAAAATTTATTGATTGAAATATTAGGTAATTTATTAGAAAATAAAATTAATAATTTATCTTTATGAAAATGATAATTTATTTTTTGGAATATCTGTTGATTAAATTTTTTTTTATTTTTT
>MDSW01045765.1_pt1 | contig 10203 bp, 8 predicted proteins | sample 811171 | NCBI WGS metagenome assembly MDSW01 (sample SAMN05326641, study PRJNA326480) | marine metagenome | isolation source: seawater | place: Atlantic Ocean: North West | collected 2012 | reverse complement strand
GCTAGCTTTTCTGAAAAAACAATTTGGGGTTTACTAATCGTTGATAGGGCGTGAGAGAAAAAAATATAAAAAACAACCAAAGGTATTATGTACATACTTGGATAAAATGACTCCGCCATAAGGATAATGACAATTTCTTCTGAAAAACAACATAAAAGAATACAGATATAATTATAAATCAAAATTAATTCATGGTATCTGTCTGCAATTTCTAATTTGAGTGATTTAGTACCTTGTTCTGCTCTATTCATAAAAAAGGGCATCCAGGCTGCTCCAAAAACTGAAATAAAAGTTTTAGCAATGCCTCCTATTTTTTGCCCGATTTGATAATGTCCCACCGTATCAAGATTCTTCATATTTGTTAATAATGTTTTATCAAAGCTTTGGTGTGTTAGATCTATTAATTGCTGAGGTATGGCTGGATAAGAATATGATAAAGATTTTTGTAATGACTTTGTTGACCATTTTATTCTAAAATAATTTCTTTGCATTATTAATAAAATCACTAAAAATAATAAGTGTGTTATAATATATCCTAAAATTCTACCATCATAAGTCATTGAACTAAATAATATCAATGGAATAGATACTAGAGGAGCTAAAAGAGCAGAAATAATTGTTAATAATGCATATTCTTTTGATCGTTGTTGTGCAATTAGAAGCTGCTTTAAATATGAAAATAAAAAGGTTATGCTTCCTCCAATAAATGATATATTTAGCAAATTTGATGAAACTTTATTATTAAAAATATTTTTAGAAATATATGGACTAAAAGAATAAACAGCCATAGCTCCGATCAATAGAGAGCATATTATAAAAAAGAAATTTGTAAAATTTAGAGTTTGAAAATTTTTAATATTATTCTTTTCTTTATAATAATATCTAATTGTTGCAGCTTGAAGACCTATTGACAAAAAGTTAGCTAATAAGCCTCCGAACATTGTATAAATAGCTAGAATCCCAAAATCTTGGGGTGATAAATATTGAGTAAAAAAAGGTAGAGTTAAAAATGATATTAAGCTCGCAATTATAGTTGCATTACCATAGTTCAAAATGTGATTAAACATAATCTTAAAGAATCGCGTTAATTATCAAATTATAATATGGTTTGGAAAGAAACTAAAAAATTAGATTTCATTTTGAGGCCGAAACTAAAATATTAGTAACTTCCAACGCATGATCAGCATTACAGATTTCAAGCGGCTTGCCATCTAAATGATTTATAAAATATTTTAACTCTTCTGTTAATGGCATTTTCTTTTCATAATCTATCAAAACTGTATCTCCATCTATTTTTTCAGGTAAATCTGATTTAATTTTATATTTACTTTTAAAAAGCCTAAGCGATTTATCTTGATTAGAATCTTCAAAAGATATCATACCATCGGTGCCAATTAAAACTAAGCGATGTTCTTTAAACGGGTGAAGCCAGCTCAAAAAAATGTGCCCATCAATAGAGTCAGGATATTTTAAGGTTGTGATTGTAGAATCATAGATATTGTTTTTTAAAAAATCACTACCTTTTAACTCAACTGATAGTGGAAATGAATCAGTAAAAAATTGAAATAGTGAAATATCATGTGGTGCAAAACTCCAAAAAACATTTTCATTATTTCTTACCTGGCCAAAATTTAATCTGTTACTATAAATGTATTTTAGTTTACCAATTTCACCGTCCAATAAAACTTTTTTTATTTTTTTTATTGCCGGATGAAAAAGTAAAAGATGACCAACCATGAGGTTCACCTTTTTTTGCTTTGATAAAACTACTAGCTCTTCGGCATGATTTATATTTAAGGCGAAGGGTTTTTCAACTAATAAATGCTTTTTTGCCATTAATATTTTTTTTGCAATGTCATAATGTGTTTCTGCTGGTGTAGCAATTATGTAGCCTGAAAATAAATTATTTTTTAAAGGCTCCTCAACATCCTGGTATATTTCTACTTCAGGGTAGAGTGCGCTATATTTTTTTACCAATATATCATTTTGTTCTACTATGCAGCCTAAACTATCAAGACCATGAAGGGTTTTAATGTGATTTTTTCCCCAATAACCACCTCCCACTACACAAAGCTTTTTCATTAAGCTTTAAAAACTTTAGAAGATTTTTTATATCTTCCTCTCGTATCAACTATAAGCTCTGAATACTTAACAATTGAATCGTAGTCAAATTTATCATGATCTGTAGCAAGTATTACCAAGTCCATTGTCTTTAATAATTTTGGATTTATAGAAGTATTTGATAAATCAAAATTATATTTTCTAGTTTTTGGAATCTTTTCAAAATAAGGATCAGAGTAGAATACCTTTGAACCATTTTCAATTAAAAATTGGATAATTTGCAATGAGGGCGACTCCCTAAGATCATCGATATTTTTTTTGTATGATAACCCTAAAACCAAAATTTTACTTCCTGATATTGGTTTTCCTTTAGAGTTAAGAGCTTCATATACTTTTTGAAAAACATATGCAGGCATGGATGTATTTATCTCACCTGCAAGTTCAATAAATCTTGTGTTCATGCCTATCTCTTTAGCTTTCCAGGTTAAATAAAATGGATCTATTGGAATGCAATGTCCTCCAAGCCCTGGTCCAGGATAGTATGGTGTAAAACCAAAAGGTTTTGTAGCTGCAGCTTTTATTACTTCATATATATCTATATCCATTTTTTCAGATAACACTTTAAGTTCATTCATTAAGCCAATATTAACAGCTCTATGTATATTTTCTAATATTTTTGCCATTTCTGCAATTTTAGTTGAAGAAACTTTTACTGTTGTATCAATAATTTCACTATATAATTGATTGGTTGCTTCTAAACAAGAGGGTGTATGTCCGCTTACTATTTTAGGAATGGTTTTTGTAGTAAAAACTTTATTTCCCGGGTCTTCTCTCTCAGGTGAATAGCCTACAAAAAAATCTTCACCTATTATAAATTTTAAATTTTCAATTACAGGGATAATCTCTTCTTCAGTTGTTCCGGGATAAGTAGTGCTTTCAAGGATTAGAAGTTGATTTTTTCTAAGAAATTTAGAAATAGATTTTAACGTGCCTCTAATATAACTAAGGTCAGGCTCATTATGTACGCCCAATGGTGTTGGAACACAAATAATTATAATATCAATATTTTTTATTTCAGAAAAATCTATAGTTGTAGTAAACCCATTTTTTTTTAGCTTTATCAATTCTTTCAGAACTAATATGTTGAATATAGGATTTTGAATTATTAATCATTTTAATTTTGCTTGGATCAATATCAAAACCAATAGTAACTAAATCCTCTTCAGCAAATGTTAATGCTAACGGCAAGCCAACATAGCCAAGTCCAATTACACCTATTTTGGCTTCTTTAGATTCTATCTTCTCTAAAACAATTGATTTTTTCATTTTTTATTCAAACTTCTTTCTTTGATTTTATAATGTGAATAGCTTGAAATGGAAATTATTAATACTAGAATATATAAACTTATAACAAACATAAGCTTTGCTGAATACATGCCAAAAAAAGTGGGATTCTTTGATGTGTGACTTAGATATGATGGTAGTCCAATAATTAGGATCAATGAAACAAAACCTGTTAACCTGGTATCTTTTAACGCATCTATGCTTTTATTTTTAAAATAGTTTTTGACGCGCCTAAGCTTTCTTCTCTCATCAATATCGCTATTGTTATAAATATAAGACCTAACAAAGCCTAAAATAATTCCTAGCCCAAGACCAATGATTAAGGAAAATAAAATACTAATTTTTAAATTTTTATTTGATGGGCTAATTGGAATTTGCGGCCTATCCAATATTTGGACTATAGAAGCCTCTTGAACTCCCTCTATTTTTGCAAGTTCTAACTGCTGTTTAAGAGTCATATATATCCCGGTTTGAACTTCGGCTTCTCTTTCAAGCCTATCCTGCTCTAATTGAAGCGATGGTGATGAAATTTGCCTATTTCTTTCATTGAATTCCTTAAGTTTTTTTTCAGACTTTTCTAAATCATTGGTTACATTTGAAATGCGCTCTTCTATAAAAGAGGTTTTTTCTCTAATACTTTTACTCTTAAAATTCCTATTTAGCATCTCTAGCTCTTTAAGTACGGTATCTGCTAATTGCTTTGCTAAAAGTGGTTCATAAATAGATAATGTTATTGTACTTACTGATGATCCAATATCTTTATTAAAAAATAAAATTTCAGATTTAAAAATATTTATTGCATTTAACTCATAGATCTCTGAAACATTTCCTTTAGATCCATTATTTATAATATCCATTAATGGTAATTTTTTTTGATATTTTTCTGTATAAAACTCTTTATGTATTATTTTTTCAGCAAATGTTCTGCTTTTTAAAATTTCTGGGAATAAAGATGGACTTGATAAATCTGCTTTAGAAATAGATGGAATATTTACTCCAAATTGGTTAGCAAGACCTGCAAGACCTCCTAAATTACTACTACTATTTTCTGGTAATAGTATTGATGCAGAACTATTATAGGTAGGATCCTGTATGAACTGCACATAAGTAAATGTGGAGAATAAGATAATAAAGGTCGTCAAATAAATTATTTTAAGCTGTTCTGCAATTATTAACAAAATATCGGAGATTTTTATAGAATCATTATCAAAATTGTTATAATGAACATTATCTGATTTATTAGATTTAGTTTTATTATCTTTAGTAAGATTACTATTTACTTTGGCAACAACATGATATGGAACCTGATCTCGGGCCTTCCAGTTAGATACAGCTTGAGGCGTTGTATTTAAAGCGCGCGCAAAATCAGCAAGCAGCATAATACCTTTTTCGTTCATAATTTTTTCTAGTTCTGTAAATTTCATAAAATAATTATCAACCTAATTACTGCTATTTGATAACTGCTGAGTTAGCACAAGTATTGTAACTGTTGTCGATACTATAGATAATGTGGTTGTAGTGAACTCTGCTATGTTGAATGATGATTTTTCTTCTTTTTTATTTACAATTACCGATGAACCATCTTCAATTTTTGTGTTAAATAATAATTTCTTTGGAGCTACAATTCCATTTGAATAAATAATTATAACATCTCTTTTGTTTCCTTTTTGATTAATGCCTCCAGCGGCATTAATATAATAATTTATTGACCTACCTTCTTGAAATTCAACTAAACCAGGATTATATACTTGTCCTGATACATATACAGTACCTGTTTTTTCCTTAATTATAATGCTATCACCTGGCATCATTTTAATTTCATTATTTTTCCATGCAACCCTTACATATTCTTCTTTATTAGGTTGTTCCAAATTTATTCCATAATCGTTTTGAGCCAACTCTTGATCTTCTTGTTTTTCTTCGTAGTCTATATATTTAATATCTCTATAAATTGAAATTCCTTTTTTTTGAGCTCTTTCTGTAAATCCACCTGCTCTATCAATAATTGATTTTAGGGTTTCATTGTCACTAATAAGCGGATATGAACCAGGTATTCTAACTTCACCTGAAATTATTACAGTTTTTTTCTCAAAATAATTTCGATTCGCATGAATAACAAATTTATCTTGATTTTCTAATTCTAAATTATAATTGTCATTTCCATCAAATAATAATTTTAAATTAATCTCAATTACATCTTCATATCGGGTTTCTGGATTTTTTCTCACAATTTCAGCTCTATCTAAAAATATTGATTTTCTATAAGTACTGTCATCTAGTATGCCGGTTAAATCAATCAAATCTCTAACTCGCATTCCTTTATAATAATTGTAAATACCAGGTTTTTTAACTTGGCCTATCACTTTAATACCATTGGATGTTTCATATATATCCCTAACTAAAATTTCATCACCATCTCTTATTTTCATTAGTTTGTCATTATATAAATCAACATAATAATTTTCATGTGGTGAATTTCCAGTAATTCTTTTATTAATAGGGATAATTCGTGAAATAGATATATTCCTAGATGCAGAATTCGTAATTCCTCCAGCATAATTAATAATCTCCTGGAGGTTTTCATTATCTTTTGCTTCATATATACCTGGCCTCATAACCGCAGAATCAATTTTAATTGTTGAATTTCTAATAGGGATAAAAACTATATCACTATTTTTTAATTGAATATCTTCTGTGATTGACCCTTTTAGAAAATAATCATATAAGTCTATTGTTTTGCTTTCAACTCCCTCTCTGATAATCTTTATTTTTCTGAGCGATCCTGTCGTATCTACTCCACCAGATTGAATAAGGCCCGTTATAACTGTGGAAAAAGGATGAATTGCATATACACCAGGAAATTTAACCTCACCCACAAAATTAACATTTATCGATCGCAGTTCTCCAATCGATAAGTCAATAAATGTCCTTGGGTTTGAATTATTTAAAGTAGAATAAACTCTACCAAATTGTCCTTTCAGATATATAAGGGCCTGATTTATTGTCTTGCCTGAAATATTTAATAGACCAACCTTATCATCATAAATATTTCCCGATCTAGAAACTGTATAATTATTTCTAATTTGAGTTTCACCCCATAGAGATATAACTAATTTATCTCCTGGCCCTAGAATGTAATCTGATGTTGTTGGAAGATTTTCCCAAAACCTAAGAGAATCTCTGTTTGTGAAAAAATCATATCCAAAATATTTTAATCTAGTATCTAATGAATCCTTGCCTGTAAAATTATATTTAGGAATAATAGCTAATCTAGGATCACTTTTTGGATCATCATTGATATCATTTAAGTCTGATGGTTTACTTGGGTTTCTCTGCATCTTTTCATACTCATCTCTAATCTTTTGTAGATCTTGCAAGGTTTGTCCAAAAACCATACTAAGCTGTAATATCATAAATAAAAGAGCGCTTCTTGTAAAATTAAATTTCATAATAATCTTTGAACCATGCTACCAATGATTCGATCCCTTCCTCTAAGCTAGTTTTAGGATTAAAGTTTAATTTTTTAATTGAATAATCTATATCTGCAAAAGTTTCTATCATGTCTCCTTTTTGAAGTGGCTTATAATTAATAATAGCTTTCTTGTTAAGCTTTTTTTCAATAATTGAGATTACATCCATTAATTTTTCACTTTTATTATTTCCAAGATTAAATATTTCGCAATCGTAATTATTTGAAATAGCAGATTTAGTGCCATCTATTATATCATCAATAAATGTGAAATCTCTTTTCATTTCCCCATTATTAAAGACTTCAATTGGTTCATTGTTTAAAATTTTTTTTATAAAAATGTGCATTGCCATGTCTGGTCTATACCATGATCCATAAGCTGTAAAAAATCTAAGACCAGTGGTATTCAAAGAATATAAATGTGAATATGATTTAGCAATTAATTCATTAGATCTTTTTGAAGCTCCATAAAGCGAAATGGGACTGCTAGTTCTATCTTCTGTGCTAAAAGGTTTTTTTTGATTAGATCCATAAACAGAAGAACTAGAAGCATAAATTAAACCATTTACCTTGTTTTGTTTACATAGCTCTAAAACATTTACAAAGCCTACAAGATTTGATTGAATATAAGGAAATGGGTTTTTTAGGCTATATCTTACACCAGCTTGAGCAGCTAGATTTACAACTAATTCCGGACTAAATTTTTTAAAATTCTTAGTTAATAAATCTAAATCTGCGATATCTACTTTAGAAAATTGATAATTTAAATAATTTTCTAAGTTTAATAACCTATCTTTCTTAAGATTTTGATCATAGTAATCATTAATATTGTCAACTCCATATATTTCATGACCTTCCTCTAAGAGAGATTTGGATAAGTGATAGCCAATAAAACCAGCTGAACCAGTAATTAAAATCTTCAAAATTCTATCTTTATTTTGTTATTTATTTATATATACACAAATAGTGTATATATATTACAATAAATTTATTTATATTTATAATAATATTATTTTATAATTTTAGTCTAAAATAATATAATTTATAATAATAAAAAGATTTCAATAATAAATACACAAAAATTATATAATAATAACATTATATAAATATTAATTGAATAAATATTTATATAATGTTATTATAGAAACAGAAATAATCTTTGATTATTTAATTTCATATAATTTTTTTAATTTCTTATCTAAATATAATTTTTTGAGGAGCTATGAAAATATTTGTTACCGGCGGTTGTGGATTTATTGGAAGCAATTTTATAATAAATGAGCTTTCTAAGGGTTCATCCATACTAAACTTTGATAAACTTACTTATGCAGGCAATTTAAGCAACCTTAAATCTGCGAGAAATAACGAACTATATTCATTTATAAAAGGAGATATCTGCTTTATAGATAATTTAAAAAAGGCTATTAATGATTTTTCTCCTGATGTACTTGTTCATTTTGCTGCAGAAAGTCATGTTGATAGATCAATTAATTCACCTATGGAGTTTATTAATACTAATATTGTTGGAACTGCAAATATATTAAATATTGCATATGACTACTGGAAATCTTCAAACTCCAAATTTAAATATATTCATATTAGCACTGATGAGGTTTATGGTTCTTTAGGTGAAACTGGACTATTTACTGAAGAAACAAACTATATGCCAAGCTCGCCATATTCTGCCTCAAAGGCATCATCCGATCACCTTGTTAGCGCATGGAATAAAACTTATGGATTTCCTTCGATTATTACAAACTGCTCTAATAATTATGGACCCTTTCAATTTCCTGAAAAATTAATTCCTTTAATGATTGCAAATTGTATTGACGAAAAAACTCTTCCTATCTATGGAAATGGATCAAATATTCGTGATTGGCTTTACGTCAAAGATCATTGTGACGCAATTTCAATATCTATAAAAAAAGGTGAAATTGGTCAGACTTATAACATTGGTGGAAATAATGAAAAATCTAATCTTGAAATAGTTAAAACAATTTGCAGAATTCTTGATTATAAGAAACCTAGAAATAATGGTAAATCTTATGAAGATCTTATTGAATTTGTAGATGATCGACCAGGTCATGATTATCGTTATGCTATTGATTCTTCAAAAATAAAAAATAAACTTGGTTGGAATCCTACAGAAACTTTCAAAACTGGTATTGATAAAACTATTGATTGGTATCTTAGTAATGAAACCTGGTGGCGTAAAATTCAAGAGGGAAACTATTCTCAAGAAAGACTTGGTAGGCTATAATATAATAATTAAGATTTTTTTATGAATTTTTCTAAACTAGTTTTATTAAGGCACGGTGAGAGTCAATGGAACTTGGAGAATAGATTTACAGGATGGACAAATATAGATTTGACTGTAAACGGAAAAAATGAAGCAAAAAATGCAGGGGTTTTACTATCTGAAAATAATATTGAATTTGATTTTATATATTCATCTTATCTTAAAAGGGCTATAAATACGCTTAAAATATGCCTAAAACAGCTAAAAAATAGCAATATTGAATCAATTTATGATTGGCGTTTAAATGAGCGTCATTATGGAAGCCTTCAAGGTTTAAATAAATCTGAAACTGCTAAAAAATATGGAGAGGATCAAGTCTTAATATGGAGGCGAAGTTTTGATATTCCTCCTCCTAGAATGGACTTTAATGATAAACGTCATCCAAAAAACGACATACTCTATAAAGATATTGATCCTCAAAAACTTCCTGACTCTGAATCTTTAAAAAATACCCTAGAAAGAGTTAAGCCTTTATGGAATGGAAAAATTTTCCCTCAAATCAAGGAAGGGAAAAATGTTATGATCGTAGCTCATGGAAATTCTTTGAGAGCAATTGTGAAAATTTTGAAAAATATATCTAATAAAGATATTATTAAATTAAATATCCCAACAGGCGTTCCTTACATTTTTGAGTTTGATAAAAATATTCATCTAAAAAAGGATTATTTTTTAGGGAACAAAAAGGAAATTCTAAACAAAATTGAAGATGTTTCCAAACAAGGGCTTTCAGAGCGCTAAGAATATTTGTTCAATTCAGAAATAATATGATATTGATCTTCTTTATCTAAATAGGGATGCATTGGTAATGATAGTATACTGTTTGAAATTTTTTCAGAAATTTGAAATTCTCCTCTAGAATAGCCATATTTTTCGTACGCTTTTTGTAAATGAGCGGGAATTTTATAATAAACCATAGATGGAATTTTTTCTTTCCTAAGAGAATCTACTACTTTATTTCTATCTAATTTGTCAGGAATAAGAATTGAATATTGAGCCCAAGATGAAAAATATTTACTAGGAATAAGAGGAG
>MDSW01190344.1_pt1 | contig 10205 bp, 2 predicted proteins | sample 811171 | NCBI WGS metagenome assembly MDSW01 (sample SAMN05326641, study PRJNA326480) | marine metagenome | isolation source: seawater | place: Atlantic Ocean: North West | collected 2012 | reverse complement strand
GTTGAAAGCGGTGGGCGAGGTGTAAGTGTTTCGGGTCGCATTGGAATTGGTTGTGTTAATCATATGGAGAATTATCTAGAAAGAATTCTTTTAGCACAACGCCTTGTCGCAGAAGATCAGACAGGGAGACCTTATGGTTGGGGTTGTAAACACTGGATGCACGAAAGAGGGGGTATTGATTGTTCAGGCTTTACCCACTTATCCAGATGCATGGTTGAATTAATGATGAGTTCCGATTCTAACCTCAATGGTTTACAAAACAATAGATTTAAAGGTTGGACCGGAAAAGGGTTTAAATCAGAAGGAAACAACACTGCGTCTGATGTTATCCCTGCTGGATCACGGATTGATTTACCTTGGCACGCAGTTGAATACGGAAGCCCTGCCCTTTGGGGTGAGGCTATGAAAAACCGTGGTGTATCCGGTGTCTGGACTCGTGACTATTTTGGAAATGGTCTCGTTGGATCACCAATGCACAGTGCTTACGCATCTTACCGAAGGGGCTTGGGTAGATGTTTGGTTACCATTAATAATGAAAGTACAGACCCAAATGTAGAGTGGGGCTCTGATTCATCACATGCCCCAGCTATGCCCGGTGATTTAATTTTGATGGGTCGCAGGACGAGCATCACCGAAGCAAAACAAGTTCCAAGTGCGACATCTTCCGTTACTCCAAGACGACGACCTCACGGTCAGCCGCACGCATCAACCCACATCGTTACGATTTTTTCTGGTCCGGGTGGTCTGTTGAGGACCGTAGAAGCATCAGGAAGTTCTGGTGTTAAAACTAAACTGTTTCACGAATGGCACTCCCGTGTTAGGGGAAATTATGGTGTCTTTTTGTACGAGACAGAGGAAATGAGAAGAGCTTGGGAATCTTGCGAGTCTCTGTGTGTTCAACACGGAATACCGAACGCCAACGGAAGACCATTGGTTCCTTGGACACCTGATGTTGCAAAAAAACTTGCACCAACTTTATACGCACAACTCCAACCAGAAGGTTGGTCCGAACAAACTGAAGCAGCTACGGAGTCTGTAGAAACGTCAGAAGAGTCTTCCGAACCAATATCTTCCGCACCTGTTATGAGCGGAGACATCAGTGAAGCAATAAATCCGGAAACCGGTGAAGCCTCAACAGAGGTTGTCAGAACCAACCCGCAACCAACTCCAGAAGCAGCGGGTGGGCTTCAACAAGCTGTTCAAGAATCCACTGAAGGTAGTTCGCCAACTCCCACAAGTGGAGAAAATTTACCAGAAGGTTCTACTGCTGTTCACCCGCAGCCTCCAAGTGAGTCTGCCCCAACTGAAGGTGAACAAGCTGCCCCTGCACCAACTTCAACTCAACCAAATACGACACCCCCAACGGGTCAGGTCGGATCTGGTGGTCCAACACCTTCAGCAAGGGGAGGTTGCTCCGGAGGAGGCTCAAGAGGTGCCGGTAACCGAGGTGGCTCCGGAGGGGGCGGAGGAGGAGGTCACTCTGGTGGACCGTCCACACCAAACCCTGCTTATCAGGGAGATGGAGTTCCTCTGACAGAGCCAAAAGCGAACAAGGTTAGGATTCAATTCGACACGATTAGAACAGATTTTTGCGCCGGGAACGGCGGAACCAGAGCCTCTTTGAGGGAAGATGCTGCAAATGATATGCTTGGGGTGAAAAGAATTGTTAATGAATTGGGCGGCATTTTACCAAACGGCGGTACGGGTCGTGGTCTGGGCAATTATGATCCTAGTAATACCAACAGAAGTACTACTTCTTTTCACTATACCTACTTGGCATATGATATTTATACCCATGCAGGTAGCCTGTACCCAACTTCAAACCCTGACGAGTGTGAATTTGTGGTCACATACGATCCTGAAGGTGGTTATCCCGGAAATCGTATGTGGGTGGTTTGGGCACGTTCAGATAAAGAGCCCGGTACAGAGTTTGAAGGTCACCGAGTGGAGAGGCTAACATTAGATGCAAGAGTTTGTCCGAGAGGTACAAATGGAGAGCCGGTTGTTAGACCGACAACAGGAAACTTTATTAACTTAACCCAGCTTATGAGAGCTTTTAATTTTAAGCCAATCAGCGGAAGAACGTCTTATTTTAGAAACTGTTCAAGTAACACTATGGGGTCCGAATGGTGGCATTTCCAATACTCTGGCAACATCAGTGCTGGGCAAACGTGGGAAACGACGATGAAATCAATACATAGCGATAGGGCATTCAATTGTTCTCCTGTGGCTAAACACAGGCGCAGGGTATATAGGAACTTAGGCTTCTCTGGAAGAAGCGTTGATGTACCTTGGAGTCCTTGTTAGGAGATGAAAAATGGCAGATAGAGTAGAAGGCATAGACATAAGCACAGTTGACCCGGCTGTACGTAGAAGAATTGAGAATGCAGAGCCAACGGCTACTGACGCTAGTGGTATTTTGTGTGAGGCAATGCGTGAGGGCGTTCCTCAATATATTAATGCTGGTTGCGAACACGTCATTAAGGGCGGTAACAACAACTGGGTTGTCCTCGGTCGTGATAGACCGGGTAGTAGAGCTTCAGGTTATGGGGGAAAGGGTCACACTCACGCAGGATCTATTGATTTGGTCGTGGGAAGGATGGGTCGCAGAGCAGGAGAAAGATACCCAGACGGACATCCAGATGAGGGTGATCGTATGATGTGCGATCCTGATTTTATGAGAGATTCTGCAAGAATTCATTTAAGTCAGAAGACTGACATTGATACAAACTTTAATTTAGTTCCCGGTTCAATTCCGAGGTCAAAGGCAAAATCTGCTATTGGTATTAAAGCTGATGCGGTTAGGGTTATCGGTCGAGAAGGGATAAAGTTAATAACAAGAACAGATCCAGAGAATTCACAGGGTAGCAAAGCTGCATCTGTTTATGGAGTAGATATAATTGCGGGAAATGACGATTCTGGACTAGAACCAATCGTTAAAGGTAAGAAAATGGTTGCTGCTATGCAGCAGTTGGTAAGTCACGTTGACAAGCTTAACGGTATTGTTGATAACATGTTGATGATTCAGATGCAATTTAATGCTGTTCTCACAACCCACTTCCATCAATCTCCGCTGTTTGGTATACCAACGTCACCATCTATTACATTGATTCCAACTGGGATCTCTACAATGATTAATCACTTGGTGCAGACAAAAGTTTCTTTGGTCATGAACAAGATCAATTTACAAACGTTCAAAGCGAATTACATAACATCTGGGCACAGCCCGGATTGGATTTGTTCAAGATATAATAATGTGAATTAAGGTGAAAAGATTATATGGCATATTTAACAAAACAAGATCTTCAACACGAAGACACAAAATATAGAGACTATTGGGCTTCACAGTATGGATATGATTACTCCGCCAACAGCGTTGTTCAGGAAAATATTCACAAGATGGTCAACGGAGAAGTTGAGTTAGGGATAGAATCCTTTTCTGGCGAGAAGTCTCTCGCTCCAACTCCCGGAAGTTATTCTATTAATGGCTTTAACTATATTGTTTCCGCTGAAGATCGTGATGCCTATTGTGCACGATACCCACAGGTGTGTCGTACTGGTAGTCAGAGAGACGAAGCTATTCAGAGGATCAGGGGTGGAGGAACTTTTTCTCCGGAAGAGACCAGCGAGCCAGCAGAAACACCACCGGAAGAGACACCTTCGGAAGCTCCGGCTACACCACCACCGGAAGAAACCGAACCAGCAGAATCATTAAGCACGACACCTGAATTACCCGAACCACCAACGGTTACAACTCACAAGGTTAAGACTTCTGGTAGCAGACTGGCTTTTCGTAAAGAACCAAGCTCTGTATCTGTTTCTGAAGTGGCTAGTCAAGACGAGGACAAGAAGGGTGAGCTTATTGAGATGATTAATAACGGCTCTGGGTTTACAGTCTTAGATCCGGGTGTCGGATATCAGTGTGAGTGGCATTATATTAAATATGGCTCCGCAGTCGGGTATGTATATAATAAATTTACAGAGGAGATCCCAGACTGTGGTGAGGTATATCTTGAATATGATTGTGAATCCCCCTATGATTCACCTTTTAATATTTCCCCTGATTGGACAACGAAAGAGCCCAATAAAGCTTATGAAGATAAAACTGTCGGGAAATGGTGCGTGCCATTTGAGACAACACACGCTTCTACGGGTGGAGCAGAACTACATAATAGAATGCTGGAAGTTCGCATCCCTGCGACTAAGATTATTTTATCTGAACTCGGTAAAAACAACACAGATGAATATGCATCCACTATCTGTGATGCAGTAGCTGCGATTAGAGCAGAAGACTATTATGTTTCTGACAGACTCGGAGAGAACATGCGAGTGCTCGTTACTCTCCCAATTAAATACGTAAATTATCTGGAGGCTCAAAACCCTATCATCCAGTCGGAAGAGGGACAGATATTCACTGGCGAAGTATACAGTGAAAAATCTAACGTTAGAAAGGGTACAACAAGACAAACCATTTTATATCTTGATCCTGCCGCCTCCTATAAAGACAGGGTAAAGCGAGTCGCTGAAGGTATGCGTGCATACGCCGTTCAGGTAGATAACTTTGATGGAGAAGTAAAGAATTTAGATTTTAGAAAGGAAGCAGATCGTTTTGAGAAGTTTATCGAATCGTTTAATACACTGTTATCCGCCAATAGTGCTCCGAGAGAAGGCGCACACTCAATTGAGCTTGGGATGAATCAGGATTTTATTCCCACGTATGCATCTCAAAACTCATCGGGTTTTTATAAAGCAATGCCTGCTGGTTGGGATGCTTTTAAAGATAGCGAACCGGCTGATTCTCAAAGATCAATTAGGTATTTGTTTTACTTGTGGGATATGGAACAAGCTGTAGACGAGAACATGGACTGGATTGAGTTCGTGGGTAGGTTTACAGACTATGAGTTGGTAGAAATTTTTCCGTCGGCTTCCGCCGCCGATTCAGTATCTGATGTGTCTGGAATGGGTAATGAAGATAATCCATCCTCATCGGGGCAGACTACGGCTGATAAGGTTGACAAAGAGGTTAGTCCACCGGAAACCGCAGGTGATAGTTGTTTTGAAAATGTCAGCGTTAAGGGTTTGGCTAATGGAGTTATTCGCAAGGGTAAATCTCTCAAGAGTGCTAAAGATAAACTTAAGGAAGATTTAATTTTCGGGTCTGCGGATATTAGAAAGAGTATTCGTAAAGAGGCAAAGGCTACTGTTGATTTTGTTGGCGAACCACTCCTCTCTGACATTAATAATCAAATGTCCAAAATTAATGAACTGGATGATGTCTTTGAAGTTGTGCTAAACAAGATCTCCTTAATGGACCTTGTTGGGGCTATTATGGCTTGCTTCAATGTGGATTTCAAACTGGATATTGATTTAAACCTTCCTCTACCTTTGAGGCTGGACTGTTTAACATTGCCTACGATTCCAACGATTAAGCTTCCTGATGATCTTCCCACTATGGATATTATGGCAGATCTCCCGAAAGAGATTTTTAATGCTATCGTTGATGCTCTGACTCAAGCTTTCGTGGCGATGATTAAAGATTTGATTATGTCTCTTCTTGATCTTTGTAAAGAAGAAGCAGAAGATACAGCCGCAAACATTAACGATGCTATTGAGGAAGCCACTGAAGCAGCGGCGATGAACCAAGACGAAGGACGAGCACTGGCAGACCAAAAGAAGAAAGATGTTCTTGCCGCCGCTGGTTTACTTCGTGGACCGTTTGATGCGCCTTTGTCCGAAGAAGAAAAGGCAAGCAGATTGTCGGATCTGGGTCTTCTCCTTGGCGACGTATCGCTCTTAATTTCGCCTTCAGAACTATGTAGACTTCTGTATGGACGTTCTTCTACTAGAACTTTAGCAATGGTTCGGTCGCTTGTCAATAGAAAATATCCAAATTTTAAAAATAAGTTAAAGACAAAAACCGCCATCAAAGATTTTATGATTCTTGTTGGTCGTATGGTTGACAGTAGTTTCTGTGAACAGCTTGCAAAAGCACCGCAAACCAAATATGGTGTTGGTACCCTTTGCGAAACAACAGTTGACGATCTAGGAACACCAGAAGCCGAACGCATTCGCTCCAAGGGCGACGACATCACAGAGGATCAGATCCTTGAGCAGCTTGACCGTGGGAGAAAGAGAAAAGAAAAAAGAGCTAATGATTTAGCTGATATTCTCACAAAATTGGCAGATTTACAATCGGGAAGAGCAAACCCATTTCAGGATGCAATGCCTCCATTGTTCTGTGGAACAAATCCTGACGGCTCACCAAAACCGGGTCTTATAGAGCTTAAACACGAATCAATTGATTTTATGACAGATAAAGTTATGGATGTCGTATTTGAGCCAATCTTCATGGCGTTCAATAGAGATGTTTCATCTTATCAGGATGTAATGATTACGAACACAAATGAGACAAGGAAGGTACCGGCGGCACTGGATGCTCCCGACGAAGCCGATGAGGAATATTTGTGGCACCCCGAAGTCTTGAGGCAAAACGCTCAAGGCGTTCAATTTAGTTTTTATGACGGTGGTACTGCAAAACAAGAGAACAAAGATGATAAAATCCAAGTCCAAGATGGGGTGAGAAGAGTAAACACCACAACTAGAAATTTATTAAACAACCTTGAAGGTTCAGGTGCTTTTGTTACAAAACTTGACACCGAGGGAGTTTATTATGAAATGGTCCTCCCGCCAGATCCGAACACAAGAATGGCTATGGAACAACTTAAAGAGCAGCTTTCTGTCCTTGGAGACATTCAAGGTATGGATGTACAAGCGAGCGAGATTGACTGGGACAATCTTATGAATACTATCCCTGATTGGAGGATTCGTTACAAGATTCCGTATCAAACTTCAGAGGATAAGGGAAGACTCGTAGATGATGAATATATTATTGAAATCTTCCCCGGTGAAGATCCGGAGTCAACAGACTTGGCACTAAGACGAGAAATTAATGCACCTGTTAGTGATGAAGCGAGAGCCTATATTCAAGCACTGTATCCGGAGGCAACTGATGATGTGTTTGAAGAAACTCCGTCTGTTCCTTTTGATGCAGCGTACGCTCTTCAAAACTTTATGACGGTTTGTGACGAAGATAGTGGGACTACAACTGTAGAGCAGAAGATAGAAGATCCTTGTAACCCAACATCTACTGTGCCGATGTTCACACTGGCAACTTGTCCTGAAAAACCAGCAAGCTTGGAAGATATATTAAAATCTTTGGATGCCGCAGCGGGTGATCCAAAAGCGATTTGTGAAATTCTGATTCCATTGCTTGGTACAGAATTTGCGGAAGATGAAAGAATCAGAACTCGTTTTGAGGATAATTGGGATTGTCTTAGCGGCTACTTCCACGCAGCTGCGGTTAAGCACATGCCGCCACAAGCAGAAGTGTTTGGCAGGCAAGCAGAAAAGATGTGGTCCGAGGCTTTGTCTGGTGTTGACACTTCAGACGATGAACTTTTAGGTAGAGTTAGAAAATACTATGCATCATACGTGCATCCGCAGGTCACCAACGATGTAGTGTCTATGATTGCCAAGCGCATTGCGAACTCAACTCTGTTTCAGTCACACAGTATTACAGTTCCGGGTATGGACACTCCAACCTCAACTCCTTATTTGGAAAAGGTGGTGTTCTTGAGGGAACCTACAAAGATTGAAAAAGCTTGTAATATTGACCCACACCCTTTAACCGTGGATGAGTACAAAAAGCAGGCTAAGGATGAGTTTGAGAACGGCGGAGGATTTTGCTCTTTGATCGAGGGCGTTGCCGATGCCAAGAAGCAAGACCCTATGCGAGCAGCTATGTTGAAGTCTGTTGCACAGATGACCATTCGAGCTTACGTTATAGATTATTTTCTTCGTGGGGTTTTCGCATTCACTACGTTCTCTATTGAAGAGACGCTTGATGATTATGTTCTTGAGTTTATGATTAAGAAAATGATTGAGGAGATGAGGTCTTATCAGGGTGAGTATTCGGAGATGTTCCTTGAATATATAAACTCAATCTCCCCCAAACAGCCTGATGCGAGTTCACAGCTTGATGTAGATGCTCCGACTTCAGATGACGGTAGCACCGTGGACGAAGAGTTTGATACTGACGCAGACCCTGAAGAGGTCGTGATCTCCAATCTTAAGAAATTGTTTGTCGATGAGTTCGCAGTTGTAGCGGTAGAGATGAAGGATTTGATTCAGAGGTCAGATAAACACCTTGAAGAGACAATTTCTTTTGACAACTCAATCAACGTGCATGATCTTCTGATCGGAGATAAAGAAAACGGATGGATTCCGGTAATAGATTTGCCAAACAACGAAAAAGAAAATAGATTTTCTGATATTGAAAATGCTGAAGTTGTGTCGCAGGTTTCAAGTGTAAATTCTTTTGATAATGGTTTAGACTTTGACTTGTCAAACGGGAATATGTTTTTAGAGACTTTCTTCAAGGTAACTAAGAAAGATTGGGATCGCTCTAATATGGTTGATAAGATTTTACCAAGCATTTCCGGCTTAAGAGCGATTGTGGAACAATACGTTAAAGACGAATATTTTGGAGATGATATTGGTGATAACACTGAAGCTCAAAATATGATAAACACTTGGGTTGAGATGCTTCAATCAAGTTATGATCATATTGCGACCACCGGATTGATTGACATCTTAGACAACAGTTGGAATCAAACGTTTGGTCATCTTGGAGTTGATGGCGAGGTTTACGTCGGCGTTAGAGAAATAGATCGCTTAGTTGACGAGTTTGTCGGTCTTGTTGCTTCTTCTACGACGGAATATTCGGTTAAAGTAACTCCGCACGTTGATGGTTCTGTATCTATTGCTGCTGGCGCAGGCGTTGGCGTTTTTCAGGGTGTTGATGATGCGATATTCGGAGACGTAGGTGATAAGATTTGGAAATTTAATAATTTCTTTACTATTGAAACGGGTATGAGATTGTGTTATGTTTCCCCTATCTCTGACAACGGTTTTAAATCAGAGGTTCTTGAAGACCTGTATGGGGCACAAGAGTTTGAAGGACTCGGCAGTGCTGGCTTGTACAGCACGTTGAATAAAAAATATAGATCTTTTGTGATAGAGGAACAAATTGATTTACCAGAACAACTCGCTGGCTGGTCGAACTCCCACTCAAGAAAGGTTTATGCCACTCCTCTTATTGAAGTTAGGGACTCGTCCATCAATGATCAGGTTGCGGAAATGAGTCTTTTAGATTTGAGTGTCTTGGGGTTACCCGGCACCACCGGTGGCTCAACTTGGTCTAGCACCCACTATAACAGTGAGCAGGTAGGTAAGATGAAGCAGAAGATAAAAGATTCCCCCGAATATGCAGCATTGTTTAAATTCTCTGTTCCTACGGAAAGATTTCTTGGTATGCTTACTGTGTATACAATGATGTCTGTTTCATCAGCCCCTAGAGTGGAAGCGATATTCGAGGGTACAAAGGATGAATTAATGAGAGCATTTATGGCTCTATCCAACCCAGATTGGAAAGCCCCAGAGGGTCCAAGTAATGCTGATGTAGCGAAGTTCCACGAACACTTTGGTGGTCTTACTACTCCGTGTTTCTCATTCTCTTGGGGTATGGGCGGCATGCCGGGATTCAAGGGGTTCGGAATGGACTTAGTTCTCAAGTTGGCTATTAAAACACCGTTGTTGATTTTTAAAGCAGTGGTTGAAATGATTGATCCCAATATTAAGATTGCTAAGTGGATTATTGATTTGGCTAAGTTTATTGGAATTTGTTTACCGATGCCAGCCGTATCCTTGGGGCTTTTGCCTCCAACAGTGTTTGGGTTCCCGCCGTTTGGCTTTGGTATTGGACCTCTCCTGACACCGCTGGGGTTTGGTTATTTAGCCCTTGGTTTTGAGATCCCCATCGGTAATCCGTTTGCAGACGATAGCGAAGATGATGAAAATGATGTGTCTGAAGAACAGTGTAATGAGGAAAGAGACAAGAAGCAGCAAAAGATTAAAGCTTTGAAGGAAAAAATCCTTGCAGCAACACAGAAATAAGCAATAAAGATATATTGTTGATATTTATAGTACGAGGAAATGAAAATGAAAGTAAGGAGTCTATCTCCAAAATTACCCTTAACGTATGACGAACAACAGGGTTATAGAATGAACACCGGTTTCGTGGAACTTGTGGTTCAAAATTTAAAGATGTTAATTCTAACGATTCCGGGTGAAAGAATTATGGAGCC
>MDSW01112958.1_pt1 | contig 10205 bp, 8 predicted proteins | sample 811171 | NCBI WGS metagenome assembly MDSW01 (sample SAMN05326641, study PRJNA326480) | marine metagenome | isolation source: seawater | place: Atlantic Ocean: North West | collected 2012 | reverse complement strand
CTATATAGGCTGTAATTAGGATCTTTTATATCATTGTAGTAAGGCCCTAGGTTGTTAAATAGCTCATCTGATGGGTTTTCAACTATTACTACTTCAGCACCTAAATCAGCTAAAAGTTTAGAGCAATAAAACCCTGCGGGTCCTGAAAAGTCTAAAATTTTAATTCCTGATAAAGATTGATTCATTGTGAACTACCAAGTATCGATATATGAACGTTTTTTTTCGGTTCTTAATGGAGTTGGAGGTAAGCTTCTTAGTCCAGCAGATAACCATTTTCTTGTGTCAGCTGGGTCTATAACATCATCAATACCAAAAAGAGATCCGGCATTAATCGCCTTAGCACGTTCATAACTGGTTTCAACCATTTCTTCATAGAAATTAATTCTTTCTTCAGCAGTTTCCATAGCCTCCATTTCTCTGCGATACCCTAGCTTGACTGCGCCTTCTATAGCCATTCCCGCGAATTCAGCTGTAGGCCAGGCTATGGTGAAGAATGGGACCATTGAGCCCCCTCCACACATCGCTTGAACTCCTAAACCGTATGCTTTTCTGACAATGATTCCAAACATGGGAACTGATAAATTAGCTCCTGTGTTAAATAGTCTGCCACAATGTCTAACTAAGGCAGTTTTTTCCACTTCAGGTCCAACCATAATTCCTGGGCAATCCATTAGGCTTATAATTGGAAGATCAAATGCATCGCAGAGTTGTAAAAATCTGGCTGCTTTATCTGATCCATCACTATCTATAGCTCCAGCTAGATGATGAGGATTATTAGCAATTAACCCCATAGGTTTGCCTTCAATTCTTACAAAAGCAGTGAAAATTCCAACCCCAAAATCCTTTCTGATTTCAAGTACCGAATCTTTGTCAGCAATTGTCTCAATGACGTCTCTCATGTTGTAAATTTGCTTTCGGTTTTCGGGAACTATATGCCTTAATTCTCTTTGGTCGTTTTCTTCCCAATTATCTACAGGCCCTTGGAAGTAGGATAAATATTTTTTAGCCATTTCCACAGCTTCCTCTTCGTCTTTGACTAAAATATCGACAACTCCATTAGGAACTTGAAATGATAATGGCCCCACTTCTTCAGGTGTGTAAACTCCTATTCCTCCAGCTTCAATCATTGCTGGACCACCCATCGCTATAGTTGTATCTTCAGTAGCTATAATGACATCACAACATGCTATTAAGGCTGTATTACCTGCAAAACATCTTCCTGAAACAACTCCTACCATAGGTACTAATCCGCTTAGTTGAGACCAAGTGGTGAAAGTTGTAGTGTCCATTCCTATACCGAATCCATCATCTCCAGGCCTTCCTCCTCCTCCTTCGCCAAACAGAACTATTGGTAACCTAAATCTTTTTGCTAACTCGTAAATTCTGTCTTGTTTGTAATGGTTCTTTTTCCCTTGTGTTCCGGCAAAAACTGTGTAGTCATAAGAAACCGCTAACACTCTTGATTGTTCACTTGAAGAAAACAAGTCAGCGTTAACTGTTCCCATTCCACCGATTAAGCCGTCAGCTGGAGAGTTTTCTCTTAGCCATTCATCACTTCTTCTGGATTTTTGATTAGCAACTACTAATGGGCCTATCTCAACAAAACTGTCTTCATCACAGAAGTGGTAAATGTTTTCTCTCGCGGTTCTTTGATTTTTATTCCTTCTTCTTTCAACAGCTTTAGGTCTGTTTTCGTCTAATGTAAAAGATTTTCTTTGATTCAGTTCATCTAGATCATTTCTTATATAGTCTAAGTCTATTTTTTCTACTACAGAATCTGATTTAGATGAAACCTCAGATTCTTCAATAAAGAATAAAGTTGACCCTTCTCTAACAGTATCGCCTTCATTCATTGGAATCTGTCTGATAATCCCACTGATTTCTGATGAAATGGTATGTTCCATTTTCATAGCTTCCATTACTAAGAGAGGTTGTCCGGCTACAATTTCGTCATTTTGAGAAATATTAATAGAAAGTATTGTTCCCTGTAATGGAGCTTTAACAGGTATGGTACCGTCAGGACCACTTTCTTCAATTTGTTCGTCTGAAGAATCACTATTATCTTGAGATTTTACATCCTGATCATATGCAAATAATGCCAGAGGATCTCTACTTGTTAAGTTTGCTCCGGCTAACCCGCTATCTCTTTGCTGAGAATCATTAGATTGATTTGATTCTTGAGTAGGGGCAAATTCTTTAGGAGCAAGATCAGTTAAGTGGTCGTCTATGAACTGAGTATAAAAATTACCATTTATAAAGTCTTTGTGCTCTAAAATGTTTATATGAAATCCTATGTTAGTGTCTATTCCTGAGATTATGAATTCTTTTAAAGCTCGAATTGTTTTTCGTATAGAAACATTAAAATCATTTGATTTTGAGTGGACAATCAGCTTTGCTAATAGAGAATCAAAGGACAAGCCTGTTTCAAATCCAGAATAACAAAACCCATCTGTTCGTATCCCTGGGCCACCTGGGGTTTGGTAGTCCGTAATAGTGCCTGTAGAAGGTTTGATTTGTCCTTCAGGAGAGATTGTTTCTCCGTTAATTCTGATTTGAATTGCATACCCACTAGGAATGTGATCATCAGGATTGAGAATTCCTAATTGTTCTAAGGTTTGGCCTTCAGCTAGTTTGATTTGGGACTGAACTATGTCTATACCTGTTACTTCTTCAGTAACTGTGTGCTCAACTTGAAGCCTTGCATTTCCTTCAATAAATGCAAACGAATCAAATTCGTTATTTTTTGATGGGTACACTAAAAATTCGAATGTTCCTAGATTAGAATAGTTTACAGACTTTGCAAGTGTCATTGCTGAATCTATAATTTTTTTTCTTAGGCTATCTTTTAAAAATGGGGCTGGGGCAATTTCTACAATTTTTTGATATCGTCTTTGAATGCTGCATTCTCTTTCTCCTAAATTTGTAACAGATCCATTTAGGTCTCCAAGAATTTGGACTTCAATGTGTCTAGCTTTTGGAAGGAATTGTTCAACATAAAGATCAGGGTTACCGAAGCTTCTGTTTGCCTCTGACTGACATCTTTTGAATAATCTATCTAAATCATCTATGTCAGTTACAGCTCTAGTTCCTCGACCTCCACCTCCTGCGATTGCTTTTAGCATAATTCCAGAAGATTCTCCAAGACTGTTGAAAAATTCTCTAGCTTCTTCCAATGTGGTTGCAGAGTAAAGTCCTTTTAATATCGGTACATTTGCATTATCTGCTGCTTTTCTTGCTGTTCCTTTATCTCCAAATAGTTTTAACATTTCTACAGATGGGCCTATGAAAATCATATTTGCTTCTATACATTTTTGAGCAAAATCTGAATTTTCAGCTAAAAATCCGTAGCCTGGATGGACCGCATTACAGTTAGATAGTTGAGCTAGTTCGATGATTCTGTCCATATCAAGATAAGCAGGCACTCCCGCTTGGTTTAAGCTAAGAGATTCGTCTGAAACTTTAGTATGAAGAGATTGAGAATCCTCGTCAGAGTAAATTGAGACTGTTTCTATACCTAAGTCTGAAGCTGCTCTACAAATTCTTATAGCGATTTCGCCTCTATTAGCGATTAATATTTTTTTTATTTCCATTTTATTCCCATAATTAATAAGATATTTTAAATGAAATTACTTTATAAATATTAACTAGTCAAGTGTGTAACATTGTGCCTGATAATTTGCGATTAATATTTTTTTAATCTATATGAAAAACTTTTGTTACATTTGATATTTATATTTAAAGAAATCGATATTAATTGTTTGACATTACAATAGTACTGCTATTACTATTTGGGAATGGTTCTCATTTATGACTGTTTATGGGAGCCTGTTTAATGTTTGCTATAGTGCACAAGTGTTGACACTTTTTTGCGGGTATTACACAATGATTTTATCTTTTTAAATAGAGGTTGAGTAATTAAAGTTATACTATGCTAAGTTTTTTGATTAGAGTATACTTTTTTCTTGTAAATGCTGAAAATGGAGTCGAAAATGGAATCGAGTTGTCTACATTGTAATGGTAGATTAATTAGAAGATTAGATGAAATAGCTTGTCTAAGATGCGGAAGAATTAAGTACGTTTCTGCGCAAAACACTAATTCAGAAATAGCCAAAAAATTAAAGAATGAATGGGTTTTAGGCATAAACAAAGATGTGTTTCAAGTTGAATACGAGGTAGTGCATAATGAAGAAGGTAAGGTTATTCCTGTGAAAGGTGTATATTCATCTCAACCATATGCCTCCTGCGTAAAGATTTCTGGGCCAACTAAAATTCTACGTATGACTGTTGCACGAGAAAGGTTGAGGAAAAATTTTTATCAATCAACAGGGCTTAGGTTAAAGGATCTGGAAGAAGCTATCATTTAGTTTTTTGGGATTTTTTGAGAAATCCTTTTGAGCATTCCTTGGAATATTATTTTGTGTAATGGTAATAGGCCAATCCAGTAAATCCTTCCAAAAATTGAATTTGTATCAAATCCAGCTGTTTGGCTAAGAATGGTTCCTTCTTTATCCTCCCAAACTTCAAATTCTAACCATGCTTTTCCGGGTAATTTCATTTCTGCTTCTAGTCTGACAAATTGATTTTGTTTTGATTCTGAAATTCTCCACCAATCTAACGTATCACCAACAATAAATTGTTCTGAATTACGTCTGGTCCTTCTTCTTAAACCTACTCCACCTACTGCTAGGTCCATCCAGCCTCTAATATTCCATAACAGGTCTGCAAAATACCAACCATTATCTCCTCCTATCTTATTGATAGGTTCAAATACTTTTAAAGGTTCAACATGAAGAGTTATTTGTCTAGTATCTATGTATTTATGTTTGTAATTTGTTTGATCGTTTAAATTGAATTCGCTGATTCCGGAGGAAATCGAATCGTACCATCTGGACTCAGGTTCAGAATGTTTATTTATGTCTGTATTAGTTCTGATTAGAGATTCTTTAATACCAATAGGTGTAATTTTGAATTCACTGATATTATCGTTGTTATCAATAATACTGTCTGATTTAAGGCTTTCTATTAATTTTTTCCCAACTCTTGCATAAACAGGTGTTACTAATCCTAGCCATTTGCTGGATAAATTTGGTGTTAATACAGGAACTGAGATCATCAACCTTTTTTTACCTAAAATTTTCGCATATATTGCCATTAATTCTTTATAGGTGACTTGATCAGGTCCACCTATTTGAACAACACAACTGTTATTATTTTTAAGTTTAATTGATTCAGTGAGGTAAGCAATCACATCATCAATCCATATTGGTTGAGAAAGTGATGATACCCATTTAGGAGTAAGCATTATCGGTAATCTTTCTACCAAGTTTTTCATTATTTCATAAGATAAGCTTCCTGAACCTATAATAATAGACGCTTGAATTTCAACACATTGAATCGCAGTTGATCTGAGAATTTGTCCAACTTCTTTTCTACTTTCTAAATGTGGGGATAAATTTTCAGAATTTGTACCCAGTCCACCTAAATAAATTATACGTTTGACATTTGATTTCTTGGCTTCATTTATGAAATTATTAGCACATAGTGCTTCCTTGAGTTGGAAATTATCCTTTGCTGTTAATGAATGCACTAGATAGTATGCAACTTCAATATCTTCAAAAATATGTTCTAAAGATTCCGTATTTAATAAATTACCGTGAATAACTTCTAGTTTTTCTGAATTGAATCTTTCGTTTAAAGAATTGGGATTTCTGGCTAAACATCTGACTTCATGTCCTTCAGATAAAAGTTTATTTGTTAACCTTGAACCAACATATCCAGTTGCACCGCATATCAAAATTTTCATTGTAGTCTCTTGATTAAAATTAATATAAAAGATCCGTTAATCTATCATCATAGATTAACGGATCAAACTAAGAAAACGATTAACTTTTTGCAGAATCTTTTTTGGCTGCATACCAAATTACTAAACCGAATGCGGTTTTGTTTACTAGATCCGCTAAATTATAAATTGCGTTCATTGCTTCGACTCCCTCTACGCCCAAATCTCCAAAATTACCTAGTACATAGCCAATCGGGTAAATTGCCCATCCTATTAGGACAATTAAACGAATTGTTTTAAATGCAAATTGACTTGATTCGTTTCCACTTTCAGAGTTTACTTTTCTAGCAGCTCCAAAGAAAATCAGGTAAATTACATATATCCATCCAATCATTCCAATTCCAAAACCAAGATATTTGTCTATGTCACCTGTTTCACCCAGGTAACCACCAATTAACATTACTAGTGAAGCTCCTAGTAATTGCCAAAAAAGATTTGCTTTAACTTTTGTTACTGCTGATAGGATTAAATAAAACTCGACAATTTGTAGTGGTACAGTTATAAACCAATCAATGTATCTAAGATCTGTTGGACTTGTTCCTGTATCAATCCACACTCCTCTCATGTATAAATAGTGCCAAAAAGCTACTCCAGTAACTAATCCTGCTACTGTCACTGAAGTTTTCCATTTTTCACCAACATCAAATCTTTCTAAAAAGAAGAATACTGTTGAGGCTAGCATTGCTGCTGTAGCTATCCAAAAACTCATTGCAACTAAATCCATTTAATTCTCCTAATATTTTTTACTTATTTAAGCTATAAACTTTATTGAATTGTTGTTTTGTGATGACTTAATTTCACCATCTTCATTAACTATTATTATGTTGAAATTGTTTGGCAAATCATCAAAATTTATTGAATTACCAGCTATTCTGTCTAACAAATTAGGCGAAGAGTAATAATCTTGAATTACAACTGTTTGAGCTCCAATTTGATTTGCTCTTTCATACATATGCCTGAATCCTGTTTTTTCTGGAAGAATAATTTGTGTTGAAATTCCTTCTTTTTCCAATGATGACCCTAGTTGTGAAATATATTTTCTACCCATTAATTTACTTGTTTCGATATCAATAGAAGATTTGCCAAGATAATCTGACCCTGGAGGGCCGGGTTTTGTAAACAATGTGCTTGCAGAAATATCATAAATTACTGCGTTAGATTGTGTTTCTGAGCACAATCTTTTGAAAGTATCTTTGAAATTTTTATTAGTAGTTGAGTGTGAATCCTCAGCTTTATCTTGTGTCACAATCATTATTTTGTTTACTGAGGGAGTTGTAGTTTTTTTTACACCATCAGTCATAGTGTTTGCTGAATTACTCTGCACTTCTCTTAAGTGATCTATAAGAGGCATTACAACTCTTTCATCTGACGTTGCAAATCCTTCGAACATTTTCTCTGGGTCTGAAAGTTTTCCTATTCCAAATATGTCAGTTGAAATTTCCCATCCGATAAATGCAATTGGTGCAGGTTGAGTGATCGCTAATATCCATTGATTTTCAACCTTGGTTTTTGAATAATTTAAATCTGTCCATGTTGAATATGTGTTATTGAATGATTCTAATGGGCTTCCTGTTCCGAAAGCGTGAACCTTTACCCCGGCATTTATTAAGCTTTCGTACCTTAGTTTTTCAAAGTACAACTTATCGACATTTTGGAACCCTACAAATAGTTCTTTATCATCATGATTGGAAGAGAAATTTTTAATTTCATTTTCTATTTCTCTTGTTATGCCTAACATTTCTTTAGTTGATTTTAAAAATCTAAAACCCTCAATTGGCAATCCAGTTCCTTTTAAATCTATATCCATATTACCTAAAAGCATCTCTATGCTTGGGCATCCATTCTCATCGATATGACTTTCTAGGTTCCAATTAAATTTCATTAGTATCTCCCCTTAATAATTTCATGATAATTCTTAGATTTTTTATTTCTATGTTCTTTCCGGATACCGCAGATAAAATTGGTGAGGATTTAGCATTTTTACCTGATAATGCTAACGTTTGTCCTTGGTAAGACACAGTTGCAGTCAAATTATGATCGTTTAGCCATTTAGATATATTTATAGCTAAACTTCTAAGTTTCAATGGATTGAATGGTTTAATTGATTGAGTTATTTGATCTGAAAGAATTTCTATATATATATCTTTGTTGTCAAAATTAATGTTTACATGTGGGGAATCAGTCTCTATAACTAAATTCCCCAACAACTCAAAGGACTTACTCATTTGATTATTCTTGCTCACTTGTGCTGATGCTTATAGTTCCGGATACAATCCATTCTGCTTTTGCTGAATCTGGGCCAGTAGCTTGAGGGACTGAAATATTCATGTCAGTAAATTTATAATTTATTGTTGTCTTACGACGATTCAGAAATTCGTACAAACCTTCTGCCATTTCAATCCATGCGCTTAAATTATTACTACTCATTTTTTCCTCCTATGCTGCTTTTGAATGTTGTTTTTTATCCTTCACAATTATGGGGTCGATTGAAGCCCGTCCGCACATTAAGCACTTTAAAAATTTGCAGTCGTAATCTTGGAATTTGATCACGTTACCACCGCATCTTTCGCAGTAAATCATGTTAGACATAGTGCACATCTCCTTAAATATGTGTTTGATAAAACATATTGTGGACTATAAAACATTATTTGTCAATATGTTGTTTATAGCAAACAAAATTAAGGGAAATTTCTATCTAGATATATGCATTCTGTTTAAGCCAATCGTATTGATCTTTAATTGACTCTTTCCAGTTTCGTGTACGAAAAATAAGATTTTCAGTGTTTTTTGATGATGGGTTAGGTATTTCGCTATGTAATGTTTTAATTGCATAGCCGGTTATAACTGCTTGTTTTCCAAGTAATTTATTTAAAAATCCATTAATGTGTGCATAATATTCAACAAGTCTGATCGGTACCTCAATTTTGGGAGCAGGAACTCCTGTTAATTTTTCTAACTCCAGTAATAGATCTTGCACAGTTACTTGGTTGTTTCCGGATAAAATAAACTCTTTTACATTTATTTCATTTTTTACTAATTCAATTGTTGTTTTAGATACATCTCTTACGTCGATAAAATCATATGATCCATTAACATATGCGAGAGTTCCATTTTTTGAGTGTGAAATAATAGTTTTAGCTATATTAGAAATTTTGAAATCATTGGGTCCTATTAATCCAGTTGGATATAACACAGCTCCTTTTATATTTCCTAAATCTATTTCATTCAACAAATTTTTTGTAGCTATTCCTTTTGATTCAGCATATGAACCTATGTATTTGTTTTTTGCATTAGGTATAGCATGAATTGAACTCATATATATGAGTTTAATATCCCCATGTTTTTTACATGCTTCTATAATATTTTTCATTCCTTCAACATTTATAGAATATAATTTTTTCTTTTCAAGGGGCATGAGAGAAATATAACTTGCCATATGGAATACTGTTTCTATACCCTTGATTGCTGTTTCTAGGCTGGCAAAATTAGTGACGTCACCATTAACTATTTCTACATCAAGATTTTTTATGGGAGTGATGTCACTACCTAATCTGCATAATACTCGAACGTCATACTTTTGATGAATAAGTTCTCTAACTAGATTATTTCCTAGGTGCCCTGTAGCACCTGTCACTAAAACTTTCAGTTGATTCTCCGGTAATTAAGCTGATAACTGTTTTGCAGAACTCGCTATAGATAATTCAATAATCTCAGATATTTTGGGGGATTGATTTTCGTCAAAAATTTTGTCAATAATTATTTCTCCACTTCCTTCGATTAGGAAATTGGTCATTGCTAAAAACTTTTCAAAAATTTGAAGCTTGGTAACATCACTTTCAGGATCACCAGAAGGGTAATTAACTTGTTCTGATATTTGATCTGAATTTTTCATTGTAATTGTTACCCTAGATGGCCAAGCTTTAGGATACATTTCATCTAATTGTTTATCGGTTTTTATTCTGATTTTTTGAGATAATTCCAATGTTTGTTTATTCAAAATTGTTAAGTTTGTAAATTCATTCATAGAACATTGTGAATAAATTAATCCTGTGGCTACACAGAAAGGTAATGAAAATTTAGCAGCCCAAGGAGAAATTGGTTCCATACCATCCAATAAGTCTAAAGCTTGCGAGTAAATTTGGACTTCAATGTTATCAATTTCTGAAACATCAATTTTTTGGCTAAGAATAATTGCTGCGTCTACTGCCGCATGTGTGTGGCGACAAGATGCATGAACTTTGAAAGAAACATAATTTATTTTCCATAATTCAGGTATTAAATCAATGTTGTAAAGATTATTAGTCATATTTTCAATATCGGGATTTTTTGACATTGAATTTAATAAGCCTTTTTTACCTTCATAAAT
>MDSW01112596.1_pt1 | contig 10205 bp, 8 predicted proteins | sample 811171 | NCBI WGS metagenome assembly MDSW01 (sample SAMN05326641, study PRJNA326480) | marine metagenome | isolation source: seawater | place: Atlantic Ocean: North West | collected 2012 | reverse complement strand
TCTGTTGAATTTCGAAAATTACAATACCCTCACCTATCGCATGCAAACACCCACTAGGAAGATAGATGAAGTCTCCTTTTTTTACGGGGAATGATCTTATATGATCTTGCATATTTCCCTCATCAAGTGCGAGCTGAAAATCCTTTTCAGAAACTCCTCCCTTAAGCCCATAGTATATAAGTGAACCAGGCTCAGCATCTGCAACATACCAAAACTCTGTCTTTGGTTCACCACCATGGATATCACAACTCGATTCAGGTGGATGCACCTGTAGTGATAATTTCTTGCGAGCATCCAATATTTTATAAAGTAAAGGAAATCTTTTTGTGTCAGGAAGTCCACAACCAAAAATATCCTCTCTAAAATTACTCCATAAAAAATTCAATGTTTCACCATCGAATTTACCTCCAATGACCCGACTTTGATCATTAGGTCTATCCACAATCTCCCATGACTCTCCATAATTTAAATCATCTGATGGAAGCGTACGCTTGTACAATCTTTCAAGAGAACGGCCTCCCCAAACACGTTCTTTATAAATTGGGCCAAATTTTAAGATGTTATCCACGACGAATGGTTAATATTAATGAATCAAGAGAATACATCCATTATAGTTCTAACCAAATTTAAAGTTGATTGAAGTCACTCAAATACGTCTAAAGGTAGACCACTCAGAGCATGATCTTAGGCAGGCCTTGATGAAGAGATTAAATATTTCGTCGGGCAAAGATATCAAATGGGAAATTTTTAAGTGCTCGATTGATGCAAGGAAAAAAGGCGTTTCAGGGGTCCGATTAATTTATACCATTCATGTAGAATCAGACCCAAACGAAGAATCGATACAGTTAAAGAAAAAGAACAAAACAATCAAACTTGTTCATAAAAAGAAATTTAATGACCCAATTAATGGAAAAACAAAAGAAGCAAACCGTCCAATTATCATAGGCTCTGGACCGTGCGGATACTTTGCAGCTCTTTATCTTGCAAGAGCTGGCAAGAAACCAATAGTTATTGAACGAGGAAAAGAGGCAGGGCCTCGGGCAAGAGATGTCACTCGATTTTGGAGAGAAGGTGGAAAGGTAGATCCGGAGTCAAACGTTCAATTTGGTGAAGGCGGTGCTGGAACGTTCTCAGATGGAAAACTATACACTGGCATTAAGGATAAAGACGGAGCAGTTCGAATGGTTTTAGAGGAACTTGCAAATCATGGCGCTCCTAAAAACATATTAACCAAAGGCAAACCTCACATAGGAACCGATAAGTTAATAACAGTTCTCAGATCCATAAGAAATGAAATAAAAAACTTAGGCGGAATCATTAAATTTGGAACAAGAGTCGACAATATCATTCAAAAATCTGGAAGAGTGATCGGAGTTATTACTTCAAATCATGAAGAAATCCTATCAGATAATATAATTCTCGCAGTTGGACATAGCGCTAGGGACACCTTCTCAATGTTATTGAAGAATGGAGTAGCCATGGAATCAAAACCATTTTCCATTGGAGCAAGAATTGAGCATCCTCAAACAATGATTGATAAATCTCTTTATGGTGATGCAGCAGGCCATGAAAAGTTAGGCTCGGCACCTTACAAATTTGTTCGCCATCAAAACAAAAAAAACTCCAGAAGCTGTTATTCTTTTTGCATGTGTCCGGGAGGACTAGTTGTTGCAGCCACTTCAGAACCTGGTCACACAGTCACCAATGGTATGAGTTCCTATGCCAGGGCTGATGCCAATGCTAATTCAGGATTCATGGTCGAGATATTTCCTAATGATTTTGACAACCCTGAGGACCCTTTATCAGGTGTAAAATTTCAAAGAAAATGGGAACATAAGGCATTCTTAATTGGCGGTCCCGAAGGACATGCCCCCGCGCAACTCTTGGGCGATTTTATGCAAAACAAAACTTCGACATCCTTGGGCGAGGTTTCTCCCTCTTATCGTCCGGGAGTAGTTTTGACTGATCTTAGGGAATGCTTGCCAAATTACGTCATAGAGACAATGAAAAAAGCCGTAAGCCGGGTAAGCAACCAAATTCCTGGTTTTGATCGAAAAGATGCGATACTAACAGCCGCTGAGACAAGATCATCATCCCCTCTCAGAATAAATAGAAAATCATCTTACCAAAGCCCATCACTGGCAGGTCTTTATCCAGCAGGTGAAGGAGCTGGGTATGCTGGAGGAATACTCTCCGCCGCAGTTGATGGCTTAAGAGTTGCTCAAGCTGTAAACTTAAATATTGAATCATCTCAGTAATCAATTTCTAATTTAGAATGATCCACAACAAGTAATCTGCAACGAGTACCTAATGCCCATTTATAAATATCTCTTATTCCTTTGCGGGCAAATTGGCATGATGAGTCTTGCAAGATTTCTGTATCAATGGATACTGAAATTTGGAAACCAAAAAAATTCAGAAACCGTTCTCTTCGATCCTATCATTTTGGGATCAGCCTTTGTCGCCTTTAGAATATTTGATGGTTTAAGTGACCCAATCGCAGGAAAGATCACCGACACCTGGAAACGAAAGGGATTTCAAAGAAGAAGCTTATTGCTCTTCACATTTTTCTTAGCTCCGATTGGTTTGGCTATTACTTTTTCTTGTAATCACCAGCTGTCGCAACCTATCAACTGGCTATTATTAATAATCGGGCTATTCATTTTTTTCATCGGTTACACTTTTTATGCAATACCCTACTGGAGCCTTATTGATGATTACTCACTAAATAATAACACTATCAGATCAAAACTTTCGGGACTCCTTGGATTAGGTATTGTAATTGGCTCAGGAATTGGAAATGGAGTTAGTGGATTCTTAATCAACAGCTATGGTTACGGTAATACTGGGATGCTTTTTGCATTAGGCTCAATTTTTTTGATGATTTTACCTTTTTGGGCGTCACCGAAAAAAACGCTCAAAGAGCCCCCATCTAAGGCTACACAAAATGAAGCCGGAACACTTTGGACTGGAATTATTTCAGCACTAAAAAACAGGAGATTTTTAGCATTAATTGCACTCTTTGGAGGTTCGCAAATGTCATTTGCTATAATGACTGCAGCAGCACCATTCATTGCACAAGATCTACTTGGTGGATCCGAACGTGACAGTGCTGCCTTAATGGGCCCATTAATTGGAGCAGCAATACCATTTTTCTTTTTTGTACCAAAACTTCAGATAAGATTTGGATGGCTCAAATGCATGCTATGGGCATCAATAGCATTAGCCGTTGTTTATTTATGTTCTGGATTATTGGGCAGTGATTTAATCTTCTCTCCCTTAGTAACGGCTGCTTTTGTTTTTGGAATGGGGGGACCAATGGTAGCAATTCTCCTCGGCGTAGAGGCTGAGGGAGTAGTAGACTGTGCAAAAACTAATTCAGCGACAAATTCTGTCGGCACTTACTGGGGAGCATTCAATCTAGTCGTAAAAATATTAAACGGCATGGCTGTTTTCATGGCATCAATATTAATATCTATGCAAAACCAATGGGGAATTATTGCTGTTAGATCAATGAGTTTTCTAGCAGGGTTATGTTTAATTTTCGGAGTAATAATTTATTATCTGCTAAGGCCTGATGAGAATGAGACTGTTTCAAAATAGATTTTTTTGGTTAGCAGCCTTCTTTGCCTCTTTAATTGTCTTACAGGTAAAATATAATTTTTTCAAAGATCTCCCTACCATCATTGAACAAACTTCAACCTCTGGAATTAAAGGGTATCTAGGTTTCATTTTGATCTACATCGTTAGCACAATAATGATGTTACCGGGCTCACCTCTAACGTTTACGGCTGGAGCCTTGTTTGGTTTTTGGAAGGGGCTAGTTATTGTTTCTATAGGATCGACAATCGGCGCAGGTTGTGCCTTTTTAGTCTCTAGATATTTGGCTAGAAACTTTGTGAAAAGAAAATTTCTAAACAATGAACGCTTTAAATCTATAGATAGCGGTATCAATGAAGAAGGATTTAAGATAGTTATACTGGCTAGATTAAGTCCCGTCATTCCATTCTTTCTTCTCAACTATGCATTGGGAATAACAAAAATACGTTTTACTCACTTCTTAACAGCATCATGGATAGGAATGATACCAGGAACTATGGTTTATGTTCTTATGGGAAGTATGGGAAGCGCTATGATTAGCGGGAAAAAATCATTTCTAGAATGGGTTCTCTTAGGAGCAGGAATAATAGCTACAATATTTGTAACTTTATTAATTTCTAGAATAATAAGAAAAGCAGAAACTCATGAATAGCGTATTCATTCGTTGTTCTTGTTTTTAACTTTAAACTTATAGTTAACAAGAGGTCGGTTCTCCAACACACAACTTTACAGTATGAGGAATCGCTCCCTCAACAAACTCCAAACATTCCACAGCACCTTTTGGTTTTCCAGGCAATGTAATAACCAAGGAATTTCCCACAACTGCAGCAAGGCCTCTGGAAAGAATCGCATTTGGAGTAATTTCCACACTTCTCATTCTCATGAGTTCACCAAAGCCATCAATTTCAACCCTCATGATATCTCTCACTGCCTCTGGCGTCACATCCCTCTCAGTTATACCGGTACCACCAGTCGTTAAAATTAAAGAACATCCCTGAGCTTCAAAAGCCGTGATCACCTCTTTTATTTTTTCCCTATCATCAGGAACCACCGCATCAGCTATAACTCTCCATTTTCTTTTATCCGCTTCAGCTTGTAGGGCAGGTCCTCCATGGTCTTCATATTCACCAGAGAAAGCTCTATCAGATACTGTTATTATTCCTACATTCATAACTTTTCACTATATAAAAATCAAAATTCAATCACCAAAAATAAAGTTTCGCCATCTTTTTGACCATTCTCTCGATTCTTGATTATTTACTTCAGCTTTGGATAAAGAATTATCAATTATATCAAATTCATTTTTAGAGAGATAATCTTTTGGTGTTACGGCCACAACCGAACGCAATATTCTTTCATTCATTGGAAACTTTAAAATGCATTTTATTATCATTTTTTTATGATCCTCAAAAGAACTCTTACCAACAGCCAAGATAACTTGGGAAACGACCTCTGGACTGGAATCATCAATGATTTTTTCTAGATACAAACAATCCGGTGAAGACCAGTCAATTGCGCGCAATGCGGCACTAACAATCCTATCGTCGTTATCGTTTAATGCAGCCATGGCAACATTCTTCTCAAGCTTTGACAATCCCTCCAATGTCCACAAAGCGTGTAGCCGGGCCATTGGATTGGAATGGCCAATAAGAATTTTTTCTAAATTAGGAACCACTTCAACAAGTTTTCTGCTCACAATAATATTTTGCGCCATGTCTCTCCACCATCCATTTGAATGCTCAAGAGCAACCAACAATTTATCAGAATCAGCATCCAGTAATTCTGGTTTTACTCCTGGAACCATACCTTTTCTTAGCACTCTATATATTCGTCCCCGACCAACATTTTTATCATACTTCAAATTCTTAATTTCTTTTATTAGATATGGGGTCATGAAACTCTTTTCCTGGATGACACCTCGATACATATCAACAATGTAAAGACATCCATCAGGACCAGTATAAGTATTTACAGGGCGAAAATTTCCATCACTAGAAGTAATAAATTCATCAGAGTTCTCCTCATATAAATTGGATAATTCTATATGCCCTGAATCAAGGTAATTGACCTTAGACCTTCTAACGAGTCGGCCTACCGGCTCACAAATAAAATAGTTTCCTTTTACATCTTCCCCTAATTTATCTCCACGAAAAAAACTTTGGCCGCATGCTGAAGTAAAATTGCGAAGAGTTCCATCACTTGGCCTAGCCGCACCTAGACCACTCTGCAAATCTGAAGTTTTCATAGAGGGCCAAACTTCAGAATATTTTCCTAATTTTACAACAGCCCCAGTTAGAAGGCCCATACTCTCAATTCTTTTTGAGCTAGCAAGATAATCAGGCGTTATAAAAAAACCCATTGCAGGATTACTGTTGCTTGAAAATAGAAAACGCCCCTCATCATTACGAGCTAACCCCCATTGACCCAACCTTGGGACACTTTCATTTATGAATTTACCATTGGTAAATTGATAACGTCTGCCGTGCTGAGAAACATAAACCCAATTATCAATGCCTAGAGTTAATCCATTGGCTTTATGTTCAACATTACTGTCTCTTAGAGAAAACTTATCATATACTTTTTCTTTTGTATCAGCTTTACCATCCTTATCGACATCTTTAAAAAACCAAAGATCAGAAGGTTCACCCACAAGCAGACCTCCGCCTACTGACAGGACTGCTCTAGGTTCAACTAGACCATCAACAAAAATAGAATGTTTGTCATATTTGCCATCAGAATTGGTATCCTCAAAGCAACTTACACGACCAACGGGTTCCTTTGCTCCAACACCATCAATTGTTTGCATATACCCACGCATTTCAACGACATACATTCTTCCATTACCATCCCAAGTCAGAGCAACCGGCTCCTCAATATCTGGCTCGGATGCCACTAATTCGATAGAAAACTCATCCGGCAAATTAATAAGCTTCATTGAATCGAAAGGATTCAACGGGGCTGTATTAGGAGTTTGGTTAACCTTTTTTTTTATTTTAAGTTTACGAACTTTATCTAATCCAATCTCAGTGAATATTCTCTTCATCTCACCTGCCCAGACTTCATAACCCTTCAAATTAGGATGGACCCTATCGGGCATGAATTTTGGCAGAGAAGCCCCATCAGGACCTGCAAACAATGGATAGGTTTTAGAAATCCTAACCTGAGAATCCGAACCCCATTCCTTGGCGTAAAGTTGATTAACTTTTCTTATTTCTTTAACAGGCCTATAGTCATCAGGCGCACAAGGAAAAGTCTCACACAAAATAATCGGCATCTTAGAATTATGCGATTTTAAATTTCCAATAATGCTTTGAACATTTTTGAAAATGATTTCTCCCTTGGCTTTTTCAGCAAGATCATTAGCCCCAATCATGATAACAACTGCGGCAGGGCTCAGGTCAATTACATCCCTCTTCAATCTAAGAAGTAACCCCCGACTAGTGTCACCACTAATCCCACGATTAACCACATTAACATCACCAAACAAACCTTTGAAATCTTCACCCCATCCTTGAGTGATTGAATCACCTAGAAATACGACCCCCCCTTGATCTCTCACTTTTTTTTCATTAAGCCATGAACTTCTTCGTTTTTTCCAAACACCCCTAAACCAATCAGTTCTTCTTATTGGTCCCACACCAGGAACATCTTCATCTTTATCCGGAATTATGAGTGGATCACTATTTGTTATCTCACCATACAAAACCGATGGTCCTGACAAAGGTATTAAATGAGACAGCGCAATAATAAATAATAATGCGCATTTTGAATTCAATAAACTCATACCTAAAATTCTAGTCTAAACGACAAGTGAAACAAGCATCATTAAGATTCACTCTTCTCTTTTCCATCAAGCCTGACTCTCTCAATTTGCATCTCTTTATCCACTGCTTTACACATATCATAGAGCGTCAAAGCAGTAACACTAACCGCCGTAAGCGCCTCCATTTCCACACCTGTTTGAGCATGGGTCCTAACCTCAGCAGTGATTGATATACCTTGGTCTTCTCTAGAAAAATCGATAGAGATATGCGAAATAGGAATTTGATGGCATAAAGGGATGGTTTCTGCAGTTTTTTTTGCAGCCGATATTCCAGCAATCTTAGCAACCGTTAAAACGTCGCCTTTTTTAATGCCTTTATCATAAATCAAATTTAGGGTTGCCGAATTCAATCGAATAAAACCAGAGGCAGTAGCAACCCTATTAACGAATTCTTTTTCACCAACATCAACCATTGATGCCTCACCATTATCATTTATATGGGATAGTTTACTCAATTAATCATCCTCCAATTGCAATCATTTTACGGTCAGGCTGATAATTATCCCTAAAGTCATGAGCCTTGGGCTTTCTCAAAACAACTTCACGAATAAAATTCTTTAGTTCATCATTCGTCGCACCTGATCGTATCTCCTTCAGAAGATCAAATTCCAAATGACTGCCCAGGCAGGGCCTCAACTTACCATCACATGTCAATCTAAGCTTATTGCAGGATTCGCAAAATTTGAGATTTGTCATTGCTCCAATGAAGCCAATAATTTGATCTCGACCTGGAATTAAATAGTATGACGCAGGACCATTGGTTTTGAAATCGCTTAATGGTTTTAGCCTGCCAAATTCTTGGGATAACAAATTCATTACCTCACCACATGGCAAAAAGTTGAGATCATTCAGTACATCCTTACTGCTAACGGGCATCATTTCAATAAATCTCAATAATATGTCCTTTTTCTTTGCAAATTTAACCAAATCAAACAATTCATTTTCTGTCCTTCCCCTCATTAGGACAGAATTAATTTTAACCTTATCGAAGCCAACATTCCTAGCAGCATCAATCCCCTCTATTGCTTTCGCTAAAAAAGGCCGTCCTGTTATAGCGGTATATTGCTCTGCTGATAGAGTATCAAGTGAAACATTCACCGAGTTAACGCCCGCCTTGAAAAGCGCTTCTGCAGCAGACAAACCATTATCGATTGGCTTTGACAGCAGAGTTCCATTAGTAGAAATGCCAACATCATTAATACCAGGAATGTTAGAGAGTGATTGAATAAATGAAACTATGCCTTTTCGGGTCAACGGTTCACCCCCAGTTATTCTAATTTTACTCACACCAAGCTCAGAGGCTATACTAACAACTCTGTGAATTTCTTCATAGCTCATTACTTGATCACGTGGCAACCATTCCTGAAACTCCGACGGCATACAGTATGCACACCTTTCGTTACACCTGTCGGTAATCGAGATGCGCAAATAGGATATTAGATGCCCGTATTGGTCTTGCACTTTATTTCTTGTTGGACCTTATGATTCAATATATTTTATATGAACATTAGTACTGATAAATTATGAAAAAATTTAAGTTACACAATCTATATCTTATCTTTTTAACTCTATTTATTTGCAACTGCACCTCAACAATTGAATCGAGGATACAGAACAATCCACAACTATACTCAGCTTTGACGGGGCCCGAAAAAAAAGCTGTATCAAAAGGACTCATAATCAAAGGAATGTCTCAAGATGCTGTTTATTTAGCTTGGGGTAGGCCCTCTGGAATCATTGAAAGAAACTCCTATGGTAAGAGTATAGAAAAATGGAGATATTCTTCGCTGATGCCCGTAGTAAATCAAAACTTCCTATACAGCGATTATCATTATTATCATCACTACGATCACTGCTCACCTTTTTATCACTCAACTAACGTTGGCTATGTTCCATACACATCAGCTGTGGTAGAATTTGAAAATCAAAAAGTGACTTCATGGGAGCAGGAAAAATAGAAACTAGTCACTTTTTTTGACACCCACAGAACGTACATTCATCAATTCTCCATCATTATTTTCTAGATTTAAGCCCCTAATGATTAATCGATAAGTCCCTGGATTTTGGACCGAGAAACTCCCTAAATTCTTGTCTTCAAAAGTATCGCTATCAGACACCTTAAACATCTCCTTATCGGTACCTAAGACAACTTCAAAGTCACCCCCACCTGCACTGGGCTTTTGATGATTCAAGATTAACTCATAACTACCGGCTTCTGAAAAGTTAATGGGCCATACAATGTAGTAGTAGGGATTCTTCCAACCAATAACCGCGGCCGCAGAGACACTATAGCTGAATGGCTCTTCACCCATAACGAGAGCTCCCTCGGCAGAGTAAACTTTCTCAGAGTCATTGAATTCAACTACCTTCGATATATTATCAGATATTTTTTTGGAAGCTAAGTCAGCAGATCTTTTGTAACTCTCATTTTGATCACCTACTTCACTGGCCAACTTTAATGCTTTTTCTGTAGCTAAAGTGCTTAGAGCTCCTATCAATATAAGCTTATCATTTTTGCTGAAATTGAGCTTAAAAAGCTTAGCGATTTCTTCACATTTACTTTCATCCGGTATACTTGCAGAATCAGAAAGAAGCAGAACGTACGCCCTAAATGCTAACCTTTTTATCACCTCATCTTTTTCATTAAATATAATTCCATTTAACGTTTTCAAAGGGGCACTATTTGGCCATGACCCAATGGTCTGAAGAACCGCTTTTCTACCATCAGGGTCATTACCATCCAGAATTCTTTTTAAGTCGGTCCAAGCTTTTTTACCACCTA
>MDSW01070576.1_pt1 | contig 10205 bp, 10 predicted proteins | sample 811171 | NCBI WGS metagenome assembly MDSW01 (sample SAMN05326641, study PRJNA326480) | marine metagenome | isolation source: seawater | place: Atlantic Ocean: North West | collected 2012 | reverse complement strand
TTTTAAAGATAAAGACATTGGTTCATAAGTTAAATGGCAATGTGAATCAATTATCATCTTCAACCTTTTTAAAAAGAATATCCAAGTTTCGAATTTCTTTAGTAAAATTTAAAATATCTTTTTTTTTAATATTTTCCAATAAAATATCTTTATCGGATATATTAATAGTATTTAAAACATTTTTAGTAGAAATAGGAATGATTGGATTTAAAAGAATTGAGATATTTTTGATTTGTTCTGTTATTGTAAACAAAATTGCATTCATTCTCTCAGGATCTTTTTTCTTAAATACCCATGGTTCAGAATCATTAAAATATTTATTTGCCTCAAAGGAAAAGTTTACAACTTTTTTTATATATTCATTTAAGCTTTGTTTATTTATTAAATCTATTAAATCAGGAATATTTTCAGTTATATTGTTAATCAATCTTAAATCATTTTGTTTTAAGTTTTTTGACTTTGGAATTTTATTATTACAATTTTTTTTAATAAAAGAAAAAACTCTTTGACATAAATTTCCATAATTGTTTGCGAGATCGTTATTAATACAATTTTTAAGGTTTAGCATTGATATACTACCGTCATTACCTAATGAAACCTCTTTCATTAAATAATATCTTAATTGATCAATTCCATAATTATTTATTATTTCAATTGGGTCTAAAATATTTCCTAATGACTTTGACATTTTTTTTTCATCTGAAAGTATCCAGCCGTGGCCAAAGATTTTTTTTGGTAATGGTAAATTTGCAGCCAATAAAAAAGCTGGCCAATAAACTGCATGAAATCTTAAAATATCTTTTCCAATAATATGGATATCAGCAGGCCAAAATGATTTGTACATATCATCATTTATATTAGGAAAATTAAGTGCACTTAAATAATTTGTTAACGCATCCAACCAAACGTAAATAACATGTCTTTTATTATCTGGAACTGGTATCCCCCATGAGAAAGATGTTCGACTAATTGACAAATCTTTTAAACCTTTTTCTACAAAACTAACTACTTCATTTCTTCTTGATTGAGGAAGAATAAAACTTTTATTTTTATTGTAGTGGTCGAGTAATTTTTTTTGAAAAGCCGATAGCTTAAAAAAATATGACTCTTCTTCAACCCATTCGACTACTGACCCAGAGATTTTAGAAATTGTCTTGCCATTACTCTCTACAATTTCATCTGCATCATAATAAGCTTCGTCAGATACAGAATACCAGCCGCTATACTTATCAAGATAAATATCACCTGATTTAACTAACCTATTCCAAATTTCATTTACTGATTTAGAATGCCTGGGCTCAGTTGTTCTGATAAAATCATTATTAGTTAAATTTAAAGTTTTTGTTAAAGATTGAAATGTTTTAGAAATTTCATCACAAAAAGTTTGGGGATCCTTTTTATTTTTTTCTGCTTCTTTTTGAATTTTTTGACCATGTTCGTCTGTGCCAGTAAGAAATAATACATTATAACCCTCTAACCTTTTAAAACGAGCAAATATGTCTGCAATTATACTAGAATATGCGTGACCCATGTGAGGTTTACCCGAGGGATAATAGATTGGTGTAGTAATGTAAAAATTTTTATTCATTATTTATCTCACTTTGTAAAGAATTTACCAGAGTACTTTGGTTGAGATTATATAAAAAATAATCATTAATATTTTTTACAAAAAAAGATCTCTTTTTAATTATTTGTTTATTATTATAAACATTTTTTAATTTTTTATGTTGGAAATAATATTCTACAAAAAAAATCAAGAAAAATTTATAAAAATCATTTTTCTCTTTTTTATATAAATTAAGAATATAATTAAAATTCTTAAAAAAATTATCTTCTATTTCAATTTTTTCCTCTGAAAAAAAACTATTTACTTTCAAAAAATTACCTGGAGATATATCAATTAAACTTTTATTAATATTTAAAGGTTGATTAAAATAGCTTATCAAAAAAATTAAAATCTTATTTTTCATTTTAAAATTTAAATTTATATTAAATTCAATAGATCTAGATTTAACTGTTTCTAATAAAGTTCTAGATTTATTATTAATTAATATAAAAAAATTATTTTTTGTTGGTTCCTCGATTAATTTAAGTATTGCATTGAGGCTATTAGAATTAAATGTTTCTATTTCATCAATAATAATAAATCTTTTTTCATTATTTAACGGTGGTTTTAATAAGTCTAGTTTTAATTTACGTATATCATCTATTTTAACATTTTTATAAAAAGAAGAATTTATATGTAAAATATTTGAAAATATATTTTTAATTAATTGATTATGAAAAATATCTTTTTTAGATATTGTAAAATTTTTTTCACTATAATTTTTTTTATCAAAATAAAAATGCATTAAATGATTAATAAAAGTAAATTTTCCAATTCCTTTTTCACCCGTAAGCATAGAGACTTTTGGAAGTTGATTTTTTAAAATCATCTCTTTAAAAAAAAGAAATTCTTTTTCATAACCAACTAATTGAGTTGTTTTTTTCGGATCAAATGCTTCAAATTTCATTTTAATTTTAAATGTTTAGCTGTTATTTTGAATATCTTTTTTTCCAAAGAAGTGTCATTTTTAGATGATTCTAAAATATAATAATTCTTTTTATTTTTTGCAATTTTTAAAAATGATTTTTGAGCTTTTTGGTAAAAAGATTTTGGAAAATTATCATATCTATTTTTAGATTTTCTTTGTAATAATCTTTTTCTCGATGCTTTAGAGGATACTTTAAGGAGAAAAGTAATATTAGGCTTTAAATTACCTATGATAATATTATGAATATTCTTTATGAAATTTGAATTTATTTTTTTTCCATAAACTTGATATGCAATAGTCGAATCAGTAAATCTATCACAAATTACTATTTTTTTTTGTTTTAGAGCTGGTCTAATTTTTGTATTAACATGTTCATTTCTTGCTGCAAGATACAGAAGTGTGTCGGTATATTTATTGAATTTATCCTTTTTAGAATTACCAAAGTAGTCTTTAAGAATAAGATTTCTTATTAATTCTGCGCTCTTTGTGCCGCCAGGTTCTCTTGTTAAGATAGTTTTTAAATTTTTCTTTAGTAAACTTTTATATAGTTTTTTACTTTGATAAGATTTTCCGCAACCTTCTACCCCCTCGAAGACAATAAAAAAAGGTTTTTTTTTATACATCACCCCAAATCAAATAATTAATGGAGGTTAATAAACTTTTAAAAAAATTAACTTTTTTAACTTCCTCAGCTGCATATAAAGGTAAAGTTTTTATTATTTCATCTTTATTAAGAACAACTAATTCCGCTATTTTTTGACCTTTGTCTATTGGAGCCATTATAGGTCCATTATATTTTAGTTTAACGTTCAAATTTCTAATATCTTTTTTATTTATTGTTATATAAAAATCTTCATTCGGTATTGCTTTAATTTTTTCTTTTTTTCCTAGCCAAGTTTTTAATTCAAAAACAGACGCTCCCACCTTAGACACTTCAAATGTATTTGTATTCCTAAAACCCCAATTTAAAAGTTTGAGAGACTCTGAGCTCCTTTGATTTTTTGTTTGAAAACCTGAGACAACTGCAATCAAACGTCTATCATTTTTTTTCATTGAACTAGCTAATGAATATTTTTCTACTGCTAGATATCCAGTTTTTACACCATCAACTCCAACATTTTTATATAATAATGGATTTCTATTACCTTGTTTAATTGGATCTCCGCCCGTTCTGTCCCAAGTAAAAGTTTTTTCTTTGAATAATTCATAATAATCGGGATAATTCGAAATCAAATATTTTGACATAATAGCTATATCTCTGACAGTGGAAATATTGTTTGGATCATTAATGCCTGATGAATTTGTAAAATTTGTTGAGGTCATTCCTATTTCTCCAGCTTTTTCATTCATTATTTCAGCAAAATTTTCCTCAGATCCAGCTATACCCTCTGCTAAAGCAACACAAGCATCGTTACCAGATGCTATAATAATCCCCTTTAGTAAATTCTCGACTGATACTTCGTCGTTTATCATAATAAACATCGATGAATATCCACTTTGAGATAATCTCCAAGCATTTTCAGAAATAACAAATTTATCATCAAGTGATATTTTATTTTTTTTTAAAAGATCAAAAGCAATTATTGACGTCATTATTTTAGTCATTGAGGCAGGATAAATTTGAGCATCGGCATCAAACTCAGATAAAACTTTATCTGAATGATAATCAATGAGTATACCAGTTCTTGCTTGGATATCTGGTTTTGCAAAAATAGAATTTGTACAAATCAACCAAACAATTATCGTGATAAAAAATTTATTCATTTGTAATTATATCCAATTCTTCAAATCCGAAAGATTTTAATAGAATGTAATCATTTTTCATCAAATTAATAGTGTTATAAGGACCTGATAAAAGGTTAATTTCTTGATTGTTTTTTTTTCTGACTTTCATTTTTTTACTTTCATATTTCGGTATTTCTTTAGTGATTCTTTTTTTTAGGAAATCAACGGTTTCTTCTCTATAAAAAGTCCCTATTAAAATATAAAAATCTTGTTTGTCTGAAGACTTATTCAATTTCTTATTTTTTGAAATATTTGATATTTGAACGGAAGTTACCGGAGCATTTGAAAGAATTTTTTTTTCTTCATTATAAATTTTGGCTTTTTCAGCAATAAATGATTTATTCTTTTTAATTTCCAAAATTTCAATTAAAGGTAAATCATTTTCTATATTTAATTTTGATGCTACTTCTGTTGTAATTAAAATTTTATAAAAATCTGGATAATCAATTTTTTTTTGATTTTTAAGTATTAAATAATCATTTGTTTTAGGATTGCTTATCTTTAAGAATATATTTGGCTTTAATTTACTATGGGCAATCTGAAGTTTTGAGTTATCTAACTTTCCATTTATTATCTTATTTTGATAATCTTTATCATTATAGATATATGCAAAACCCTTTGAATTAAAAGGAACTCTATTTTCTAATTTAGTAATATTTGATGTGCAAGAAAAAAGAAAAAAAATAAAAAAAATTAATTTAAATTTCATTTTTAAAGCTGTCTTTAAGTGTGCAAACTGCTAATGCAAATCTTAAAGATCTATTCCATTTTAAAATTTTTTCATAATTTTCAAAGACAATATAAGCCGGAGATAATGTATCTGATCCTGGAATGATATCTTTATCTGGAATAATTATAGCTGCCTTTAAATTATCATTTATATTTAAATTTTGAGAATTTTTAATATATCTTTTTAAGAAATTAAATTTTTTTTTATTCTTTATATTTCTAGCAGAAGAATTTAAATATTTTTTTGGCATATTTTCTTTTAAATCAATTTTAAAAAAACAAGGTTGATTCTTTTTCCATCCGATTTGATTTAGATAATTAGCTGCTGATGCAAATGAGTCTTCTGTTTTTTTTAATTCGATCATTTTATTATTATTAAAATCAATAGCATAGTTACGAATAGTTCTTGGCATAAACTGAAAATTTCCAAATGCTCCTGCCCAGGATCCATATAAAATATCCTTGTTAATTATTTCTTTATCAACTAATTTTAGTAATATTAATAATTCTTCTGTAAAAAAATCACTTCTCCTTTTATCAAAACTTAGTGTAGCTAAAGACGAAACAATATCCATCTTACCCAAATATTTACCAAAATTTGTTTCGATACCCATTAAAGCGAGTAAAAGTTCTTTTTCAACATTAAATTCATTCTCAACTTTATCGATAATTGATTTTTCTTTTTTATATAAATTTATTCCATTTTTAATTTTTTTTTTGGAAGACCTTTTTTTTATATATGTAAATGTATCTTCATAAAATTCAGGTTGATACCTATCAAACTCGATTACTTTGGGTAAAAATTTTGCATTATCCATTACCTCATTAACTACTTGTTGCGAGATACCTGAGTTTACAGCCTTTGTTTTAAAATTATTAATCCAATCATTAAAGCTAATCTCTTTTGAGTAAATATTAAATGTTAGAATAATATTTAAAAAACAAGATAATGTAATTATTTTTGACATTTTTTTAATTATCATATTTAGAAATTATTAACTAGCATTAGAAATTGGGCTACTTAATTATTGTTATTTCTTTACTTTGATAGTATTAAATGATGCTAATTAATAACAGGAGAGGTGGCTGAGCGGTTGAAAGCACTGGTCTTGAAAACCAGCAACGGGGCAACTCGTTCGTGGGTTCGAATCCCACCCTCTCCGCCATTATTTATAAAGTAAATCTTTTAAAAATTTTTGATATAGGGTTTTTGTCAATATCTTTTTCAATTATATCAAAATTGTAATATTTTATTATAATTTCATCATCATATTTTAAAAACGATTCTAAATCTTTTAATTGGTAGTAGTCAAAACTATTAATGTATTTCTTTAAGAAAGATCCTAATAAAAGATCTAGCTCTTTTGTGCCCCTATAAGAAGCTCTATATAAAAGTTTTTTTTTAAATATTTCTAAATCTTCACTCATTATAATATATTATACATTACAAGATGGTTTTTTTAAAAAAAGATTTTCTTTTCAAAGAAGTAAATAAATTAAAAGGAGTAGGTCCTAAATTATCAAGTTATCTTAAAAAGAAAAAAATTGAAAAGATTAAGGATATTTTACTTAATTTACCTTATTCAGAGGTAGATAGATCTCATATAACTAAATTAAATAAGTTAGAAATTGGGAAAATTCAAACTATTAAAGTAAAAGTTTTAAAACTGAATTTTCCAAGAATAAGAAATTTACCCAATAAAATCAGATGTGAGGATGAAACTGGCAAGATAGATATAGTATATTTTAATAGTCGGGAGGGTTACCTGAGAAAAATATTTCCTTTACAAAAATGGATTATTGTAAGTGGTAAAGTAAATTATTTTAAAAATAATTATCAAATTACAAATCCTGAATACGTTACTAATTTTGATAATCGAGAATATGTTTTGAAAACTATACAAAAATACAGCTTAACAAAAGGTATTAATGAGAAAAAATATAGATCTATTAGTGAAGAGATTATAATGAATCTTCCTCGAATTGATGATTGGCTTAACGAGGACTTTATTGAAAGAAATAAATTATTGAATTGGAATGAAGCATTTCAAAAATTACATAATTCTGAAGAAAGCAAAGATAGCCAATCTCGAAGTTATAGAAGAATAGTTTTCGATGAGATATGTGCAAACTTTATTAGTTTATCAAAAAATAGAGTTATAGTTAAAAAAAAGAAAAAAAATAAATATTTTAAGAAAAAATTTTTTAATTATATTTTAGAAAAATTACCTTTTAAATTAACACCTGGACAATTAAAGGCCCTAGATGAAATTAATGACGATATTAAAGACGACAAGAGAATGTTTAGAATTATGCAGGGAGATGTTGGGTCTGGAAAAACTATTGTTTCACTTTTAACAATAGCAAATGTAATAGAAAGTAATTACCAATGTGCAATTATGAGTCCTACTGAAATATTATCATCACAACATTATAATATGGCAAAAAAAATTTTTGCAAATTTAAAAGTGAAAATTGAATTGTTAACGGGAAAAACAGAATTAAAAAAAAGAAGAAATATATTAAAAGAACTTGAATCTGGAAAAATTGATTTAATAATAGGAACCCATGCTTTATTTCAAAAAAAAATAAATTTTAAAAATTTAGGATTTATAGTTATTGATGAACAGCATAAATTTGGGGTAAAACAAAGATCAGAATTAGCTCAAAAAGGTGGCAATAATTGTGATGTGTTGTTAATGTCTGCAACACCAATTCCTAGAACTATGATGATGTCACTTTATGGTGATATGGATATAACAAAAATTACTGATAAACCTTCAAATAGAAAAAAAATAATTACATTAAGTAAACCGGAAAAAAAAATTGATGAATTGTGGAATTTTTTAAAAAAAAATATTAATGAAGATAATCAAATTTTTTGGGTTTGTCCCCTAATAGAGGAGTCAAAAATTTTAGATCAATCATCAGCAAAAAAAAAATTTGAATTAATCAATAAGAAATTTCCCGGAAAGGTTGGATTAATACACGGAGCTCTTGAAAAAAAAGATAAAGAAATTGTTTTAAAAAATTTTCTAAATAAAAAGATTTTTATTCTTGTTTCTACAACAGTAATTGAGGTTGGGATTGATTTTCCAAATGCCAATACAATAATAATAGAGAACGCAAATAAATTTGGTCTAGCACAATTGCACCAATTAAGAGGAAGAGTTGGTAGAGGGAGTAAACAAAGTACATGTATTTTAATATTTAAAGAGGGATTAAGTAAAAATTCTATTAAACGAATAAAAATATTAAAAGAGTCAGATGACGGTTTTTTTATCGCAGAAGAAGATTTAAAACTCAGAGGATTTGGCGATTTAATTGGCTATCAACAAAGTGGTTTAAAAAATTTTAAATTTGCTGATCCAATAGTTCATGAAGATTTATTTAGATTAGCTGAAGAATATACTAACAAAATACAGAATAATATAAATCAAGATAAATTTAGTTTTTTATTAAAGCTTTTTGATAAAGCAGAAATTATAAATGTACTTGAGAATTAATCTATATTAGTAGTTCCTGCTGATACAATAAACTTTGATGCCTGTTCAAAAGAAACATCTAAATAAATCAAATCTTTTTTTGGTACCATTAAAAGAAAACCACTCGTAGGATTTGGTGTTGTGGGAACAAATACATTGACTAGATCTTCCTGAACTTTATTTTTTATTATACCTTCGTTTTCTTTTGTAGCGAAGCCAACTGCCCAAACACTTTTTCTTGGATATTCCAGAAGAACAACACTTTTTTGCTTAGTGTCATTTTTAGTAAAACTTTCTGTCATTTGTCCAATCGCTGAATAAATTGTTCTCAGGATTGGTATTTTCTTTAAAATATTATTAAATAGCTCAAAAAATTTTTTTCCTAAAAAAGATAGTGATAACCATCCTATAAAAGTAATAAAAATTAAAGCAACTAATATTTCTAATCCTGGAATATTAAATGGCAGATAGTTGTTTGGGTTTATCTCTTTCGGAACTATATTCCCAGAAACCTTAATAAAAAAAAGGGTTAAGTAAAGTGTGATACCTATTGGTATTAAAACTACAACTCCAGCAATAAAATTATTTCTAATTTTTGAAAAAAATGATCTTTTAATATTTTTTTTTTCCATTTATCAAGAATAACTTGAATAAATTATAAAAAATACAATTAATATAAAAATTGCAATTAATAATTTATTATTTAAAATCATGAGTCTAAAAATGTATAACATAAACAGAAGAAAATTTCTTGGCTTAATTAGTTGTGGATGTTGCTCAATAATGCTTCCATCATGTTCAACTGTTCCGATTACTGAACGAAGACAATTGAGTATAATACCAGAGGCTAAGATTAATCAACAAGCAGCTAATGCCTACGAACAGTTTAGAAGTAAAAGTAAATTAATTACTTCAGGAGCAAATCTAAGAGAAATTAAAGAAATAGGTTCTAGGATTGAAAATGCAGTAAGTGCCTTTTTTTTGAAAGAAGGAAAAGAAGATCCAACAAGAAATTTTGGATGGGATTATGTTCTTGTAGATAATGATAAAGTTGTTAATGCCTGGTGTATGCCTGGTGGAAAAATTGCTGTTTACACTGGACTGTTAAAAATTACAAAAAATACTGATGCTCTATCAATTGTTATGGGACATGAGATTGCACATGCAGTCGCTCGTCATTCAGTTGAAAGAATGAGCCAAGCTATGACAATAAATCTAGGTACTACAGTTGCAGATATTTTTTTAGGTGGTGCAATTAATAGAACAAGAAATACTGTGGGTCAAAATACTGGGCTTGATATTTTTCAATTAGGTATAATGAATCCTTTTGGAAGAAAACAGGAAACTGAGGCAGATTACTTAGGTTTAATTTTTTCCTCTTTATCTGGATATGACATAAGAGAGTCGGTTAATCTATGGAAAAGAATGGCTGAAAAAAATAAGGGAAAGGAGCCCCCAGTATTTTTAAGTACACATCCTAGTAGCTCAAAAAGAATTGAGAATTTAAATAATTGGATAAAAGAAGTGATGATTGAATATCCGCCGATTAAAATTTAATTTAATATTTTTAAGTAGTTTAACTTAAATAATAATATGTGGTGAGCCCTGATGGACTCGAACCATCGACACCCTCCTTAAAAGGGAGGTGCTCTACCAACTGAGCTAAGGGCCC
>MDSW01219620.1_pt1 | contig 10206 bp, 6 predicted proteins | sample 811171 | NCBI WGS metagenome assembly MDSW01 (sample SAMN05326641, study PRJNA326480) | marine metagenome | isolation source: seawater | place: Atlantic Ocean: North West | collected 2012 | reverse complement strand
TAAATATTTATCCATTACCTCATCTTAAAGTTTTAAAAGATCTTATTGGAGATTTAAGTATTCTTTATAAACAATATGAGTCAGTTCAACCATGGTTAAAAACAACCAAAAAACTAGGTGATACTGAACATCATCAATCAAGAGAGGATCGTTCTAAATTAGATGGATTGTACGAATGTATTATGTGTGCATGTTGTTCAACTTCTTGTCCTAGTTATTGGTGGAATGGAGAAAAATATTTAGGTCCTGCAGTTTTATTACAAGCTTATAGATGGATAATAGATAGTAGAGACGAAGATAGAAAAGAAAGATTAAAAAAAGTTGCGGATGAATTGAAGCTTTACAGATGCCATACAATTATGAACTGTACTAATGCGTGCCCAAAAGGTTTAAATCCTGCAAAAGCTATTGCTTCGATTAAAAAAATGCTTGCAACTAGCTAATTATATATTTAAATAATTTGCGATGAATTTAATACAGCATTACATTAATGGCAAAATCACTTCAGGAGACTCAAGTAGAAAAGAAAAAGTTTTTAATCCGGCAACAGGGAAACAGGAGTCTGAAGTTTTATTAGGAACAAAATCAGATTTAGACAAAACAGTTGAACAAGCTAAAAATGCTTTTTTAACTTGGTCAACAAAACCACCAATTCAAAGAGCTAGAATAATTTTTAAATATAAGGAGTTAATAGAAAAAAACTCAGACGAACTTACTAAACTAATTGTTGCAGAACATGGAAAAGTTTATGAGGATGCAAAAGGTTCTTTAACAAGAGGTTTAGAAGTTGTAGAATTTGCATGTGGAATTCCTCAAATGCTAAAAGGTGAATTCACAGAAAATGTAGGAACAAATATAGATAGTTGGTCAATAAGACAACCACTCGGAGTTTGTGCAGGAATAACTCCTTTTAATTTTCCAGCCATGGTCCCAATGTGGATGTATCCAATGGCAATAGCTTGTGGCAATACTTTTATTTTAAAACCTTCTGAAAAAGATCCATCTTGCTCAATTAGATTGGCTGAATTATTTGCTGAAGCTGGATTACCCGAGGGAGTTTTAAATGTCGTAAATGGAGATAAGGAAGTTGTGGACGCAATTTTAACAAACAAAGATATTCAAGCAGTTAGTTTCGTAGGATCAACTCCTATAGCAAAATATATTTATGAGAATGCTGCAAAAAACGAAAAAAGAGTCCAAGCACTAGGTGGAGCTAAAAACCATTGTGTTGTAATGCCAGATTGTGATCTTGATCAAGCTGTAAATGGTTTAATGGGTGCGGCATACGGCTCAGCAGGAGAAAGATGTATGGCTCAATCTGTTGCAGTGGCAGTAGGAAATATTGGGGACAAACTTGTTAACGAATTAGCAAAAAAAGTTGAAGCTTTAAAAGTAGGACCAGGAATGGATAAAAATTCTGAAATGGGTCCTTTGGTTACTAAAGAACATTTAGAAAAAGTTAAAAGTTATGTTGATTTAGGAGTTAAAGAAGGAGCTAAGTTAGTTGTAGATGGACGAAATATAAAACTTCAAGGTTATGAGAATGGCTTTTATATAGGTGGTTGTCTTTTTGATAATGTCAAAAAAGACATGAGAATTTATAAAGAAGAAATATTTGGACCTGTTTTATCAGTCGTAAGAGCTAAGGATTTTGATGAAGCTACTCAATTAGTAAACGATCACGAATTTGGAAATGGAACAAGTGTTTATACAAGAGACGGAGATGTAGGTAGAACTTTCGCAAGCAAAATTAAAGTTGGCATGGTTGGAATAAATATTCCTATCCCTGTACCAGTTGCCTTTCACAGCTTTGGTGGATGGAAAAGATCATTGTTCGGAGATCAACATATGCATGGTCCTGAAGGAGTAAGATTTTACACAAAATTAAAAACAATAACTTCAAGATGGCCTTCAGGTTTAAGATCAGATCCAGAATTTGTAATGCCAACAATGAAGTAAATCCAAACTAAGGAAATATAATGAGTAAAATATCTTTAATAGGCGCTGGTCAAATAGGTGGAACTTTAGCACATTTAATTGGAATTAAAGAATTAGTTAATGAAGTTGTTTTATTTGATGTTGAAAGTGGAATTGCAAAAGGCAAGGCTTTAGATATAGCACAGTCATCTTCAGTAGATGGATTTAATGTTAAGATAAGTGGAACTGATAATTATGAAGATATAAGAAATTCTGATGTAATTATAATTACAGCAGGTGTACCTAGAAAACCAGGCATGAGTAGAGATGATTTATTAGGGATAAATCTTAAAATTATTAAACAGGTTGCTCAAGGTATTAAACAACATTCTCCGAATTCCTTTGTAATTTGCATAACCAATCCTCTAGATGTAATGGTTATGGCATTGCAAAAATACTCAGGATTACCAGCAAACAAAGTTGTCGGTATGGCGGGCATATTAGACAGTTCAAGATTTAAATTATTTTTATCTTTAGAACTAAATATTCCTGTTAAAGAAATAGAAGCTATGGTTATGGGAGGGCATGGAGATACTATGGTTCCTCTTATAAGATTCACAAAAGTTTCTGGTAAGCCTTTATTAGATTTAGTTAAAGAAGGAAAAATATCTGAAGAAAAAATAGAAAGTATTAATCAAAGAACTAGAGATGGAGGTGCAGAGATCGTAAAATATCTCGAGAAAGGATCTGCATTTTATGCTCCAGCCGCTTCCGGTGTTCAGATGGCTGAGGCTTATTTAAATGATACTAAACAAACATTACCATGTGCAGTTTTTTTAAATGGTCAGTATGGATTTAAAGATATTTATGCGGGAGCACCTGTTATCATTGGTAAAGACGGCGTAGAAAAAATTAAAGAAATTGATCTTGATGATAAAGAAAAGAAAGAATTTAATAATTCTGTCGAAGCTGTAAAAAAACTTTGGGAGGTGGCAGCCACTATTGATCCAGATTTAAAGTAAATGAATATTCACGAGCATCAGGCAAAACAAATTTTAAAAAAATATGGCGTAGCTGTACCAAATGGAGTATTTGGCTTTTCTGCTGATGATGTTGTAGATAAAGCCAAGAAACTAAATACAAAAAAATATGTTCTTAAAGCACAAATCCATGCTGGTGGCAGAGGAAAAGCTGGAGGTGTTAAAATACTAGATGATATAGATGATTTGACTAAAGCTTCAAAAGAAATGTTAGGTAAAGTTTTAGTAACACATCAAACAGGACCTAGTGGCAAAGAGGTAAAAAGATTATATGTTGAAGAGTCTTCCAGCATAAAAAAAGAGTTTTATCTGTCTTGTCTAGTTGATCGTACAAGCTCAAAAATTGCATTTATATCAAGTGATCAAGGGGGAATGGATATTGAAGAAGTTGCAAAATCTAATCCAGAAAAAATTATAACTACAAAAGTTGATTTACTTGAAGAAATAAATGACGACGACTGCAAAAAAATAATTAAAATATTTAATTTAGACGGTAAAGTATTTTTACAAGGAATTAGTTTAATAAAATCAATTTATAAAATGTTTATTTCTACTGATGCAAATCTTGTAGAGATAAATCCATTAATTTTAACCCAAGAAAATAATCTACTCTGCTTAGACGCTAAAATGAATTTTGATGACAATTCAATTTTTAGACATCCAGAAATTTTAGAATTACGAGATCTTAATGAAGAAGATCCAGCAGAGATAGAAGCAAGCAAACATGATTTAGCATATATAAAATTAGATGGAAGCATCGGTTGCATGGTTAATGGCGCTGGATTGGCAATGGCAACAATGGATATAATTAAACTATATGGAGAAGAACCAGCAAATTTTTTAGATGTTGGCGGTGGAGCTTCAAAGGAAAAGGTTTCTTCTGCGTTTAAAATTATTCTCTCAGATAAAAATGTAAAGGGAATTTTAATTAATATATTTGGTGGAATTATGAGATGTGATGTTATTGCTCAAGGAGTTATTGATGCTGCAAAAGAAATTAAAATTAGCGTTCCATTAGTTGTTAGATTAGCAGGAACAAACTTTGAAGAAGGTAAAAAAATTTTAGATAATTCTGGTTTAGAAATTATTTCTGCTTCAGATTTATCTGATGCCGCGCAAAAAATTGTAGAGGAAATTAAATAATGTCAGTTTTAGTTAACAAAAACACTAAAGTTATTTGTCAGGGATTTACAGGTAAGCATGGAACTTTTCATTCTGAGCAAGCAATAAAATATGGAACAAATTTGGTAGGAGGTGTTACTCCAAAAAAAGGGGGACAAATTCATTTGGACAGACCTGTATTCAATTCTGTATATGACGCAAAAAATGAAACTGGAGCAAATGCTTCAATGATATATGTTCCAGCAAAATTTGCTGCTGAGGCTATAATTGAAGCCATAGATGCATCCATAGAGTTAATTGTTTGTATAACTGAAGGAATACCAATTTTAGACATGTTAAAAGTAAAGCAGAAATTATCAAAATCTAATTCAAGATTAATTGGACCAAATTGTCCTGGAATTATTACACCAGATGAGTGTAAAATTGGAATTATGCCTGGAAACATTCATAAAAAAGGTTCTGTGGGCATTGTTTCAAGGTCAGGAACTTTAACTTATGAAGCGGTAGCTCAAACAACAGAAATTGGACTGGGGCAATCAACATGTATTGGAATTGGTGGAGATCCTATTAATGGCACAAACTTTGTTGATTGTTTGGATTTATTTTTAAATGATCCAGAGACAGAGTCTATACTAATGATTGGTGAAATAGGTGGGTCAACAGAGGAGGAAGCATCAGAGTTTATAAAAAATCATAAAATAAAAAAACCGATAGTTGGTTTTATTGCAGGTATTACCGCCCCTCCCGGAAGAAGAATGGGGCACGCGGGGGCAATAATTTCTGGAGGCAAGGGAAGCGCCCAAGAAAAAATTAAGACAATGGAAGAAGCCGAAATTATCATTGCTAAATCACCTGCCGAAATAGGAAAAACTCTTTTGAATAAGTTGTCTAATTGAAAATTTTTAATATACTAAATATATTCAAAAGATAATGAGCATTAATCGCAATCAAAAATTTGAAAAAACTTCCTTTTTAAGTAAGGCAAATAGTTCATTTATAGAACAAATGTACTTAAAATATTTAAATAAAGATCCAAGTCTGACTTTGGACTGGGAAAAATATTTTGATGAATTAAAAGAAGAAAATTCTATCGCTTTAAAAGAAATAGAAGGTCCTTCATGGCAGCCACAAAAGACAAAAATATATGAAAACAATGAAAATTTAGTTGAATTATCAACAGAATTAAAAAGTGTAAGCAGTTTAAAGAACCTAACAATTGACAATGTTAAAGATTTTGAAAAATCAAGCAAACAGTCAATTAAAGCAATTGCTTTAATTAGAGCATATAGAATTAGAGGACACTTAATTGCCAATCTAGATCCTCTTGGCATTATGGATAGGAAATATATTCATGAATTGCATCCAGGAGATCATGGTTTTAAAAAAGAAGATTATAATAGAAAAATATTTTTAGGATCCTATATGGATACAGGTGGATATTCATCTATTAATGAAATACTGACGAAGTTAAGAAAAGTTTACTGCTCTACAATAGGTGTTGAATATATGCATATTTCAGATCCAACTGAAAAAGTTTGGTTTAGAAATAGAATGGAAACTAAAGAAAATGAACTTCAATTCACTGATGGTGGAAAAAAAGCAATATTAAATAAAATTATTCAAGCAGAAGGATTTGAGAAATTCCTTGCAAAAAAATTTGTTGGAACAAAAAGATTTGGTTTGGATGGAGCTGAATCTTTAATTCCTGCACTCGAACAAATTATCAAAAGAGGTGGTCAATTGGGAGTTAAAGAAATTAAAATTGGAATGCCACATCGTGGAAGATTAAATGTTTTAGCTAATGTATTACAAAAATCTTATAAAAGAATTTTCAACGAATTTGCAGGAGAGCTCTTTAGTACTCATGAGGAATCCGCGGGAGATGTAAAATACCATTTAGGTGCCTCATCAGATAGAGAGTTTGATGGTAATTCTGTACATATAAGTTTAACTGACAATCCATCACATTTAGAAGCTGTAGATCCAGTTGTTCTAGGACAAACAAGAGCAAAGCAATTTTTTCATAAAGATTTAAAAAGAAATAAAGTAATACCAATTTTAATTCACGGAGATGCTGCGTTTGCAGGACAAGGAATAGTTGCTGAATGTTTTGCAATGTCAGGACTACCAGGTCATAATACTGGAGGAACAATTCACATTATTGTTAATAATCAAATTGGATTTACAACGAGTCCTAGATTTGCAAGATCAAGCCCTTATCCATCTGATTTAGGAAAAGTTGTTGATGCTCCTATTTTGCATTGCAATGGTGATGACCCTGAATCAGTGGTACATTGTGCAAAAATTGCAATCGAATTTAGACAACAATTTAATAAAGATGTTGTTGTTGATATGATTTGTTACCGAAGATTTGGTCACAACGAAGGCGATGAACCCTCATTTACTCAACCATTAATGTATAAAAAAATTAAAGAACATCCTTCAACACTTAATGTATATGGCGATAAACTAGTTAAAAATGGAATTCTTGATCAAGAAGAATTTGATAAAATGAAAAAAGAATTTCTTAATCTGCTAAACGAACAGTACAAAACTGCAAAAGATTATAAACCTAAAATAGAATGGTATGAAGGAACATGGTCAAGATATAAACCTGAGAAAGGAAAAGATAAAAGGGGAAAAAGTGGTGTTGACTTAAATAAAATTCAAAAAATTTCTGAAAAGATTAATAATATTCCTTCAGAAGTAAATATTCATAAAACAATTTCCAAAATTTTAGAATTGAGAAAACAATCGATTATAAAAAAGAATGGAATAGATTGGTCAACCGCAGAATCTTTAGCATTTGGAACTCTTCTCGAAGAGGGATTTCCAGTAAGATTGGTTGGACAAGATTCTGGAAGGGGTACTTTTAGTCAAAGACATTCTGTTTTAAGGAATCAGATAGATAATTCACGGTATGTTCCATTAAATAATATTTCAAATAAACAAAAAAAAATTGAAATTGTAGATAGCCTCCTATCGGAGCTTGCAGTTTTAGGTTTTGAGTATGGTTATAGTTTAGTTGAGCCAAGTACATTAACTATTTGGGAAGCACAGTTTGGAGATTTTGCAAATGGCGCGCAAGTTATAATTGACCAATTTATTTCATCTGGAGAAAGAAAATGGTCAAGAGCTTCCGGCCTTGTATTATTACTTCCACATGGATATGAAGGACAAGGACCCGAACATTCATCTGGAAGAATTGAAAGATTTTTACAGTTGTGTGCAAAAGAAAATTTGCAAGTTATGAATTGCACAACACCTGCAAATTATTTTCATGCTTTAAGAAGACAAATTCATAGAGATTTTAGAAAACCTTTAATAATTATGACTCCTAAATCTTTATTGAGAAATAAATTTTGTGTATCAAATTTAGATGACTTTGGAAAAACAAATTCCTTTCACAGAATTCTTTGGGATCATGCATTAGAATCTAAAAATGGATTTATTGAATTAAAAAAATCAAAAGAAATAGATAAAGTTATAATATGTTCTGGAAAAATTTATTTTGATTTACTTGAAGCTAGAGAAAAATATAAAAAAAATAACATAATTTTAATTAGAATAGAGCAATTATACCCTTTTCCAGCAAAATCTCTTGTAAAAGAATTAAGGCCTTATAGAAAAAATGCCAAGTTTTATTGGTGTCAGGAAGAACCAAAAAACATGGGCGCATGGTTCTCAGTGAGAGATTATATTGATTGGACATTAGATTATATTAAAGCTAGTAATAATAAAATTTCTTATATTGGAAGAGAACCTGCTGCATCACCAGCTACGGGATATGCAAAAAGGCATTTATTTCAACAAAGAGAAATATTAGATAAGGTTTTTAAATAATGAGTGAAAACATATTAGTACCAGTTTTGGGTGAAAGCATAACAGAGGCTACTGTTTCTAAATGGCTTAAAAAATCTGGTGATAAAGTTAATGCTGATGAACCAGTTGTTGAACTTGAGACTGATAAAGTTAATCTTGAAGTCCCCTCTCCAATTAATGGTGTTTTATCAGAAATAAAAACAAAAGAAGGAGAAACCGTCAAAGTAGGCACACTTTTAGGAATAATTTTGGATGGAGAAAAAGGAATATCAAAACCAGTAGAAAATAAAAAAAATTTAGAGGAAAAATCAAATATTGTAAATTTTGAAAAAAATAAAGTTTCCGAACCTAAAATTTTTGAAGAAAAAAAATTTGAGGAACCACTAGTTTTAACTGAAGAACCATTAGTTTTAAAAGAAGAAGTTCAAAAAAAAAAAATTTCAAATATAAATAATGAATTAAATTTATCTCCAGCAGTGAGAAAAATTGCAGAAGAAAAAAAGATTGATATTTCCAAAATTCATGGAACTGGAAAAGATGGAAGGATTTTAAAGGGTGATCTAATAAATTTGATGGCATCACAGCCATTACCAAACCAAAGAAAATCAGAAAAAGGTCAAGAAGAACGAATAAAGATGACTAGGTTAAGACAAACAATAGCAAAAAGATTAAAAGAGGCCCAGAATTCTGCAGCAATGCTGACTACATTCAATGAAGTAGACATGAGTGCAATAATACAAATGAGAAAAGATAATCAAGAAGATTTTCAGAAAACATTTGGAATTAAGCTAGGCTTTATGTCATTTTTTGTTAAAGCCTGTGTTTTAGGTTTAAAACTTTTCCCAAGTATAAATGCAGAAATAGACAATGATGATATAATTTATAAAAATTATTATAATATTAGTTTTGCGGTAGGAACTGATAGAGGGTTAGTTGTACCAGTTTTAAGAAATGCTGATGAATTATCTTTTGCTAATATTGAAAAAAATATTAAAGAAATTTCTGAAAAAGCCAGATATGGAAAATTAACAATTGAAGATCTGCAAGGAGGAACATTTACTATTAGTAATGGTGGTGTTTATGGGTCAATGTTATCAACACCAATTTTAAATCCACCTCAATCAGGTGTTCTAGGTATGCACAATATAATAGAAAGACCAATTTCTGTTGATGGTCAAATAAAAGTGAGTCCTATGATGTATCTAGCTTTATCTTATGATCACAGAATCATAGATGGAAAAGATTCAGTTTCATTTTTAAAAACAGTGAAAGAAAATTTAGAAGATCCAAGAAGATTATTTTTAGATATATAATTATGTCACAAAAATTTGACTCAGTTGTTATAGGAGGGGGCCCAGGCGGATACGTTTGTGCAATCAGATTAGCTCAACTTGGACAAAAAACAGCATGCGTAGAGTCAAGAGGTTCTCTAGGTGGCACATGTTTAAATGTAGGATGTATTCCATCAAAAAGTTTATTAAATTTATCTGAGAATTATCACAAAGCAAAAAACTTTGAAAAAATTGGGATAGAAATAGGTTCTTTAAAACTTAATCTTCCAAAAATGATGAAGAACAAAGAAAAAGCTGTAACAGTTTTAACTAAAGGAATAGAGTTTTTATTCAAAAAAAATAAAGTTGCATACTTTAAAGGCACTGGATCAATTGTAGGAAGCAATCAAATATCTATAAAATCTGTTGATAACAAAAACGAAAATATAGAGGCAGATAATATTATTATAGCCACAGGTTCTGATGCTGTGTCATTGCCAGATATTGAATTTGATGAAGAAAAAATAGTTTCATCTACAGGAGCTCTTTCCTTAAAAGAAGTTCCTAAAAAATTAGTTGTCGTTGGGGGTGGATATATTGGATTAGAAATGGGATCAGTTTGGTCAAGATTAGGTTCTGAGGTTCAAGTTGTAGAATTTCTTGATCATATAACGCCAGGTATGGATAAGGAGATATCTAATGAGTTTCAAAAATTGTTAAAAAAACAAGGAATTAATTTTAATTTAAAAACAAAAGTCGATTCTATTTCAAAAAATAATACTGGAGTTGCAGTAAATACTACTGACGACCAGGGAAATAAAAAGAAATTTGATTGTGATGTAGTCCTAATTTCTGTTGGCAGAAAACCTAATACTAGTAATTTAAACTTAGATAAAGTGGGAATTGAAAAAGATAAAAAAGGAAGAGTTAAAGTAAATAAACATTTTCAAACTAACGTAAAAAATATTTATGCAATTGGAGATGTGATTGAAGGCCCAATGTTAGCACATAAAGCTGAAGAGGAAGGTATAGCT
>MDSW01193193.1_pt1 | contig 10206 bp, 8 predicted proteins | sample 811171 | NCBI WGS metagenome assembly MDSW01 (sample SAMN05326641, study PRJNA326480) | marine metagenome | isolation source: seawater | place: Atlantic Ocean: North West | collected 2012 | reverse complement strand
TTGGAAATTCTCAAACTCTATCTTTTTATTTCCTGTCTTACTAGCAAAGTAAGGATGAGCCTGTTCCATTGCTTCTAAATAAAATTTTGTGTAATAAGGATTATCTGGATCCTCACCTTCTGCACGAATTATTTCATATGGTGATAGTGGAACTACATTATGAATTCCATACTTATCACTAATATCTAAGTATAAGAAAAAGTCCCCATACTTACACATATTACGAATCCAAGGCCATAAATTGAATTCTATATTCATAATGTCATAGAATAAATTATGTAGTATTTGTTTTATCTGGTCGTTATCACTATGGATTTCTAAGGCCTCACCATAAGGACTTTTCATTGTTGACTCATCAGCGTATGTATCAAGAGCGGATGCAATAATAGAATCTGCTTCCATTGTCTCATAGTCTTTAAATAACCCTAACCTTGCGGCCTGAACTTGTGCAAATGATGAATACCCACTATTTGCCATATCCAATCCACTATGTAGTTTTGAGTACCTATCCACCAAATGTGATTTTACTCTTGATTGTACTTGTTCGGTATCAGCGATTTTTAATTTCTTACCACCGACATTTCTTACGATTACATTTGTACTGAATAATCGTTGTAGTCTACCGAATAATGTTTTGTCTGCCATTTTTTACCTCTATGTTATAAGAGCCATTTTAGTGACTCTTTCTTTCGTTCTCTACCAACTTCCCAATCCCATTCACCATTGTCGTTTGATTCGGGTGTGTAGAGTCCATCGACATCTTGAAATCTATCAAGTGTCTTTTTTGTTAATTCAATTCCCTCAGTTCGTAGTCTAAGTGCAGTATCACGAACCCATAAACCTATAGCAAAAGACATTACCAAATCATCATTGTATCCTCTCATTGCCTCTGCTCTATTGTTAAGATAAATAAATGTAAACAATTCATCAATCAATCTTTTCGAATGAACCGTTACACTCTTATCCCTAAAATATTCCTCTAACTTTGCAATAATCAAAGGTCGAGTTTTCATTGTGGTTGAAAATCCAGCCACCATATTCCTATCTGTATTCCTATATCGATTTGTCATTTGATGAGCAATATCAATATATCTTAAATCTTTACTTGTGTAAAATAGATTAGGATAATCCCTATCTATTACCTGTTGGATAGTCGCCCAACCAATATTATTGTTTTCTATAATTAGTAAGGCATCGTTATATTCCGTTGAAATACTCACCAACATATTACCAAAATCTTTTGTTGGTATCTTTCCTTTGTACTCAGCAACTTGTTCTACATTTTCCACATCAATGATATGAAATGCACTATAGTCTGCTGAATCCCCTCTACCAACATCTGCAGTAACCACATATGTTTTTGTATAATCAGGTTGTTTCCAAATCCACAAATTACTATCTGCTCCTCTTTTTTCTACAGGATCCTCAACCATAGTTTTATTACATTCTTCTAAAATTCTTGCATCAATTACCGAAGTACCAGAAGTAATAAAGTCACAATCACACTCTTGTGCAGCATTCTGAACACCTAACAAAGAATCTTGTTCCGTTCTCCAAGTTTCATCTCTATCAGGATGTACAGTCCAATGAAGTTTGATAAAGTTAAATTTATTAGTACCAGCCTCTGCATCTGCCCAAGTTCTATGAAACCAATTTCCAACACCATTTGGTGTAGATAGTGCGATACATTGTCCACCAGTCGATAATGTCTGTTGTGCTGCAGCCCATATTGTGTCAATCTTATCTATGAATGCCGCCTCATCAAGTATCAATAATGATAGAGCTTCTGAACGACCTGCCTCACCACTACTTGCTACTGCTTTTATTTGTGAACCATTTTTATATCGTAATGATAACTTATTATCCTCAACACACATATTCTTCAACCAAGATGGTAGATTTGCATGCATCACTCGTACTTTAGTAACAAGGTTTTTTGCAGTATCTTGTTTGGTAGCAATTACCAATATATTTTTATCTTGATGAAATGTCATCATCCATAATGAATATCCAGCAACAAGAGTTGAAATACCCAACTGACGAGCTTTTAGAACGACATTATAATCATTTTGTTCAAACTCTTGAATTGATTTTTCTTGAAATGGATATAGATGAAATGGTATCTTACCTCTCAATGGGTGTTGAATAACACAATATTTTTTTAAAAAGTATACAGGATTTTGTGCAGATTTTAGGTATTCTTCCCGAATTACTTTTTTTAGTCTTTCGGGTTTCATTACAGCTTTCCGAATATAAAACCTATAACCAACCAAAGGTATTGATTTTCATACCATTTTGGTTCTACTAATTTTACCAATTTTTCATTTGCCTCATCACGAGATTTCAATAAACCAATTTGTTTTTTCTGAGCAACTAACATTAGAGAATCAACATTAGTTTGTTCTTCTAATTTTACCACTAAAGTTTCACAATCACTAATAGTAACTTTTTGAGATTCTATCAATGAATCTGCTTTTGATAATTTAGATTCCCATTGTGCATCACGAGCTTTCAACATTTCTAATGCTTCATCATAAGTAAATGTCTTTGGTGTCTTTCCATCTTTCTTTATTTCTTGACCATCAACAATTGTTAGGACAAAAAAAGATATTATAAAGTATTTGATTATTTTTATACTAAAGTAATTTTTCATAAATATAAATATATAGTTTATTTACTAAACTTCCTTAAAAATTCTTCCGCAGATTCCACTTCATCATTATCATATATTTCTTGTAGTTTCTGAGTTTTTTTCTTGGAATTAGTAAGTTTTCGTTTTATATTACCAATTTCTCTTTTGGATGAAGTTTTAGCCTTCTCCAATTCTTTGATTTGTTTTTCAACTTTTTTCTCTTCTTTCTTATTTTGGTCAATAACTTTTTTCAGTTTCTTTACCTCTTTACTTTTGGCCTGAGAAGCTGCAAATAGTCCACCAACTACACCAAGAAATCCAAGTATAAGTTTCCAAAATTTCATTTTATTCTCCTTGATTATAAATATCTTTGAGTTCTTTTTCAATCTTTTCCAACTCTTTTTGAAACTCTTCTATTGCCTCACCACCTACTTTTGGTCTATCTATATTATCTTCCCACTTTTCTTCATCAATAACACGAGTATCTATGGCAGTTTGGTTTAAAAATTTTAATGGAGATTGAGTTATCCACTCCTCTACAGATTGTATTTGGTCTTTTAGAAATGCCTTTTTATTCTCAAGTACCTTTGTTTTTTCCCATTCGTCATATTTTCCTTCTACACGAAGTTTGTGTTCAAAGTCTATCTGACAATCAAAACAATGACCATATAATCTCCACATTTTATTATCAAGTCTTTTTTTCATCACAACATCACACTTAGGACAAAACATTGGCATTCTTACCTCTTTCATTATGTCTGTTAGTGGACTTTCGATATCACCTTTTGGTTGTTTCTTTCCCTCATAACCAACTTGTATAGTCTTTTCAACCTCTTCTCCTGCAAGAATAGATTTCATAGCTTTCATTTGCTTGGCTCTCTCCTTGAGAGAAGCATCCATCATTGGATTTTTACTCATAATAACCTCTTCATTAAAAGTACATTAGTCCCGTAATCTGATTGATTGGGGCAAATGCACCTGTTAGTTTGTATGTATTTCCGTTATATTTAAAAACAAGTCCCTCTGTTGGAACTACTGCACCCAAACCACCAATGGCATTTAGTTTCTCCATTTGTGCTTTTAGTGTATTTAATTTCTTTAGGTCTCCACCTTTTTTCACTACATTGATTGCCTTTTCAACTTGTTTCTTGACATTCTGTACTGAAGCTTTAGGGTTTACTGCCAAGAATCCACTCAAGTTCTTTAGTATTTCTGCACCAACTTCAAACAATAAAGTTTCAAATGGTTTCATATTTTGTTTTACCATTTTTGAGTGGTCTTGTTTGTCGGTACTCAACACCCAATCTAAAAATTTAGGATGTTCTTTTAGGTCTCTTTTTATCATCGGTATTGTGTAACTCTTATCAAAAAATGCCCATCTCTTCATTAGTGCATATACAACATTATCAGGTGGATTTGGATAATCAGTTTGGTTTGCACCATTGAGTATCCACTCTAACCAATAGTGTTGATGATAAACTGACAATTTATCACTATCAGATAGTTTATATTGATTTCTCAATCTGTCTAATTTAGCAAAAAAGTAAGCTCTTTGTTTTGAGTAATCTTGTGATTTAGTCATCTTCAATACATTTGGTCCTCTAATACTAAACTTCTTACCGATATTAGCACCAATTTGTTTTATCATTCCTGCCAATATTCTACCACTACCTGGTACTTCACCAATTGCCTCTCCACCTTTGTACTTTAGTGCTCCGTGAAAGACAATTATTGGTGCATCATAATTTATCACATTAGCTGATGCTGGATACATAACTTCTAAATTCATATAATTGTTACCATCATCAAATATCTTTTTCTTTTGTGCATCAGTTAATTTACCGATGGACTTACTCAAGTCATCAAGTGCATATGAAAAAGCTTTTTCAATATTACCTCTACCTTTAAATTTTGCTTTTATAGAACCAACTGATGCACCACCTCGTTTTATATCTCCTTTATTTCTAGCAACTACGAGATTCTTACCTTTCCAACTTATCATTAGATTTTGACCATCTAATTTTTCTTGTACTCCAGATTCAGCATCAAGTTTACCTTGTAACCCTAAATCAATAATATTTTTTATATCCCCAAATGTCAAATTTTTATCATCAAAGGGATGTGCCATATGTCCGTATGCACCACCCATAAGTAATAACTCTTTTCCTTTATAATCTTCGTTAGATAATACTTCAACTATCTCCTTAGTATAAATATCAAGTTGTTCATCCAAACCCAAATAAAAATCAATCTCAGATTCTATCACACCATCTACTTTTTGACCACCAACACCTTTGTTTTCAGTTCCAATAAATTTTAGAATTTTCATTCCCATAGTATTTGCTAATTCTTTCATATATGAAATGTGTTTTGGAAATGGATTATCAGAACTTGCATAGTTCTTAGTATTTTGATTTACAGTTCTTCCAAATGTTACCGTTGGTGTTCTTTCATATTCATATGTAAAATCGTTTTCCATAACATCTTTTTTATCAATCAAATGTCCAATTACCTCAAATCCTGCCAATATATTGGCGTGTTTTGGTGAAACTCTTTCGTAATCATCGTATGATTTGAAAAAGTCATATAGTCCCTCGTCTGATAAATTTGGGACACTTACAGAACCTTCTTTCATCAAAAATTCTTCTATTTTTTTATCTGGTATTATATGGTCTACAAGTCCTTTGAACTTGTTGGTTAGCATCTTATAAATACCCTCATCATAATATCCAAATAATTTTTTGAAAACTTTTGGTCTATCCGAATCTTTTATCTTGGAAGAACCCAATACTTTTCTCATCGTAGTACCTGATATTTCCATACCAGCAATTTTCATACTAATATGTGGTGCAGTCAAGAAATATCCGTGTTCTTCAAATCCCTTTAGATTACCTCTATGTTTTTTATAATCCTGAAAATATCCCAATGAACCATCTTTCTTTCGACCACCTGCTAATCTACCTGCATCTTTTTCACCAAATATATAAACTACTGCAGTTGTTTTTGGGTCAAATTTAGATAAAAGATTATTTGCAACTAATGGTGATTTTTCTTTTATGACTTTATTGGGTGATATTCCCATTTTAGCCATATGTCTAATTTTTTCTTTGTAATTCAATGGATGTCTTGGTGGTTTCTTGATATCACTTGTAGTTATATATGCATCATCTGTTTTTGATTGTAACCACTCAAATGTTTTTTTATGATGTGGGCCAAATGGTTGAAACCTACCACCATACACACCAATTACTTTTTTTATTTTATTTTCATTTAAGGCGTTTTTCTCATTTTCCATACCTAAATATACATCATTTTCACTATATAAGTCAAGCTTTTTTTCATTCATTTTTTTGTAACCACTACCATATGGAACAGAAGTATGTCCTTTCTTTTTCATCTTCTTTACCATCTTACGACTTGGTGATGGTATTCCAATTTCGTTTTTCTTTTTAGTCTTCTCTTTCATCTGATTGATGTATTTTCTATAAACTCCTGCAGCACTTTTCTTTCCCATCTCCTTTGCTCTTTGTTCCATAGCAACTGCTGCTTGTATTTTATGAGCGTGAGATTTACCACTACTCTTTATTTTATTTACAGATTTTTTTGCATCCTTTACGGTTGCAAATTTCAATCCGTGTATTGTACCTTTTGGATTTTCATCCGTGTATAAATCTGAATGATTAGGTGAGTTTCTATGTTGTCCTTTCTTACGAGGTTTTCTATCTGCCTCATTCTTTATACAATTAGGATATCTCTTACCAAACAATATTTTTGTCTTACGAGTAGGATGTATTTTATATCCTTTCCAACATTTTTCACATAGACATTCCCCACAATATGATTCACCTATAACATCATATCCTATAAGTGCCATTGCCAAATCTCTATCTGAATCTCCTCTAAACTTTTGTGCAACCTTTTTATAATTTTTCTTTATCATTTTTGAAGCTGCATTTTTAGAATGTCCATACATCTGTAGAAGTCTATGTATGTTACCAATTTGTTCTTTACTTTCTTTTACGGATTTTACCATTCTAAATTTTAATGCAGGTCTCCCATTGATTAGTAAGTCTCCTTTTTCATTATAATCAATGGATTTTACTATAACTTTTTTATTCTTGAAACGACCCATCATTACCGTATCACCAACATTGATAGGTAACTTTACATCCTCGGTAATCTCAGATGATTGTCCGAGAAGTAAATTATTGGCCAACCATTCTCCTAATTTCATACTGGTTCATAGCCTCGTTTTTTCTTGTCTTTTTCTTTGTTCTGAACACCACCCTCTTTACCATCTTGGTCATCCCAATCATATGTATCAGGTTCTGCACCTTGTCCAGTTATATGAGGTCCCGAATGTGACTTGTGATGTTTATAGAATTGTTTTAGTCTTTTTTTTTCGCTCGATGGAGCTGGTTTCATTTTTTTGAATTTATCACTAACTTTATTTGGTAATGACTCTCCCAAGTTTTCTTGGAACTTATCATCCAACCCATCCTTACCATCTAAGTAATTATAAACACTCTGTAGGTAATCTTCAGCCTTAGTCAATTTAGATTGAACCCACGCTGGAAAACCTACTTCTCCACCCTTACCAACATTATCAATTATTTTATAAATCATTTTAGCATACTTCATACTTCTTTCAAGTTGAGATTTTGCCATAGAACCCTCGTGGTCTTTCAATTCTGATATAGATTCGTCCTTACCAAATATCTTTCTCATCTTTTTTCTAAATCCAGCACTTGTCCATAATTGTGATGCCTCATACGAATAAGGTTCTATTCCCTTTTTATTCCTCAACTTATTGAATTCACTATCAAGCTTATTTACAGCTTTTTCTTGTGCTGGAGTCCAAACTCTTTCACTTACTTTTTTCTTCTTCTTTGATGTTTTAGGATTATAATATCGATGTTCACCATCTTTTTGTATACCAGGTACATTACCTACATTCTTTAGATAATTAGGATAATTCAACATCTCTTTCATCTTACCCATACCTAATTTTTTCAATCTCTTCATAACAGATTCTATGGTATCAACATCAACAAATGGATATGGTCTTTGTGCTCTGTAAAGTCTATACTCTTCTGCAATATGTCCTATTGCAATTGGTGCTCTTTTTGCCAAAGTAGGCATCTTTTTTGCCAAAAACTTTACGACCTTATTGAAATCTGCAACTTTATCAGGATTGAACTTTTTAAATTCTTTGTTCAGATTCTTGATAAGTGATATTGCTATAGTACGAAGTTTCATCTATTTTTTTCCAAATTTTTCAGCTGCAGTAACTCCAAGTCCTACTACTGAGATATACATAAAACATTCTAAAATTTTATCCTTCACTTCAAATGCAGAAAAGGTATCAGCTCCCCAACTTGCTATCAACATAGCAAAAGCCATAAAACCAACAAACCTCTTACTTGAAATTTTTGCATCACTTGAAAGCATTTCTCTAAAAAATTGCATTTTTATTCTCCTAAAATTTGGTGTAAAAACCAGTTTCTTTTTCAAAGACTCTTATCATTTGTTCTACATCCAAACCTTTGAATGGACCAGATACTTTTTTCAAATTACCTTTGACTATTTTGTGAAATGTCACATCATATAAATCTTTACCTCGGTCATACATTATTTCGACATAGTTTATTTTCTTTTTTGCACCACCACCGATTTTTATACCGAGACCTTTATTTTTTATATTGACTAATTGTTTTACACCAGTCATCATATTAAATCTTTTACCACCAAGTTGTTGATGTATAGTTTCAGGTACTCCCTCAGTTACTAATATTGATTCACCCAATACCTTTTTGGTTACTGACCAAGTATCCATCCACCAATCTTGTGCGGGACCGTGACCTGGTATCTGTAATCTTCTCACATAAGGGTCTGGATAAGCACCTTTGATATCTTTATTAGCGTATTTTTTTAGATAATCTACAATACCCTTTTCTCTTTCTTTATCACTTTGTCCTCTTTTTATAAATCCTCTCTTTTTTGCCATTTTTGCAAATTTTTCTGAGGATTCTTTTAAATCAGATACACCTGTGAGTTCCATACCTAATTGAGTGGCATTTTCTTTTCTCCACCTTTCAAATTTTTCTTTATCTTTTCCTTTTAGTTCTCCACCAAAACCCTCACCGACATTGTACATTTTCTTATAAAAATCTTGGTCTGTTTTAGACATCTTTTTTGGTTTATCGTCTTTCTTACCATTTTTCTTTTTGAATTTATCTAAGAATCTTTGAACTAAACTTTTTGCCTTACCGTGCATTTTATGGTTTTTATCATTGTAAGCAGTTTTTACTTTTGTATCTTTTGCAATCTGTTTATTCAATAATGCATCATATGCAGCTGGATTACTTACAGCCATTGGTGTGACCAACTCATCTACCTTTCGTATATTGTTTTGATTCCAACTCTTATGGTCATCAAATCCAACTTCATCATAATTATCTGTCTTGACTAACTTATTATATAGTCTTTTTGCACCCATATGAGACAATCCGTGTTTTACAATCTTTCTACCCTTTACTCCACTACCAGTATAAACAACATATTTTTCTTCGTTTATAGATTCTTTTACTGGTACAAGATATGCAGCCTTATTACCACTTCTCATCATTTCCAATCCATATGGATTTGACATAGAAGAATGATTTGTATTTTTAGTATATAAATTATACATAGTGATAAGTTCTCCACCCAATCGAGTTTTTACCTTATCAACTTTATAAATTTTTGCCCCACCAGTTTTTTGCATTGATTTGACTTTTTTTATACCATCGGCTTTAGATAGAATATTTCGAGAACCTTTATGTTTAGAAACTTTCTTACCAATCATATCACCAAGTCCCTCGTTTGCAGCACGAAGAGCATCTTGAACTTGGGTATGTTTAGACATACCAGGAAAAAACTTCTCAATTGCTTTTACAGCACCCGTCATATTACCACTCATCTTTTTTGCTATCTTGATTGCTTTCTGTACCTTTGCCTTTGGAAATAATGAGTCAAGAAAATCTCCTTTTTTCTCATTTACTTCACCAACTGGTTTATCTTTCATACCTTGAGCAATTTTCATAATAAAAGCAGTAACTTCTTTAGGTTGTCTTTTTTCATAGTTAGTAACTTTTCCATTAGGTGCAATGTGAGCAATACTTTTATAATCACCAGCCTTCTCTACATTACGATTCCATAATGTAATACCATTACCCTTTGAACCCATACCGATATCATAACGACCTATTTTTACTTCTTTGTAAATACCAACATCTTCAACCACTTCACTCTTCTTCTTTTTCTCTTTTCTCCATCCACCACCAGCAGCCTTATATTGTTTTGCAGCCCATCCATTGGCATATGCAGATGGATAGACATCGAATTTCTTTTTTGCTTGTGCTTTATAGTAGGCCCACTTACTTGGGTTAGTAGGTACATTCTTTTCTAAAAATAAGTCTATACCTTCTTCTACTCTTTTTCCAAACATTGTCATAAGTTGCTCCTCGTGTTTCATCCCAACTGGATGTTCTTCCCCACTATATGGTCAAGTGTGGTATCCTTTCTTCATTAAT
>MDSW01125744.1_pt1 | contig 10206 bp, 9 predicted proteins | sample 811171 | NCBI WGS metagenome assembly MDSW01 (sample SAMN05326641, study PRJNA326480) | marine metagenome | isolation source: seawater | place: Atlantic Ocean: North West | collected 2012 | reverse complement strand
TCGCCATTCCTCTCGTATGCAACACCCCTACCATCAGTTACTTCTGGAAATAGCGGATGGTCAACACTAATTTTATTTAAAATTTTTGTATAGTATTTTATTGATTCAGCGAAGTTATCATTATTTTTTAAAAACTCAGCATAGTCATACATTTCATAAATACCTTTTGTGGTGAGCTCATTGTAAGACTTATTTAGTAATTTTAGAGATTCCTCTTTTTTATTTTCCTGAATTAATATTCTTGAAATCTGTTTATTTGAGTACCAATTAAAAGCATCGCCATTTTTAATTATTTTTTGATAAATTTCTTTTGCCGTTCTTAAATCGTCAATTTTGTAATAATTTTCAGCTAATAAAGTATCAAATGAATGAAAATTTTTGTTTAGATATTTTGATAAATTTAAATAGAAATTAGATAATTGAAAAAATGATTGAGAGGACAAGGCATTGGCACCAATATAAAGTAATTCTGCTACAACTTCATTTTCTTTTTTACAATCAAAATTTGGTTTAGTTTTTTTAAGATCTAAGTCGATTTTATATTGATTTAGTATTAAGTTTCTAGGATATTTCTTTAATGCTGTCTCAACAATTTTTTTAGCTTTAATTTTATCACCTTGATTATCTAAATATCTAGCGTAAAAATAATTGTATCTTGAAAAATCTGTTTTCTGATCTGATATCAGACTGTCATAAAGAAAACTAGTTTCTTTACTATCAAAGTAACAATTCAAAAAAACATCTTGAATTTTTTTTATGTTTTCAAATCTATTATCCAGTTGGTTTAAATTAATTTTCGCCTTTTCCAAATTATTATCTCTTAAATCAGACCAAAGATATAAAGTATTTGCGATGTAATTATTAAGGATAGATATAGAATTTCTTTCTTTAGCCTTAAAAAAATACTTTTTAGCTAGTTCAAAATTTGAATTTTTTAAATAATTGACTCCAATTATGATATCGGTTTCAAAACTATTTTTTTGATCCTTGTCTAATTTTTTTGCAAAAATAAAAGCATCATTAAAATTTCTAGAATTAATTGAAGAATAAATAAATTTTTTAGTGAAATTTATATGGCTCTTTTCAAGACCATCTAGTCTTTTTAAATAATTATAAGAGTCTGTATATTTGCTTTGATTTAAAAGTAATATACCTGAAAAATAATCAGAAATTTTGTCTGCTTTATCAAATTTATCCAAGTTTTTAGCTTGAAGTGTGGAAAAAAAAATAAAAACAATGACAAATATAAACTGTAATGTAAGTTTACAAAATATCTTAAAAATAGGCATAGTATGTTAAAAAAAAATAATTCAATAAAATTGCTGAAATATTACAAGTTTATTAATTATAATTTAATTTACAATAATAAGGCAATTAATAGATTTAAAAAAGATAATTTTGAAATATCAGAAGATAAAGCTAAAAGCTTAGAAACCCTAAAAAATTCAATTATTAATCAAAAAAATTGTGATTTAAAAAACCAGGCAAAAAATATTGTATTTAGCGATGGTAATCCTAAATCAAAAATAATGCTTATTGGTGAGGCCCCCGGTGCAAATGAAGATCAGGAAGGGCTACCTTTTGTGGGAAGAGCTGGTCAATTATTAGATAAAATGCTCTTAGCTATCGGTCTAGATAGGAAAAAAGTTTATATCTCAAATATTGTTAACTATCGACCTCCAGAAAATCGAAGGCCTAATCCTAAAGAAGTTGAAAGGTATCTTCCTTTTATTACAAAACATATTGAGATAATAAATCCAAAAATATTAGTTTTATTAGGAAGCACAGCCATGAATGCTATTATAGGAAATGATGTAGTAATTTCAAAAATGAGGGGTCAATGGATAGAAAAAAAGTTTGGAAATTGTAAAACGTCTGTGCTTGTAACTTTCCATCCTGCATTCTTAATGAGACAACCAGCCCAAAAGAAGATGGCATGGATAGATTTAAAAATGATAAGAGATAAAAAAAATAAATTAAAAATTTAATTGAACAAATTATTTACAGCAGGTGTAGATGAAGTTGGGAGAGGCTGTCTTGCGGGTCCGGTAGTGTCTGCAGCCGTAATATTAAAAGATGGTATAAAATTAAATCTTTTGAGAGACTCTAAAAAAATCTCATTTAAAAAAAGACAAGAAATTTCTGATCATATTAAAATAAACTCTTTCTTTTCAATTGGAATAGCATCTGTGGATGAAATTTTAAAATTTAATATTTTAGGTGCGTCACTCCTTTCGATGAAAAGAGCAATCGAAAATCTAGAAATAAAACCAAACTTAATATTGATAGATGGAAATTTTGTGCCAAAAGGTTTAAAAAATTGTAAAACGATTATTAATGGAGATGAGAAAATAAAAGTTATTAGTGCAGCTTCAATTATTGCAAAAGTTTATCGCGACAGGTTTATGATAAGATTATCTGAAAAATTTTCTAATTATGCATGGGAGAGAAATTTTGGTTATGGTACTAAAGCTCATCTTGAGGGATTAAAAAAATTTGGTGTAACCTCGCACCATAGAAAAGGTTTTAAACCAATACACAAGATATTGTCGAGTTAAGAATCTCAAACACAAGAGGACTCATTTTTTTTCTAAAATCATTTGACCCTTGATTCAATTTGAAGTTGAATCTAGAAAATGTTGAAATTTTCTAATAAATTAATTAATGGCGATTGTTTAAAAGAATTAAAAAAAATTCCAGACAAAACTTTTAATTTAGTTTTTGCTGATCCACCTTACAACATGCAGATTGGTGAAAAATTAACACGTCCAGATTCTAGTAAAGTAAACGGTGTTAATGATAATTGGGATCAGTTTAATAGTTTCAAACATTACGATGAATTTTGTAAGTCTTGGTTAACAGAATGTAAAAGAATTTTAAAAGATGATGGATCTATTTGGGTAATGGGATCCTATCACAATATTTTCCGGCTAGGTTATCACTTGCAAAATTTAGGTTATTGGTTGCTTAATGACGTTATTTGGAGAAAAAATAATCCAATGCCTAATTTTAAGGGAACAAGATTTACTAATGCTCATGAAACTTTAATTTGGGCTTCAAAAAATAAAAAATCAAAATATACTTTTAATTACCAATCTCTTAAGTGTTTTAACGATGATTTGCAAATGAGATCGGATTGGACATTACCTGTTTGTAATGGGAAAGAGAGACTGAAGAAAAATGGAAAAAAAATACATTCCACTCAAAAGCCAGAAGCCCTTCTTCATAGAATTATATTAGCAACTACTAATAAAGGTGATACGATATTTGATCCCTTTTTAGGTACTGGGACCACAGCAGTTGTGTCCAAAAAGCTAGGAAGAAATTACTATGGAATCGAGAAAGATAAAAAATATTTTATTGCAGCTAATAAGAGAATTAATAAAACTAAAAAAATAGCTGATGACTATCTAGATACTATTGGAAATAATAAATCAAAACCTAGAGTACCTTTTGGTTCGCTTGTGGAATTAGGAATAATTAAGCCTGGAACATCTTTATTTGATCCGAAGAAAAAGATTAATGCAAAAATAAGGGCAGATGGAAGTATAAAATACAAGGATATTGCAGGTTCAATACATAAGATTGCAGCAAAGATAATGGGAGCAGAAAGTTATAACGGTTGGACTTATTGGCATTATAATCTTAATGGATCAACTGTAATAATTGATAGTTTAAGGCAAAAATTTATCTCGGAAAAACAAAATTAGTTTTTATATACTGTGCCTAAATAAGAACTAATAAAACTCCTTCTTTTAACTAAAAATTTTATAAAAAAGTTCCTAATTACTTGCATAATTGAGCTAGAAAAATGGAAAGCAAAAAAATTAATATTCGATCTTCTCTTTACTATCTTTGCTCTTCTAGATCTCTCTTGAAAATAAGTGTTCTGGATTTCTGTCTTATCTTCTTTAATTAAATTAAATAACTCATAGGCACTCTCTATCGATTGCCCTGCGCCTTGAGCTAAAGTTGGTAAAAATCCATTAAAAGCATCTCCTATATAAAAAACTTTACTATTTGTAGATGGAAGTATTGAAGGCGTGGAATATAAAGGCCAAGAGCTCAAATTTCCTTCAAAAACTTTTTCTAAATCAGAATTTTGTACAACAACTTTACCAACCAATGATTTAATATTATCAGGATCATATTTTTTTTCTCTAATAATACAAACAACATTTAGTTCTTTGTTTTTATTTACGGGATAAATAACAACGTGGCAATTTTTTCCCATCATAAGACTAATATTTTCTTCATCTATCATAAGATTAGATTTTGATTTAAGCATCGTTCTAACAGCTACTGCTTTTTTAAATTTAGGTTCATTTTTTTTCTTTTCAAAGAAAGATTTTGTATTTGAAAAAATTCCATCAGCTCCGATAACTATGTCAACAAGATCGTTTGTGTTATCTTCGAATTTGATAAGCACCTTGCCTTTTAGTTCAGAAACTTCTTTTATTTTTTTTCCGAATCTTAGGTGTTGAGTATAAACTTCATCTTTTAAAAACTCTATTAAGGTTGATCTTTGCAATGTTGTATATTTGCTCTGATCTGTATTAAATTGTGTTAAATCTAAATCACAAATTTTTTTATTTTGAATATTATAAAAATCAACTGCTTTGGGTTGAAATATTTTCATATCGTTTATCTTATTAAAGTCAATTTGATTTAAAATTTTAATGCTATTCGTTGAAAGTTGAATTCCAAACCCTTCATCAAGGGATAAGCTTTCTTGTTTTTCATACAGCATAAACTCATGATCAGAATTTTTCTTAATCAAATTTGCAAAAGTTAAACCTGCTATACCAGCGCCAATGATTGCTATTTTTTTTTTCATTAAAATAAAGTTGATACTTGTCTAAATATTTTTTTTGTAAAACTCGGAATAAATTCTTTATTTTTTTCAAGTGAATACCAGCTACAAGCACGAGGAATTTTATCAGAAAATCTATAGTATAGGTTAATATTTAATTTTAGGTTTGAAATAGAATTTTTATAACTTTTAAGATGTTTCCAATTTTTTCTAATTGGTGGATTAATTGACTCTTTAATTACCGGAATATTAAAATTTTTTAAAAAACCTAATTGATTATTTTTTGTTAATGCAATTTGTTTTTTCTTATTTATGTAACAAAAAATATCGTAATTTTTATTTCTAATCATTTTTTTCTTAATACCTTTAATTTTATTAGTAGACTTAAAATACTTACAGGATTTATTCAAACAGCAAGTAAGACAATTTGGGTTTTTTGGTTTGCACACTAATGCACCAAATTCCATTAAAGCTTCAACAAAATCAGCATTACGATTTGTGTTAAAAAGTTTTTTTTTATTTGCCTCTATAAATTTATTAAAATTTATTTTATTTTCCTCTTTATTAAGATTTCTTGAAAAAATTCTTTTTACATTGCCGTCTAGAGCCACACTTGGTTTATCATTAACCAACCCTAATAATGCATTTCCAGTGTACTCACCAATACCAGGTAATTTTTTTATCTCATCTATTGTTTCTGGAATTTTAGATTCATAATCGTTTACTAGCTTTTTAGAACATTCTAAGAGATTTTTAGCTCTCCTATAATAACCTAACCCTTCCCACATTTTTAGAATGTCTTTTTCGTTACTTTTAGATAGAGCTTTTAAAGTTTTGAATTTTTTTGTGAACTTATAAAAATATGGAACAACTGTTTTTACTTGTGTTTGTTGCAACATAAATTCGCTTAGAAGCCTATAATATAGCTTTTTAGGTGACTTTTTGCTAACACGCCAAGGCAGGTTCCTTTTGTTATTATCATACCATGCTAAAATTTTTTTTGATAAAGTTGGATTTATATGCATAACAAAAATAATAGTAAAACGCAGTCTTTCATACAAGGCCTACGTCCATTTTCAAGCTCGATTCCCAAAACTTTAAAGAAATATTTGAGAAAAGGTGGTTATAACTATTCCAGCTTAGTTGATAACTGGACAAAGATGGTCAGTAAGAAAACTTCAAATGCATGTTATCCAATTACAGTCAAAATGGGTAAGGATTTTAGAGACGGGACTTTGGTTTTAAACGTAACACATGGTAAAGAGATTGAAGTTGAATATGAAAAAAACGAGATAATTGATAAAATAAATAGTTTTTTTGGGTACAATTGTATAAAAAATATTACTCTTAAAATTGTTCAAAATAAAATAAGAAAAGAGAGTAATATTTTACCAAAAATTAAAAATTTGAAAATAATCGAGGATAAAATAAAAAAAGTGGATAATAGACAACTTAAAAGTTCACTAAGCAATTTTTTAAAAGCATATAATGAGAAAAACAAATAAAAAATTTTATAATATAATATTTTTACTTTTTATTACTTTTTCTTTGAATGCTGAAAGTAAAATTTTAAGTGAAGGTAAATCTGATGCCAAGATAACAATAAAAGTTTTTTCATCTTTAACTTGTCCTGCATGTGCTAATTTTCATTCAAAAATTTATTATAAATTGAAAAAAGATTTTATTGACAAAGGCCTTGTAAAATTCGAACATCATCCTTTTCCTTTAGATCTTGCGGCTCTTAATGCAGAAATAATTTTAAGATGCCATGGTGATAATTCTGAAAGATTTCAACTTTTAAGTAAAATTTACGAAAAACAGGGAACATGGGCAGTTGGATCTGATATAAAAAAGATTAATGACTCGATTAAAGAAATTGGTTTAGAATTTAATTTAAAAAAAGAAAAAATGGATAATTGTTTGGCAGACGACAAATCTCAAGACGATGTATTGGCTCAAAGAATAGAGGCACAAAGGAAGTATAAAATTGAGTCTACTCCAACTATATTTATCAACGAAAAAAAATATAGAGGAAAAATTAATTATAAACAATTTAAGAAAAATTTAGAAAAAAATCTTTAGATGAAGTTTAAAAATTTAGAAATGACAGGATTTAAGTCTTTTTCTGAAAAAACTACTGTTTTGATTGAAAAGGGTCTTACTGGAATAGTCGGACCTAATGGATGTGGAAAGTCAAATATTGTTGAGGCACTAAGATGGTGTATGGGAGAAAATTCAGCGAAAAGTATGAGAGGTTCTGGAATGGAAGATGTAATTTTTTCTGGTACGTCTAATCGGCCTTCAAAAAATATTTCGGAAGTTGCATTATTGTTAGATAATATTGAAAAAAGTGGCCCTATTCAGTACAAGGAGTTTGATGAGATAACAATAAAAAGAAAAATTGAAAAAGATAAAGGTTCAAAATATTTTATAAATGATAAAGAAGTTAGAGCCAGAGATGTTCAAACTTTTTTTGCTGATCTCTCCACAGGCGCCCACTCCCCTTCTTTAATAAGCCAAGGAAGAATAGGACAATTAGTTACAGCAAAACCGATTGAGAGAAAATCAATTCTCGAAGAGGCCGCAGGTATTTCTGGTATTCACGCTAGGAGACATGAAGCAGAAACTAGATTAAGTGCTGCAGAAAATAATCTTAAAAGGGCTGATGAATTAAAAAGACAACAACAAAGACAACTAGATAATTTAAAAAAACAAGCAGAGGAAGCTACAAAATATAAAGAAATATCAAATGAAATAAAAAAAGTTGAGGCAGGATTATATTTTTTAAAGATTAGAGAAATTGACCTAGAAAAGAAAAAAATTCAAGAAAAGCTAAGTGAGTTAGATGATGAAATTAGTGCAATTAATATCGATTATAATCATAATAATACTTTGCTAGAAGAAGAGAATAAAAAACTTTCGCCCTTAAGAGACAAAAAAATTGAAAGTGTTGCAACTCTTCAGAAATTAAATTTAGACATGTCAAATCTTGTTGAGGAAGAGGCAAGAGTAAAGTCTCTTCAAGAAAAACTCGAAAAATCAATCAAAACCGTTGAATCTGATTTAGAACGAGAAAAAAGCATATCCTTAGATGCAGATTTAAATGAAAAAAGAATCTCAAAAGAAAAAAGCGATCTTTTAACGACAGAGAGTAAATTGTTAGATGTAGAAAAAAGTTCCTCAAAAGAGCTTCAATTATCAAAAAATGAATTAAATGATTTGCAAAATGAATTAGATAGTATGTTAAATAAAATTGAGGAAGATATAGATCAAGAAAGAAAGCTTTCTAAAGAAACTTTTAAAGAATTAAAGCAACTTGTCAAAAAAATTACTTTATCACAAGAGGAATATGCAGAAAAATATGGTAAAAATAAATCTATAGAAAGCGACTCTATCAAAAGAAAAGAAAGAATTAAAAATATTGATATAGAATTAGAAAACTGGAGAAATTTAAAATCTAATTCAGAAAAAATGATTTCTGAATTAAATGACAGGAAAAATAAAATAAAATATGAAATAAATGAAAATCAAAAAAATCCAGAAAAAATAGCAACTTCTAAAGGTCAAAATTTACAAAATCTTGAAAATATAAAAAAGAGAAATGAGGAAATAGAGAGTGAATTAAAAGATGCAGAAGAAAAATTCAGCTCTATCAACGAAAACTTAAGAGAAATTCAATTAAAAATTTCCGATCTTAAGGAAAATAAGGCAAGAAATGAGGCTACTGTAGAGGGCATGGAAAGTAGAAAAAGAGATTTATTGTATTCTGTTAAAAATGAACTTAGTATTGAAAATGAGTCATTAATACTTTCACAATCAGATCTAATTAATTTTGAACTAAATAATCTGCCTACAATTGATGAACAGACTGAAAAAATTGAAAAAACGAAAAAACAAAGGGATTCTCTTGGATCGGTAAATCTTAGAGCAGATGAAGAAACAAAAAAATATGAAACCGAAATAAAAAAAATGGAGGATGATCGAGCTGACTTGTACTCTGCAATCGTAAAATTAAAAACAAGTATTGACGAACTAAATCAAAAAGGTAGAGAGAGGCTTTTGGAAGCTTATACTAAAGTTAATAGAAAGTTTAATGAAGTCTATACAAAACTATTTAATGGAGGAACAGCTAAGATCGAACTAGTGGACTCTGATGATCCACTTGAAGCAGGTTTAGAAATGTTTGTATCACCTCCAGGAAAAAGGCTACAGTCGATCACTCTTCTTTCAGGTGGAGAACAGGCATTAACAGCTCTATCTTTAGTATTCGCGGTTTTTTTAGTAAATCCATCTCCAATTTGTGTTTTAGACGAAGTAGATGCTCCTTTGGATGATGCTAACGTAACAAGATTTTGTGGTTTATTAGATGACCTAACAAAAATCACAAATACTAAATTTATAATAATCACTCACCACGCCTTGACTATGTCGAGAATGGATAGACTGTACGGGGTTACAATGGCTGAACAGGGAGTTAGTCAATTAGTATCAGTTGATTTACAAAGAGCAGAGGAGTTGGTCGCATAATTTAAAAAATGACAATTCCTGAAGAATTTAAAACTCGCTTAAAAATTGCAAAATCTAAAATAAAAAAAAATTTAGATGAAGTTAACGAAAAACGCGGATCATTTATGGGTAGCGCTTTTAAATTGGGCACAGAATTGGTCGCTGCAGTAGCAGTTGGGACAATTATTGGGTTTATTTTAGATAGCTGGTTTGGTACTAAACCTTGGTTAATAATAATTTTCTTTTTTTTGGGAGCTGCTGCAGGAATGCTAAATGTAATTCGAGCAGCTAATAGGATGCAAAAAGAAGACTAGAAAGTTGATATGGCGAGCAATCCGATGCAGCAATTCACAGTCCATAGAATTGGGCCTGAAATTAAAATAGCAGGTGTAGATTTGTCCTTTACAAATGCTAGTTTATTCATGGTAATCAGTGCAACTACAATCATATTATTTCTATTTCTAGGATCTAAAGAAAAGAAAATTATTCCCAATAAATTACAATTAATTGCTGAAATGTTTTACACCTTTGTAGCAAAAATGATTAGTGATACCGCTGGATCAAAAGCAAAACCTTACTTTCCTTTTATCTTTAGTCTATTTATGTTCGTTTTATTTTGTAACATGGTGGGAATGCTGCCCTACTCATTCACAGTAACAAGTCATATCATTGTAACTTTAATAATGGCTTTATTTATTTTTATTGCTGTAACTATAATTGGATTTGCTAAACATGGGTTTAAATATTTAAGTATATTTGTTCCAAGCGGAGTTCCAGCAGTGCTTTTACCTTTAATTACAGTAATTGAGATTATTTCATATTTAAGTAGGCCTGTAAGTTTATCTGTTAGATTGTTTGCAAATATGATGGCAGGTCATACAATGTTA
>MDSW01068150.1_pt1 | contig 10206 bp, 10 predicted proteins | sample 811171 | NCBI WGS metagenome assembly MDSW01 (sample SAMN05326641, study PRJNA326480) | marine metagenome | isolation source: seawater | place: Atlantic Ocean: North West | collected 2012 | reverse complement strand
GCGGCAATCCAGCGTTCTAGCACGCTTGCGCAGAATGACTGCGCGGCGCGCGCTACGCCTCGTCTTGCCGCAAAACAGCGCTTGGCGCGGGCTCGTATGAAACCTCGACAGGCCCTAGCGCCAAATAACAACATCCTTCGTGCGAGAACCTAGCGTGACATCGACCTTTTCCACGGCCGGGGAAACCGCCCGAGCCCGAATCGAGACGGCTGCCCAACGATTGTTTTCCAGCCGTCCGGCGCACGAAGTACGGCTCGACGAGATCGCGCGTGAGGCCGGCGCGTCGCTGGCCACGATCTATCGTTATTACGGGGACAAACAACAACTACTCAACGTGTGCGTACTCACCTGGGTGGACCAGCTGGCCGACGAGATGCTTGATCGCCTACGGATCGTTGAGAGTTATCGCGAGCGTCTGCACGAGACGTTTCGGGTCGTCCTGGCGTTTTTCGAAACGCACCCTGACATCGCGCCGCTGATTCTAGGCTCTCTCTATTCCGGCGCGGTTCACTGCGAAGCAACCGCCACACAGAAGACGCTGTCGGACATGCTGCTTGGCGTACTCGGCGAAGCCCGCGAGGCCGGCCAGCTTAATCAGCGCGTAAGCGATGCGATCTTGCTGGACTATTTCATGGGGGTGCTTACACGCCTCATTCAGAGCCAGGCGATACACAACGACGGCCCGCGTATGACCGAACAACACGAAGAGCTGTTCGACATGCTCTGGCGGGCGATCGCCAACCCCGACTGAGGCCGGATGATCTATCCGGTCTAGTCGGGACAAAAGAGATGCCGTATAGTCCATCCGCATATCCGGATGGAGAGATATACACTATGAGCCGTACCCTGTTTACTTCCGAGTCGGTGACCGGTGGTCATCCCGACAAACTGTCGGACCAGGTCTCGGACGCGATTCTTGACGCTTATCTCGAGCAGGACCCGACCGCCAAGGTGGCCTGTGAAACCGCCTGCAAGACCGGCTTTGCCATGGTCTTCGGTGAGATCAAGACCGATCCGAACAAAAACGTGAATATCCCGGTCGAGCAGATCGTGCGCGATACGATCCGTAAGATCGGCTACACCAGCTCGGACATGGGCTTCGACGCCGACACCTGCGCGGTCATGAACGTGCTCGGCGAGCAGTCCAAGGACATCAACCAGGGCGTGGAACGCACCGCACCGGAAGAGCAAGGCGCTGGCGATCAGGGCCTGATGTTCGGCTATGCCTGTGATGAGACAGACGTACTCATGCCGGCGCCGATCACGTATGCCCATCGTCTGGTGCGCAAGCAGTCCGAACTGCTGGCCGACGGCACGCTCGATTGGTTGCGTCCGGACGCCAAATCGCAGGTCACCTTCGAGTACGAAAACGGCAAGCCCTCGGCGATTAACGCGGTGGTGCTGTCGACCCAGCACAACCCCGAGATCTCTCAGGCCGATCTGAAGGAAGCCGTCCACGAGCACGTGATCAAGCCGGTGATCGGCAACATGCTCACGGACAATCCCAAGATCCACATCAACCCGACGGGCAACTTCGTCACCGGCGGCCCGCTGGGCGATGCCGGCCTGACGGGACGCAAGATCATCGTCGACACCTACGGCGGCATGGCCCGGCACGGCGGCGGCGCTTTTTCCGGCAAGGACCCGTCCAAGGTGGATCGCTCGGCGGCCTATGCAGCGCGCTATGTGGCCAAGAACGTGGTCGCGGCCGGCCTGGCCAGCAAGTGCGAAGTCGCGCTGTCTTATGCCATCGGCGTGGCCGAACCGACCTCGATCTGGGTGGAAACGTTCGGCACCGGCAAGATCGACGACGAGAAGATGACCGATCTCATCCGTCAACACTTCGACCTGCGGCCCTACGGCATCCTGCAGATGCTGGACCTGCAGCGCCCGATCTACGCGCCGACCGCAGCCTACGGCCATTTCGGCCGCGAAGACGTGGACCTGCCCTGGGAGCGCACCGACAAGGCCCAGGGTCTAGCCGACGACGCCGGTATCCAGGCGGCCTGATCGATTCGATCACGAGCGCGAAACGTTCGCGCGCGCCGGCCGACTGCTATCGGCCGGCTTCCTTTTCTCTTTCAACGACAGGAAAACGACACATGAGTGCACCTGCCGAGAAGATGACCGAAGACTACAAAATTGCCGATATCAGCCTGGCCCCCTGGGGCCGGCGCGAGATCGACATCGCCGAAACCGAAATGCCGGGCCTCGTGGCCGTGCGCGAAGAATTCGGCGCAGAACAGCCGCTCAAGGGCTGTCGTATTGCCGGCGCGCTGCATATGACGATTCAGACCGCCGTGCTGATCGAATCCCTCGAAGCCCTGGGTGCCGATATCCGCTGGGCCTCCTGCAACGTGTTCTCCACCCAGGACCACGCCGCTGCGGCCATCGCCGAGCGCGGCATCCCGGTCTTCGCCTACAAGGGCGAGACCGCCGAGGAATACTGGCAGTACATCCACGCCATCATGGACTGGTCCGACGGCGGCCTGCCCAACATGATTCTGGACGACGGTGGCGATGCCACGACGCTGGCCACCTTCGGCCCAAAGGCCACGGACGATCCGTCGCTGCTGGACAACCCGGGTTCGGACGAAGAAGCCGCGCTGTTCAAGGTGATGAAGCAGCGCCTGGCCGAGCAGCCGAACTTTTACAAGGATCTGCAGAAGGCCATCAAGGGCGTCACGGAAGAGACCACCACAGGCGTGCATCGTCTGTATCACCTGGCCAAGACCGATGGCCTGACCTTCCCGGCCATCAACGTCAACGACTCGGTCACCAAGTCCAAGTTCGACAACCTCTACGGCTGTCGTGAGTCGCTGGTGGACGGCATCAAGCGCGCTACCGACGTGATGATCGCCGGCAAGGTGGCCATCGTCTGTGGCTATGGCGACGTCGGCAAGGGTTCGGTCGACTCGCTGCGTGGCCTGGGTGCCACCGTCTGTGTCACCGAGATCGACCCGATCAACGCCCTGCAGGCCGCCATGGAAGGCCTACGCGTGGTGGATCTGGAAGACCCGGGCGTGGTCGAACAGGCCGATATCTTCGTGACCGCCACCGGCAACTATCACGTGATCAACCACGATCACTTGAAGCGCATGAAGAACGAGGCGATCGTGTGCAACATCGGTCACTTCGATAACGAGATCGACGTGGCCGCCATGCGCGACTACGAGTGGGAAGAGATCAAGCCGCAGGTGGACCACATCACCTTCCCCGACGGCAAGAAGATCATCCTGCTGGCCGAAGGCCGCCTGGTGAACCTCGGCTGTGCCACGGGCCACCCGAGCTATGTGATGTCCAACTCGTTCACCAACCAGGTGCTGGCCCAGATCGAGCTCTGGAAGAACGGTGACAAGTACGACAACGACGTATACGTGCTGCCGAAGCATCTCGACGAGAAGGTCGCGGCCATGCACTTGGCGCGGGTCAACGCCAAGCTGACCAAGATGACGCCGGAACAGGCCGATTACCTCGGCGTGCCGGCCGAAGGCCCGTTCAAGCCGGACCACTATCGCTATTAATAACTTGCGATAGTCGACGAAACGAACCCGGCCCGCGGCCCGCGTGGGCCGGGTTTTTTGTGCAGAATTTCATTACGTGTGTTTTTGACACCCGTGCAATCAAGGCCAACCCATGAGCGAGACTGCGACAGACAACGATTTCTCGATCGAGCTCTTTCCGCCCAAGGGCCCCAAGGGTGAAGCACGCCTGGACGAGGCATTGGCCGATCTCGGCGCACTGAATCCGGCGTTTTTCTCGGTCACATTCGGCGCCGGCGGAACCACCCGCTCGGGCACTCTGGATACCGTCAAGAAGACGATGCAGGCCACCGGGCGGCCCGCGGCCCCGCATCTGTCCTGTATCGAGGGCACACGAGACTCGATTGGCGATCTGCTCGATAACTACAAGGCCGCGGGCGTGGATCGCATCGTGGCCCTGCGCGGCGATCTGCCGGAAGGCATGGACCAGCCCGGCGTATTCAACTACGCGAACGAGCTGGTGACCTTCATCAAGGAGCGCCACGGCGACGACTTTCATCTGGAAGTCGGCGCCTATCCGGAGTTTCACCCGGCCGCGCCCTCGCCCAAGGACGACGTCGACAATTTCGTGCGCAAAGTCCAAGCCGGCGCCGACTCGGCCATCACCCAGTATTTCTACAACGCAGATGCCTACTTCAACTTCGTGGACGAAGTCGAGGCACGCGGCGTGGATATTCCGATCGTACCCGGCATCATGCCGATCACCGATTTCGGCCAGGTCTCACGTTTTTCTGCTATGTGCGGCGCCGATATCCCGCGTTGGGTGCGCCAGAAGATGGAAGGCTACGGCGACGACAAGGCGTCGGTACGCGCCTTCGGGCGAGAGCTGGTCTATAACCTGTGCGAGCAGCTTCTCGCGGGCGGCGCGCCGGGCCTGCATTTTTATGCCCTCAATAAGGCCGAGCCGACAACAACGCTGTGGCAAGATCTCAAGCTGCCGACGACCGCTTCCAGCGCTGCCTAACGCGCCGTCAAATGAAAGAACCCGGCCGTGGCCGGGTTCGTCGAGGGTATTCAACGAGGCCGTTATTCCTCGTTGAGCATATCCCGCAGCGAGTCATTGTGACGGGCCATGAGCTGGGCGTAGGCATGACGGTCTTCGTCGCTCCAGCCTTCAAACGCTTGACCGATACGCTCGAAACGGCGCTCGCGCACCTCGACCGCGGCGTCGCGCCCGGCTTCGGTGATGGTGACGAAGCCGCCGCGCCGATCATCCGGGTTATCGTGCTTGTCCACCAAGCCAGCGCTTTTCATCGCCGCGACCTGCCGCGTGACGGTCGATGCGTCCAGATTGACCTGTTCGGCCAGCGCGCCAACCGATTGACGGTCATTGCGCTCGAGCAGGATCAGCAATAGATAATGCGCGCGCTCCAGCCCGTAGTGAAAACGGCGCCGTGCCGCCTCGAGACGACGTACCAAAAACGCGATCTCGTATTCGAGCGATTCAATCGACGGGCAATTGGTCGGGAGATGGTTGCCAAGACTCGGGTCTTTTTGCTCGCTGCGACGCTGCATCAGTTCGCGCTTCCAGATTGGAATGGAATAACGTTTTAGTATCGGTAGTATACCGAACTACCTGTAAGGGTTATAGCGTATTCCGTGTAATGGCCCATGCAACAATCGTCTAAACCCGACGGCCGCCGATTTTGCGTTTAGCATGGTCCGGTGACCCCACGTAACAAGACACAGCATGCAGGGCGTATTTCTTGACGCCGGCTCGGTCGGCGACGATCTGGACTGGCAAGCCATCGATAACGCTGCCAGCGGGTGGCAGACCTTTCACAACACGACGGCCGAGCAGATCGGTCCCCGTATCGAAAACGCCGATATCGTTGTCACCAACAAAGTCGTTCTCGACGGCGATACGATCAAGGCCGCACCAAATCTCAAGCTGATCTGTGTCGCCGCCACGGGCGTCAACAACATTGATACGACGGCCGCTGCGGCATGCAACATCCCGGTCATCAATGTGACCGGCTATGCCAGTCCGGCCGTGTCGCAACACGTGCTGGCGCTCATGCTGGCATTTGCAACGCGCTGGGCAGATTATCACCGCGACGTGATGGCAGGCGCCTGGCAACGCTCGGAATTCTTCTGTCGCCTGGATCACCCGATCGAAGAGCTAGCCGGCAAGACGCTGGTCATCGTCGGCTACGGCGAGCTGGGTGAAGCGGTGGCCAAGCGGGCCGCTGCCTTCGATATGCATATCGTCATCGCAGAACGTCCGGACGCCGCAACCGTGCGTCCCGGCCGGCTGGACTTCGACTCCGCCCTGGCACAGGCCGACTATCTCAGCCTGCACTGCCCGCTGACCGATGCCACCCACCACCTGATCAACGAGGCCGCACTGGCCCGGATGAAAGACACTGCGTTCATCATCAACACCGCCCGCGGCCAGATCATCGACAGCCCGGCGCTGATAACGGCACTACGCAACGGCCAGATCGCCGGCGCTGCCATCGACGTGCTCGACAACGAGCCGCCGCGCGACGGTCATCCGCTGATCGAGGCCGACTTGCCCAACCTGATCATCACCCCGCACACGGCCTGGGGCTCGCGCGCCGCGCGCCAGCGCATGCTGGACGGCGTGGCCGCCAACATTCAGGCCTTTGCCGCCGGCGACGACTCGGGCCGCGTGAATTGAGACACGCGCCGCTGATCGCGCATGTGACGGATCCGCATCTGCTGGCCGATCCCGGCGCTCACCTGCACGGCTGGCCGGTGGCTGCGGCCTTTGAGCGCGTGCTGGCCGATGTCCGACAATTCGCCCCGGCGCTGGACGCCCTGGTGCTCGGCGGCGACCTGGTCGACGACTGCTCGGCAGCCGGCTATCGCTGGCTCGACGCCCATTTGGCCGAGCTCGACTGCCCGGTTCTGGCGGTCGCCGGCAACCACGATGCGCCCGAGCGCATGCCCCGATTACTCACCCGTGCCCGCGTGCACAAGACGCTGGCATTGGGCGGCTGGCAGCTCATCGGCTTGAACACCCACGTAGACGGCGCCGAACACGGCGCGCTCGCTGCCGAAGAACTCGAACGCCTGACTCGGTCGCTGGCTGACACCACACGACACACGCTGGTGGTGCTCCATCACCCGCCGATGTCGGTGGGCACGCCGTGGATCGACGCGATCGGCCTGCGATCGCCGGCACGATTCATCGAGGCCCTGACGGCCCGTGGCACGAGCGCGCGCGGTGTACTGGCCGGTCATGTTCACCAGGCCATGACCACCCAAATCGGCGGCCGGCCCGTTTGGACCACGCCGTCAACCATGCGGCAGTTCCGGGCGGGCGCATGCGAGTTTGCCGAGGATCACAACGCCCGGCCCGGCTGGCGCTGGCTGCGCCTGGGCATCGACGGCGCGATCGACAGCGGCGTGCGCCATATCGACCCTACTGGCCTGACGCCGTTAAGCGCCTGACACAGAACGCGAAAGCCGTCTGATTCACAAACAGTGTGGATAACTCTGTGGGCAACCCGTCTTTGACACCGCCCACACCGCGTCATTTCAAGCCTTTGCACAAAGCGGTGAATTTGTAACCACTGCGACACACGTTCGAAAAATCAGTGACTTACGTTATTTTTCGGCTCTTGCTCGACACCCTCGCGGCCATTCTGGTCATAGCGCGCCGCGAACGTCGCGCCTGTTGTGCATAAGAAAAATCAAGACTTGACAACGTAAAGCCCTGGCCAACGCTCGTCGCAGCCTGCGATCCCACCTAAACTTGTCTCTATGCAAAAGCCCAACACTCTGGTGATTGCCGGCCACGACCCGAGCGGCGGTGCCGGCATCCAAGCCGACATTGAAGCCATAGCCGCCGCCGGCGGTCACGCAGCGACCCTCGTTACGGCCCTGACCTGTCAGGACACGGCCAACGTCTATGACGTGCGCGTGACCGACGACGCGTTCTTTGCCGATTGTCTGGCCCGCGTGGTCCACGATATGACGCTCAACGCGCTCAAGACCGGCGTATTGGCCAGCCGTTTTCAGGTGGAACAGGTAGCAGCACTTGCGGGCGATCATCCGGATATGCCGATCGTCATCGATCCGGTGCTGGTCGCCAGCGGCGGTGGCCGCCTGGCCGAGGACTTGGTCGGCCGCTGTATCCGCGACACCCTGCTGCCCCGGGCCACGCTGGCCACGCCCAACGCCCGCGAGGCACGCGCGCTCTGCGACGATGAGCCGGACTTGGCCCGCTGCGGGCGCGAGCTGGCCCGCGCGGGTGGCTACGTCCTGATCACCGGCGGTGATACGCCCGGCCACACCGTGGTTAATCGCCTGTTTGATGCCAGCGGGGAGATCGAGCGCTATACCTGGCCCCGGCTCGACGGCGTCTTCCACGGCTCTGGCTGTACGCTGGCTTCAAGCATCGCAGCGCGGCTGGCTGCCGGGCAGGCGATCGAGCGGGCCGTCCACGACGCTCAGAAAGCCGTGCAGGCCATGCTGGCCGGCGCCTTCAACGCCGGGCGCGGTCAGGCAGTTCCCGACCGGCTGATCGCCCGATGAAGCTCACCCGCGGCGTCTATGGCATCTATGACCGGGCCAGTCTGGCCGACGATGCGCTCGCGCGCGTCGATGCCGTGCTTCAGGCCGGCCTGGTATGGCTGCAGTATCGCGATAAGCGGGCGCAAGCGCCTGATCGCGGCCTGATTGCCGCGCTTGGCAAGCGATGTCGTGCTCACGGGACGGCCTTCATCATCAACGACGATTGGCGACTGGCACTCGCGGTTGGCGCCGACGGGGTGCATCTGGGCCAGAGCGACGGCGATGTGGCCCGGGCCCGCGCGGCCCTCGGCGATGACGCCCTCATCGGTGTCAGCTGCCAGGATCGCATCGAGCGTGCACAGGCAGCCCTGGCGGCCGGGGCCGACCATGTCAGCTTCGGGCGGTTTTTCGTCTCGTCCACCAAACCTGACGCCCCGGCCGCGGATCCTGCGGTACTGGGCACGGCCCGTGCGCTCGGCGCGCCGGTTGTGGCCATCGGCGGCATCACCGCCGACAACGCGCCGCGGCTCGTTGAGGCCGGCGCGGATCTGCTGGCCGTGTCCTCGGCGCTGTTTCGTGCCCCCGACGGCGTAGACTGTGCGCGCCGGCTACGCGCACTGTATTCGCCCCCTGTTTGATATCGGCTATTAGACTATTGGCCTTTACGCTTGTCTGATCGGAGATCGTCATGAACCAGACCCACGCCCGCCCCGGCCCGCAGTCCCAAGCCTGGTTCGAGCGCGCCCAGCGGTTTACGCCGGGCGGGGTGAACTCGCCAGCGCGTGCTTTTAACGGCGTGGGCGGCGGCGCGCCGGCCTTCATCGATCACGCCAAGGGCGCCTGGATCACCGACGTCGACGGCAACGACTATGTGGACTACGTGGGCTCGTTCGGGCCGATGATCCTGGGCCACGCCGATCCGAAGGTCGTTGAGGCGGTTCAGAAACAAGCCGCCAAGGGCCTGTCATTCGGCGCGCCGACCGGGCTGGAAGTTCAACTGGCCGAGCTGATTACCGACATGGTGGCCTCGATCGAGTCGGTGCGGATGGTCAACTCCGGCACCGAAGCCGCCATGACCGCGGTGCGCCTGTCGCGCGGCTATACCGGACGCAAAAAGATCCTGAAGTTCGCCGGCAACTACCACGGCCACGTGGATGCTCTGCTGGTCAACGCCGGCTCAGGCGCGCTTACGCTCGGCATCCCCGGGTCGCCCGGCGTGCCGGAGGCCGTGGTAGCCGATACGCTGGTAGCGACCTACAACGATCTCGAATCGGCCCGCCAGGCCTTTGAGCAGCACGGTGACGATATCGCCTGCGTGATGGTCGAGCCGGTGGCCGGCAACATGAACTGTGTGCCGCCCGTGCCCGGCTTTCTTGAAGGCCTGCGCGAGCTGTGCACCGCTAACGGTGCGCTGCTGGTCTTCGATGAGGTAATGACCGGTTTTCGCGTGCACCCCGGCTGTGCCCAGGCTCACTTCGGCGTCACACCCGACGTCACCGCGCTCGGCAAGATCGTGGGCGGCGGCATGCCGGTGGGCGCCGTTGGCGGGCCGGCCGAGGTGATGAAGACCCTGGCGCCGACCGGCCCGGTGTACCAGGCCGGCACCCTGTCGGGGCACCCGCTGGGCATGGCAGCCGGCATCGCCACGCTGGAACAGATCCGCGACGGGTCGGTCCATCAGGCCATCGCCCCGCAGCTGGATACGCTGCTGGCCGGCCTGCACGAGCGCGCCGAGGCGCACGGCGTGCCCTTCACCACGCAGTCGGCCGGGGCGATGTTCGGCATGTTCTTTACCGAGGCCGAGAGCATCACCCGCTTCGACGAGGTCGCTGCCTGTGACCTGGATGCATTTTCGCGCTTTTTCCACGGCCTGCTCGACAACGGCGTCTACATCGCCCCGGCGGCTTTCGAGGCAGCGTTCATCTCGCGCACCCATGACGATGCGGCCATCCAGGCCACGCTGGAGGCTGCCGACAAGGCGTTTGCCGCGGTCGCGGCCGGTTGATCGGCCGGCCAACGACAGGCGGGGCGTGCGCGCGGTGTCTGTCCTAGGGCCTGTTGATGTTTCATACGAGCGCCGCGTTGGAGACCGCAAATCGTGTCCTGCAAGGCGCGAGTCGCCGTATCGTGGCGTGCCACGATCAAGACTCGCAACGCCGCAGGGCGCCCCTAGTCAATT
>MDSW01155889.1_pt1 | contig 10207 bp, 5 predicted proteins | sample 811171 | NCBI WGS metagenome assembly MDSW01 (sample SAMN05326641, study PRJNA326480) | marine metagenome | isolation source: seawater | place: Atlantic Ocean: North West | collected 2012 | reverse complement strand
CTTGATGGTATTGAATACGTAATAAAAAATAATCAATCTATTAAGACCTCGCGTAAATCTCTAATATACGTTACATTTACAAACATTAGTAGTGACATTGTTAACTTTTATGCTTTAAATGAGATATATATTAATCAATCTAATGTTTCTAGACTGCTCGAATTAAAAGTACTTGTAGATAAAGTTAAACTAAATAACTATAAATGTGATGGTTTGATTATAGCAACTCCAACGGGTTCAACAGCATATTCTTTATCAGCTGGAGGACCAATTCTAAATTCTAATGTTAATGGTTATATTATAACACCAGTTTCACCTTTTTCCTTATCATCTAGATCTATAGTGCTTAATGATAGCTCTAAAATAGAAGTGGTTTGTAATGATAATTCTAATGATATAACAATTTATGCAGATGGTCAGCAATCTGATACCCTTTTGTCAGGCTCAACTGTTACTATATCTAAATCAAAAATATATGCAAAGATTATTAGAACACCATTTGATACACATTATTTTGATAGATTAAGAAAACAGTTAGGGTGGAGCAAGTGAATTTATCTAAAAGTTTTTTGTTCTTGCTTATTCTCTTTTTTAGTTGTCAATCTAAAAATACTAAAAGTTTTATATCATTAAAAGATGCCTATTTTAATTGGTACGAAAAAAATCATATAACCGATGGCTATAGCTTTAGATATTCATATTTCAAACTCTATAATAAAAAATTAATACAGGACTACAGAGATGATTTGAGTAGGTTTGATTTAGAACTTAGCCAAATAAATTTATCTAATTTAGGCAAAGATAACAAAATTGATTTTTTATTAATAAAAGAAAATATTCAAAATAATTTACAGTTAAATGAAAGTTTTCAAAAAATTTCGAGTGAACATTATTTGCGCAATATCAGTTATTCCATTTACTTATTATTAGATAAGAAAAACATACCTGATTATGAGAAATTTTCAATTCTTAAATTACATCTAGATGATATTATCTTATATTTAAATAAATATGAAGAGATTGTGTATTTATCTGGTGAGTTTATTAATGATAATATCAATTCTTTGGTCGATTTATTTTCAGACTTACCTTTTTTGTTCAATGCAGAATTTGATAGTGATTTAAATATTAAGATAGAAAAAATTGTCAAGTCTCTGAGGAAGTTTGAAGAATGGAATACTGAAGGTGATTTTGTAAAAGAGATAGGTGATGTTTTAAATTCTAAGAATTTTAATAACTTTGTTCAAAATCTATTTTCTAATGATATATATGATTATAATTCTATATTAAAAGTAATCGAATCTAACATAAACTCATTTCAAAATATAATTTTTGATGAATCTTTGACTTTATATCTTTTGGAAAATGATGAGCCTGTATGGGTTGACAAAGATGATTCTCTGAATGTTGTAAAATGGGTGATCGATAATAAAATTAATGTCAATAATTTCAACCCAGATGTTGCTTTAGAAAAAATTTCAATTGAGTATAATTATATAAGTGATTTATTATCAAAAATTAATCTTAAAGAATATAATAATTCGCTTCCATCAATAAATTCTTATCTGTTTTCAAATCATTCTAGTCCAGCTGTCCAAATTATAGGGGATCAAGCTTATTTTAATTTGGCAGATATTGAGTATTTAAATAAATATTATCTTAATAATATGATTTTTGATCATGCTATATCTAATTATAATGTTTATAAATCGTTTTATGAATGTAAAAATCCCTTAAGAAGTATAAAAATTAATTCATACAATGCTGGCTTCACCTCATTTCTTAAACATTTTTTATATACAAATCACTTTAATAATGATAGTTTATATAAAATAAATTTTTATCTAAATTTACTCAGAGATTATTCGATGGTATTTAATCAAAATCTTTTAGCTAATAATAAAAATTCAAAAGATGTTGTTATAAATAATCTTCAAATCCAAAATTTTATTTCGAAGAAAGAATCTATTGATCTGTATAAATTATTAAATTCAGATAAATACTACATTGAGGATTTTATTGTATATCTACATTTGCTTAATTTATATGATAAGAATTGTGTTTTATCTAATAGATTAAAAGCTGAAGAATTTATTGATCGTATACTAGAGCAAGGTTATATCCCTTATTATTTAAATAATTAATTATGAAGAAAAACAATATAAACGAATATAATGCTGATAGCATAAAATCCTTAGATTGGAAAGAGCATATACGTATGCGACCTGGTATGTACATTGGGAAACTTGGTAATGGTTCATCTGCAGATGATGGTGTGTATATATTACTTAAAGAAATAATCGATAATTCTATTGATGAATACGTAATGGGTTATGGAAAAAAAATAGATGTTAAAGTAAACGAACATTCTGTTTATGTTAGAGATTATGGAAGAGGTATTCCGTTAAGTAAGGTTGAAGATTGTGTCTCTAAAATCAATACTGGAGGTAAATATGATTCGAAGGCATTCCAGAAATCAGTAGGGCTTAATGGTGTAGGTACAAAAGCAGTTAATGCACTCTCTGCAAAGTTTAACATACAATCTATAAGAGATAATAAAAGTATAAAGCTGTTTTACTCTCAAGGTGAAAAAATAAACGAGGAAAGTATTGATAGTATAACTTCACGTAATGGAACTAAAGTTGAATTTGTACCTGATAAGGACATTTTTAAGAAATATAGGTTTATTGAAGATTATGTACGAACTCAGATTCTAAACTATGTTTATTTAAATTCTGGATTAACAATTAACTATAATAATGAAAAATTTGTATCTGAAAATGGCTTAAAAGATTTGTTAGATAAAAATACTGAAAATCAGAATATAGCTTATCCAATTATTCATTTAAGAGGCAATGATATAGAGATTGCCTTAACTCATGGCTATCAATATGGCGAAGAGTATTATACTTTTGTTAATGGTCAAAACACAACTCATGGAGGCACACATTTATCAGCATTTAGAGAAGCAATAGTAAAAACATTAAGAGATTTTTACAAAAAAGACTTTGATGCCTCAGATATTCGAGCATCAATTATTGGTTCAATAAGTATAAGAATTCAAAATCCTATATTCGAATCTCAAACTAAGACAAAATTAGGATCTACAGATATTAATGAGGATGGTTTGACAGTAAGGATATTTATAAATGAATTTGTGAAAAATAAATTAGATAATTATTTACATAAAAATCCGAATGTTGCTGAATTATTACTTAAAAGAATTTTGCAGTCTGAAAAAGAACGAAAAGATCTCGCTGGGGTTAAGAAAATTGCAAATCAGAGAGCTAAGACAGCAAATTTGCATAATAAGAAATTAAGGGACTGCAAAATTCACTTTAATGATGTTAAAGCTGATGAAGAAGTAAGGCTTAATACGTCAATTTTTATTACTGAGGGTGATTCTGCTAGTGGTTCTATAACAAAATCTAGAGATGTTAAAACTCAGGCAGTATTTAGCTTAAGAGGTAAACCGTTAAATTCATATGGTTTAACAAAAAAAATTGTCTATGAAAATGAAGAATTTAATCTACTTCAACATGCTTTAAATATTGAAGATGGCATTGAATCATTAAGATATAATCAAATTATTATTGCTACAGATGCAGATGTTGATGGAATGCATATAAGATTATTGCTACTGACATTCTTCCTTCAATTTTATCCTAAATTAGTTAGAAATGGCCATCTGTATATCTTACAAACACCTTTATTTAGAGTAAGAGATAAGAATAATACCATATATGCTTATGATGAAGCTGAAAAAAGAAGTGCAATTAATTCATTGAGTTCTAATTGTGAGATTACAAGATTTAAAGGACTTGGGGAGATATCCCCTAATGAGTTTAAGAATTTCATTGACTCTAACATTAAACTTGAACCTGTGATATATAAAGGCAATACATCTCTAGAAGATGTGTTATCATATTTCATGGGCAAAAATACTCAGTCACGACAAGAATTTATTATAAATAATTTGAGATTTGAGGAATTGCAATAATGGATGACGATAAAAAGATAGAATTCCCAAATAATAGAAATCTTTCTGGTATGTATGAGGATTGGTTCCTTGAATATGCCTCATATGTTATTTTAGAAAGAGCTATTCCAAAGGCAGAAGATGGTTTGAAGCCTGTTCAAAGACGTATTTTGCATGCGATGAAACAAATGCATGACTCTAGGTACCATAAGGTGGCAAATATTATTGGAAATACTATGCAATATCATCCGCATGGTGATCAAGCTATTGGAGATGCCTTAGTTAATCTTGGTCAAAAAAATTTACTTATTGACACTCAAGGTAATTGGGGAGATATTCAAACAGGTGATAGAGCTGCAGCTGCAAGATATATCGAAGCTCGATTATCGCCTTTTGCGCTCGAAGTTTCTTTTAATGCGAATATAACCAAAACTCAACTTTCTTATGATGGTAGAAAAAATGAGCCAATAACACTTCCTGTTAAATTTCCTCTTTTGTTAGCTCAAGGTGCAGATGGTATAGCGGTAGGTTTATCTACAAAAATATTACCACATAATTTTATTGAATTAATTAAAGCCTCAATTGCAATTTTAAAAAATAATTCTTTTAAAATTTACCCTGATTTCCAAACAGGTGGTTTAATTGATGTCAAACAATATAATAGGGGCAAAAAAGGTGGTAAGGTTAGAATTAGGTCAAATATAGATATTTTAGATAAGGAAACTTTAGTTATAACAAATCTTCCTTATGGAGTAACTACAACTTCACTTATTGATAGTATTGTTAAATCAAATAATTCTGGAAAAATAAAAATTAAAAATGTAGAAGATAATACTTCAGAAAACGTTGAAATTATAGTTCATTTGATAAAAGGGGTTTCTCCTAATGTTACAATTGATGCATTATACTCATTTACTAATTGTGAAATTTCTATATCTCCAAATTGCTGTGTTATTAATGATAATAAACCAGAGTTTATTTCAGTAAATGACTTGTTGAGATTATCAACAGAAAATACTGTTGATTTATTAAAAACTGAACTTGAATATTCTTTGCAAACTCTTAACAACAAGTGGCATAATTTTAATTTAGAACGAATTTTTATAGAAAAAAGAATTTATAGGAATATTGAAGATTGTGAAACATGGGATTCAATTATTAAAACAATTGATGAAAAATTATTGCCTTACAAAAATCAATTTAAAAAGGAAATAATAGAAGATGATATTGTAAGATTGACAGAAATAAAAATTAAAAAAATAAGTAAGTATGATCATTTGAAACAAATCGAATCCATTAAAGCAATAGAAGAGGATATAGCAGAAGTATCAAATAATATTAAACATATCGTAGATTACTCTATTAGATATTTTGAACACTTAATTAAAAAATATGGTGAAGGAAAAGAAAGAAAAACTTCAATACAAGAATTTGATTCTATATTAGCTAAAAATGTAGTTGTTGCTAATAAAAAATTATTTATAAATAAAAACGAGGGTTTTATAGGCACTAAACTAAAAAGCGATGATTTTGTATGTAAATGTTCTAACATTGATGACATTATAGTGTTTCTTGAAGATGGTAGGTATATTGTCACTAAAATTGATGATAAAAAATATATAGGTAAAAATATTGTTTATGCCAATGTGTGGAAAAAAAATGATGAACATATGATTTATAATGTTGTTTATAAAGATGGTTTAAGTAAGGTATCATATGTTAAGAGATTTTCTGTGACTTCCTTGATTAAAGATAGATTTTATGATATCACTAAGGGAACTGATGGAAGTAAAGTATTATATTTTACAGCTAATCCAAATAGTGAATCGGAAATTGTAAGTATTTCTTTGAATTCAAAATCATTAGCAAAGAGTAAATTGTTCGATTATGATTTTTCTAATCTATCAATAAAAGGTAGGCAATCAAAGGGTAATATTTTAACAAAATATCCTGTTCGAAAGATTTTAAGGAAATCTATAGGTGAATCCACGTTAGGTGGACGTAAAATATGGATTGATGAAAATATTGGTCGTTTAAATGCAGAAGATAGGGGAATCTATTTAGGTAGCTTTAACTCAGATGATAAAGTTGTTGTTTTTTATAATGACGGATCATATGAGATGACTAATTTTGATATGTCTAATAGATATAAAATGTCTGAAATATTGATTGTTGAAAAATTTAAAAAAGATACAATCTATTCTTTAGTATACCAAGATGGTAAAAGTAAAAATTATTATATTAAACGCTTTAATATTGAAACGGCCTTAGTAGGTAAAAGATTTGGTTTGATATCAGAGAACAGAGGCTCTAAGTGTATATTGCTTTCAAATAAAGTATCTTTATTTATAGAATATAATTACCGTTTGAAAAATGGTGAAAAGAAAACTAAAAAGATTTTAGTTGAAGAGTTTATAGACGTGAAAGGTTATAAAGCAATTGGTAAAATTTTAGATACCAAGATGAGGATGAGTGGATTTAAATTCGAGGAGAATCAAACAACTCAAGATGTTAAGGATTTAGAAAAACCAGAGATTGATAATAATGAAGAGCTAACTTTGTTTAATTAATGAAAAAAATAAGAGTAAATATATTTAAGATTAAAAATCATTATTATGCTAAAATTCCTAATATTGTTGCTGAAAAATTAGAAATTGAAAATGGAGAAGATATAGATATTTCAATTTTTAATAAAAATTCAAAAGATGATCAGATGGAAATATGGGATATTCATCCTGAAGATGTTGATGAAATAACTTTCCCTATAAGTCATGATGTACATACTATGAATATGTATAATAGAATATACGTTCCCCAAGAGTACCGTTTTTTCTTCCCTAAGAAAAGTAGAGATTTTTTATTGTCAACCAATGTAGGCAATATAAATACGCATATAACTTCTAATGGATATTTTACTAAAGGGTTAAGACAATGGTTTGCTGTAAATGGACCTATTATGCCTGAAGATACATTGAAGATTAAGCTACTTGATGAAGAATCAAATTTTTATGAACTAAAATATATTAAAGGATAATCTTGAAAACTATTATAGAACCATTTAAAATAAAATCAGTTGAGCCTATTCGTATTAATACTAAAGATGAAAGACTTAAAATTTTAAAGAAATCTTATTATAATTTATTTCAAGTAAGATCTCAGGATGTTATTATTGATTTACTTACAGACTCTGGTACTGGTGCAATGAGCAGTAATCAATGGTCAGGAATAATGAAAGGTGATGAATCTTACGCTGGTAGTGATAGTTACCTTTTCTTCAGAGATTCAATTAGAGAAACTTTTGGTTTTAAATATATACTTCCTACTCATCAGGGAAGAGCTGCTGAACGTATTTTGTTTTCTACTATGTGCAAGAAAGGGGATATCGTTCCAAGCAATATGCATTTTGATACAACAAGAGCGAATATATTGGCTCAAAAAGCTAAACCACTAGATTTAATACCAGATAAATTTAAAGATACTCAGTATGTTGATCCTTTTAAAGGGAATATGTGCATTGATAAATTAATTGATTTCTTAAGTACGGCAGATTTATCTAAAGTCCCTTTGATTATGGTAACAATAACAAATAATTCTGGAGGTGGTCAGCCTGTATCAATGGAAAACATTAAGAATATACACTCAGTTGCAAAAAAGTATAATATACCATTTTATATTGACGCTTGTAGGTTTGCTGAAAATGCATATTTTATTCAGCAAAGGGAAATAGGCTACTCGACAGTATCTATACAAGATATAGTTAAAGAAATGTTTTCATATGCAGATGGGTGTACAATGAGTGCAAAGAAAGATGGTATTGTAAATATAGGTGGTTTTTTATGTACTAATAATGAAGAAGTAGCTGAAAAAAATAAAAATTTATTAATTCTGACAGAAGGTTTTACAACATATGGCGGGTTAGCTGGTCGTGATTTAGAGGCAATTGCTATTGGTATAAAAGAAGCTATGGATTTTGATTATCTAAATTACAGAGTTAAATCTATAGAATATCTTGGTAAAGAGCTTTTAAAATCTAATGTCCCAATTCTTCAGCCTACTGGTGGCCATGCTGTTTATATTGATGCTTCTTTATTCGCAAAGCATTTAGATAAATCTCAGTATCCAGGTCAAGCTCTTGCTTGTGCTTTATATGTTGAAGGTGGTATAAGAACATCAGAGATAGGTAGTTTTATGTTTGGAGGCATAAATGATGATGGGACTGAATATTTTTCTGATTTTGAACTTGTTAGGTTGGCTATACCAAGGAGAACTTATACTCAGAGTCATATTGACTATGTAGCTGAAGTCATTCAGTTAGTTTATGAAAGAAGGGATGAGTTGAAAGGACTTGAGATTACTAAGCAGTCTAAGTATTTGCGTCATTTCACTGGTGAATTAAAACAAATAGGATGATATAATGTTAAAAGATAAAATTGAATATCCAAAAGTTAATAGCTCCATTGTTAAAGAACATGGTCTAAGCAATGATGAATATAAAAAAATAATTGATATTTTAAATAGAGAACCTAATTTTGTTGAATTGGGGATATTTTCTGTTATGTGGAGCGAACATTGTTCTTATAAAAGTTCCATTAAAATGTTAAAAACTTTGCCAAGATCAGGTGGTAAACTTCTGGTTGATGCTGGAGAAGAAAATGCTGGTTTGGTTGATTTGGGATATGGATTGGCTACGTCTTTTAAGATAGAATCTCACAATCATCCATCTGCAGTAGAGCCTTATGAAGGTGCTGCAACTGGAGTAGGTGGAATTATGAGAGATGTTTTTACTATGGGTGCAAGGCCAATTGCTTCAATGAATTCTCTTAGATTTGGTAGTTTAGATAATCCTAGAAATAGATTTTTACTTGAACATGTTGTTGAAGGTATCGCTGATTATGGTAATTGTTTAGGAATACCAACAGTTGGTGGTGAGATTGTAATTGAAGATTCATATTCAGGAAATCCATTAGTAAATGCTATGACCGTAGGTATAATGGAAGCAAAAAATTTGATAAGTGCAACAGCTGAAGGTACAGGAAATCCAGTTTTTATTGTTGGCTCTTCAACAGGTAGAGATGGTATTCATGGTGCAACATTTGCATCTGAAGAGTTAACTGAAGAAACAGAATCAAAAAAATCAAATGTTCAAGTAGGTGATCCTTTTACTGAAAAATTGCTTCTTGAAGCTTCTCTTGAATTAGCTGGTAAAGATTGGCTCGTAGGTATGCAAGATATGGGAGCAGCTGGGATTACATGTTCATGCTCTGAAATGTCAGCAAAAGGAAAATCAGGTATTAAAATTAATTTAGATTTGGTACCCCTTAGGGAAAAAAACATGAATGCTTATGAAATAATGCTGTCAGAATCTCAAGAGAGAATGCTTGTTGTTGTTAAAAAAGGTTCTGAACAATATTTGAAGGATATTTTTGAAAAATGGGATTTAGATTGTACTGAAGTGGGAATAGTTACTGATACAGGTAAGCTCGAAGTCTACCATGAAGAATCACTTGTTGCTAGTATACCGACAGAAGACTTGGTCCTTGGTGGTGGTGCTCCTCAGTATGACATGCCTGCGTCAATTCCTGAATATATTAATACTATTAATTCTTTTAAAATTGATAATTATGAAGAGATTGTAGATTATAATAATAGTTTGTTGTCATTATTATCTGATCCGAATATAGCATCAAAATCATATGTTTATAACCAATATGATTCAACAGTTAGGACAAATACAGCTCTTGGGCCTGGTAGTGATGCAGCTGTTGTTAGAATAAAAGATACAACTAAGGCTTTGGCAATTAGCACAGATTGTAATGGAAGATATGTATATATAAATCCAAAGCAAGGAGCTATGATGGCAGTAGCAGAAGCTGCTAGAAATGTTGTCTGCACTGGAGCAAAGCCTCTTGCGATTACAAATTGTTTAAATTTTGGAAATCCTCAAGATCCAGAGATATATTGGCAGTTTAAGGAAGCAGTGTTAGGTATGGGGGATATGTGCAGGTTATTAGATACTCCTGTAACTGGTGGTAATGTTAGTTTTTATAATGAAACTATAACAAGCGCTGTTTATCCAACTCCAGTTATTGGTATGGTAGGATTCCTCGATAATGTTGAAAATATGATGACAATGAATTTCAAAGATCCAGGAGACTTAATAGCTGTCATTGGAAACTTGTCTCCTTCATTAGGTGGTTCGTCTTATTTGAAAAAAATGTATAATAAAAT
>MDSW01110458.1_pt1 | contig 10207 bp, 7 predicted proteins | sample 811171 | NCBI WGS metagenome assembly MDSW01 (sample SAMN05326641, study PRJNA326480) | marine metagenome | isolation source: seawater | place: Atlantic Ocean: North West | collected 2012 | reverse complement strand
ATCAATTAGGCAAATGATGCAAGCAATGGGATTGAAATCTCCTGCTCCAATTCAAAGTCGTTTAAAACATTTGCAAGAAAAGGGCTACATCTCATGGCAAGAGGGTAAAGCAAGAACAATGCAAATAGTTGATGAAATTATAGAAGGAGTACCAATTATGGGTTCTGTTGCTGCAGGAGGTTTAATTGAAACTTTTTCTGATGTTCAAGAAAATTTAGATATTTCTTATGTCTTAAAAAAGAAGAATGTTTTTGCTCTTACAGTCAATGGAGATTCAATGATTGATGCATGTATTGCTGATGGAGATATGGTTTTGATGGAGCCAATTACAGATTCATACTCTATTAAGAATGGAACTATTGTTAGTGCAATGGTTCCAGGTTTGGGAACGACGTTAAAATATTTTTTTAAAAAAGAAGGAAAAATATATCTTGAGGCAGCAAACCCTGCTTACGAACCAATTGAATTAAATTTAAATGAGGTTGTTTTTCAAGGCAAACTTTTAGCTGTATGGAGGAAAGTCTAAATTATAGTTTCACGAGTTTTTTGCTTCATTTAAATATAACCATCCAATAAATTTATTTTTATATATTTTATTGTATTTATTAATAAGTACTATCTGATTTATGGTAATCATTCCTGGAGAAATTAATAATATTAAATTTTCATTTTTCTCTATTTCTTCATCATTGAAATCAATAAATCGGCAATTCTTTATAAATAAATTAGTATTTTCATTAGTGAATTTTAAAATATTAAATTCTTTGGGAACTTTATTTATTTTCTGAGTTTTATTTTCTTTTATAAAAGCATTCTCAGTAATTTTTAAATTGATTTCATCATTATTCAAATAAAGAGAATCTATATAATTGCAATTTAGTAATGACAATAATTCATCTAACTCGTAAACCTTACCTGATTTTTTTTCTTTCCAAATTGATAGCAAACTGGAAATCAATAAATAAATTAAAAATCCTGCAATTACATTTCTTTTCCTATTAGGTGCTACCCTTCTTGTTTCAATTGTTGGTTCTGAAATAAGTTCCCATGCATCTCTTTGTTTAGCAATTTCTAATTTTAATATTGCAAGCTGTTTTTCAATGTTATTTAGCAGACTTTCATCTCTAAATGCATTCTTTTTTAATTCTCTATAAGTCAATAAAATTTCATTAGGTCTTTTTAAACTTTCTTTAAGGCTTTCAATTTTTAGTTTTAAACTTTTTATCAGTTGTGAGTTTGGTTTTAATTTTGAAGAATAATTTGTAAGTTCAGCTTCATATCTCTCAAGAGCTGCAAATTGTTTTTCATATCTTCGCCCTGCGTCACTATTCAAAAATGAAGGAGCTTGTTCATCTTCTTGTGATCCTATATTGTTTTTATTATTTGTAGTTTCAATATCCGTTGTAAAAAAACCATCTAGATTTCCAAGACCATATTTAAGTGAAAAAGAATTAAGTTTATTTATAGAGCTAACAGAAGCTTCTTTAAGAGATTTCTGTTGTTGATTTAAATAATTTAGGGTTTTAATTAGTTCTTTCTCTTTTATTTGCTTTGAATAATCTTTATATTTTTTACTAATTTGGTTCAATATATCAATAATAAATTCTTTTTCTGGATCTATGAAACTTATTTTAAGAACTTGTGTGCCAAGTTCAAACTCAATTTTTAAGCTATTTTCTACCCAAGTTTCATAAAATAACTTACTTGTATCTTCTCCTCTTTCTGCGTATTTTTGAATTGCTAAATTGAAAACTGGTTTTAAAACTGAAGGACTTCTTAAAATATATTCCTGTGTTTTATTATCATTGGATGAAGTACCTAAACCACCTAAAAAGAGATTAATCATATCACTATTATCTCCAGAGCCTAGATTACTATTATTACTTGTATTTACGTTATTTACTAGTATTTGGAAATTTCCTCTATAAACGGGAGTTTGCTTTAATGAAAAAAGTATTGTCAATAATGTTGCTGCAAAAGTTAAAGCTGATATATAAATTTTATTTCTAATTAAAATTCTTAAAATAACTTGTAAATCTATAAAACTTTCGCCGGTATTTTCGTTATTTATTTTGGGATGCATTTTTTAAGAATTATAGGATTTTATCAAAAAGTGAAAATAGTCCATAACCAGTAACAAGTGGTGAGGAGACTTCTTCAAGAACTTCAGTAGTCGATCCCAATAATGTTTTTCTTACATTAATAATATCACCATCCATTAAGATAGGATTTTTATCAGAATTTATTGGAGCATTTCCGTCATATCTAAAAGTTCTTTTTTTTACTCCATTTTTAGTAAATCTAAGAAATTCTATATTTCCAGTCATAATTTTTTTACCACCATTTGAGGCAATAGCTTGAACTAAAGAAGTACCTTTTTTTATTTCTGCTTCACCTGCTCTTAATACATTACCTGTTATGAAAACAATCATTTTTTCGGGATTTAGATTTGTTTTATTTATGGCCAAAATTTGATCTTTAATGATTTTATCGCTTTTTTTTACAAATATATAGTCTGAATCAAACAGCATTATATTTTGAGATTGATCTCCATTTTTTATTAATCCTAGTAAATTAATTTCAGCTTTAATTTTGCCCCCCCCTTGAGATATTGAATTTTCCCTTACAATTGTAATATTAGATAAATCAGCATTATTTGTTACTCCTCTTGCAAGTTTCAAGGCATCAAATAATGTTGGAACTTTTGACACATTATTATTTATCATATCTGCAGAAAAAGAATAAGTTGATTTAATGTTTGATTGAGTTTGAAGATAATTCAATTCGTATAGGCCTGGACTATCCACTTCCCCAGAGATATAAACATTTACAGTGCGGTAAGTTGATATTGTTAAATTGAAGGTCGGATTGATAATAAAATCTTCGTATTTTATTTTTAGCTTTTCTTTTAACTCTTTTAAGGTGAGTCCAGCTGCAGCCAATTCATTTATTTCTGGCATTTCTAGATTACCTAAAGGGTTAATAGAATAGTTTCTTGAGTATTCAGGGATCCCTTCAAATATAATGAGAATTTCATCTCCACTACCTAAAATATATTCGCTCTTAAATTGGGATAAATTATTTTCTTGATTTTTTGTAGATAATTTTGAATAGTTTTTATTTTCATATGAATTTAATTTGATTGGTTGAGATAATAAAAAAATTGAAAGTAAAATAAAAAAACTTTTATTAAGATCAATAAAGTTTTTAAAAATATATTTCATGTATTAATTTTCCAATCAGAGTTTAACTTTTAATTATAAGTATTATAAATCATCACATCAATTTATTTATTAAATATTTCTTTTACCGATTATTAGTAATTTAATATTCTGTTTAAAAGAAATTGAAAGTATAATAAAAAACTTCTCAACTTTCAAAAAAATTTAAATTTTCTAAGAAAGCTAAACTTTTAATGATTATTTATTAAATAAATGATTCATAAAATCAAAAATTTATTCTAAAAACTCTCAATTTTTTTAAAGTACATTGTTTCCTAGGATCTCTAAAACAATATTGCTTTGAAATTTTGTTTTCATATATCTTTTCTTTTACTTTTATGCCTCTTATTTTATTACTATCATAATCTCCAACAAGGAATAGATATGTAGGTAAACTCTTATCTTTGATATCAATAATATTTCTGAAAACCTTTCTAGGCGAATGAAAAGAATTTATCCTCGTTCCCTTTATAAGTAATTGTGCATCTTCGTCGATTAGTTTATCTAACTTTTTATAGTCATTGTAAAAAAAGATATAATCTTGCTTAAAAGTTTCAGTATCTAAGAATGCTTTTTTTATTAATGGAAAGGCATAATAGATATCTAATATCAACCAAGGAATACTAAAAACTAAAAATATGCTGAAAATAACTTTTTTTGCCTTTAAATACAGATAAGGAAGAATTTCAATGAAAATCACAATTAATGCTGCGTATTGAAAACCAGAAAAATGTCTTGGCTTATTTGGCAGAAAGAAACAAATTATAAAAAACTGAACTATAAAAATAGTTAGTAATACTATTTTTTGATGTAATTCAATTCTTTTACTTGGAATAATTAACCAAGAAAACCAAATTATTGGGGACCACCTAGAAAACATTAAAAATAATATTTCCTTTATATTTCCTCTATAACCTAAATTTCCTCTAGAAAATTCTAAAAACGGATCAAATAAAACTTTTTCACAAGTAAAAAATGAATTTAAAAATGTACCAAAAGGGGATCCACTCATTAACCACGAATATATTAACAAAGGCGTATAAAAAATTATTAAAGGTATAAAAAAGTAAATGATTCCAGTAGTTATTTTTTCAGATGACCATAAGTTATGAATTATTTTGATAAAAAACAAAAATAAAACAAATGATATTGGAACCATAGATATTTTTGAACCAACTATTGACAAAATAAGAAAACCATAAAAAACTGAAAATGTTCGTAAATCTGTATTTATTAGATATCTCTTTGGTTTAGAAATTAATATTAAAGCTAAAGTAGAACTTGTAATTAATAGTGAATTACTGGAATTGGTAATAATATCGACAGATACATTTAATCCAGAAGAAATCAAAATGATACACCATAAACCTAGGTAACTATTTTTTGTATCAATAAAAACGAGATTATAGACTGTCAAAAGAAATGAGATAAAAATGCAAAGACTTAGTATATTTAGTGAATCAGGGATGCCTAAAGAATAAAATGGAGAACCAATAATTTGGTAATGCATATGAGGCCAAATTGAACCCTCCCATGGAAATTGATAATAAATTAGTGCTTTGTCTGAAACAATTCTCAATGGCAGAAGCATATGGTAATTGAGTTCATCTATTTTTGTAGTAGGAATTATTGATAGTAAAATCCTGATAAGATAAATTGAAATTAATATTGATATAGGTATTAAATTTTTTTTATGGAATTTTAATTTGATATGTCTTTCTTTAAACAAAAACAAAAACTCAGACAATCCGAAAAATAAAAATATAATTGTCACTAATAGATAAATGTAGAAGTTATTAATTTTTAAGATGGCGATTATCTGATTAATTAATGAAAAAATGAATAGCCCCACAATAGTTCTAAAAGTAATATTCCAGGGTTTTTCTATTTTTAAGTCAAATAAGTTATTAATATTCCTTCCGATACCTGATAATGAAAGGTATGAAAAAGAGCCAAGGATAAATGATATTAAAGGTATTAAAGTCGGATTCCAGCTTTCTATATATGTAAACCCATTCATCTAAAAGAATTAGAATATATTTGATATAGTAATTGTCTGATAGGATTAATATTGTTGAAATTCACGATACTTAATATCATTTTCTTTTTTGTTTTTAAATTCTTTATCTTTTGATAATTAGCTAATTAAAAAATGAATATTTTAAAGAAAATTTCTTTATTAAAAAATAACTATATATTTCTGATAATAAAAAATCATATAGATAAGATAATTACTTTATTTTTTTTATCATTTATATTATATTCACTTTCCAAATCAGGATTAGATTTATTCGATCTTGAAATAATAAAACCAATCTTTATATATATTATTTCATCTATTTTATTTACTCCATTTTTAATTATCCTGACGAGTTTAAGATTTAATTTTCTTAAAAAATTATTTCAGTTGAAAGCAAATTTCTTTGATTCTTTTAATTCAGTTCTAATTTCATCAAGTTTAGAGGTTTTTGCTCCAGCAAAATTAAATGATTTTGCAAGATTGGCTAATGAAAAACTTAATAAGAAGAAATTATTGCAAGTATTACTTTTTGAAAAAGCACATGATTATTTAGTACTTTTTATTATGATTTTTTTGCCAATCAAATACATTCTTTTTGTTTTAGGTTTTTTATTTATATTGTTTATTCTTTTTTGGGAAGTTCGATTTTTAAAAAATAATTACGAAAAAATTAAATCCCTCTATTTAGCAATACTTTTAACCTTTATTTATTGGCTAATAAACTTTAGCATTTTTTATAGAGCTTTTTACACTATAGTTTACGGTGTCAAAAATAATAATTTTGCGATTGATATTGCAACTATTTCAATAAATAATTTTAGTGTAATAACTTTAATAAGTCTTTTGCCTATCAATTTTGGTGGAGTAGGTCTAAGAGAAGTTATAGCTTTAAAAATATTGAATTTTAATCCATCTATTATAATTTCTTCAACAATTATTTATGGAGTTGCTGTTAGTGGATCTGTTTCATTGATTGGGATATTATATATTAATTTAAAAAAGTCGAATATCATCAAATTTTTTTAAGGACTTTTCTTGAAATTTACTTTACAGATAATTCTTCTTTTTGTTTTTAACTCTTTTAAAAGAGATAGCTTATCCTTTTTGGTAATTAAAGACTGATTTAGTTCCATATCTGAAATTCTTGCAAATCTAGATTGAGGAACATATCTATCACTAATATTTGTTCCGAAATTTATATCTATAGGCTGAGCAGAGTTTTTTGAAGAAATTTTAATCTCCATAATTAATTTTTCCATATCAAATTTTGCATCGATTTTATATTTATTATCTTTCTTAGAAAACATTAATATTTTACGTATTATTTTCTTTAAAAGATTAGATAAAACTGTTGACTGAGAACAAAAAATAAGAGCTATTCTAAAAAGGATATTTTTTGGAAGGTTAAAGGAATTTTCTGTTGGTATTTTTGCAAGATATCCACTTATGCATAATATATTTTTTTCGATTTTGTATTTAGTTTTTTTTGAGATATATTGACTGGTATATAAGCCTTTTTTATCTAATATCCTTGTTCCAGTAAAAGAGAATCTTTCCCATTTGGATTCAGATTGTTTTTTTTCATATGCATTAATAACAAGATTTTTTGCTAAATTTACTGTTATGAATTTTTTGGAATCAGATTTATGATATATTCCTGCTTTTTTAAGATAAATTTCGTTTTTTAATGAACTATCTCTATAATTTTCATTGTTAATAAAAACTTTTGCTTTCCCTAATAAGAAAATCTTATCTGTAGATAAGTATTCTTCAACTCTGTATGGGAGATATCTGTCAGACATTAAATCGGGATTAATTGCATTACCTGTTTCTAAAGAAAATTGACTAAATTTTGCAATTTGAAGTATGTTTTGATCAATCTCCGAGAGTAGTTCGAAGGCATAAGGATACAAATGCATAGTATTTCTTGATCCTATTGGTCCCGCAAAAGTTCCATCGGGGAAGCAGAATATTTTTAATGTCTTTGAATATATCTTTATTAATTCAATTACATCGGGATTATTGTTAATACTAAGAGTCTTAGCAAGAAATGAACAGCTGGCAGACAAATAACCTGGATCAATTCCATCATATTCTAAGCTCCAGCATTCATTTTTCTCATGATATTTTAAATAACCATCAAATGATAATAAGGCATCTTTATATATTCTTTCATCTTGAATTAATTCATAAGTTTTCATCAAAGAAAGATAAGCCATCGCATGATGATTAGCAAGATCATCACCTTCCTTATCACCGGCAGTTATGTATTTAGCGGCATTTATTACGGATTTTAAGAAAACTTTTTTTTCTAACTCTGTAAAGGTTTCAGAGATTGTTTGAAAAGCTTCAATATTTGAATATAAAGTAAAAGCTGTAGGTCCTACCCATCCTCTTTCATAAGGATAGAATTCATCAAATGAACCATCTTTATGTTGTATCTTAGTCCAAAAAAGTATTGATGCTTTAGCTAAGTCCTTAAGAAAATTTTTTTGAGATAAACTAAAGTAAGGATGCGTGGATGCTAAAGCAAATGCGTTAGAACTAAAGTTCCTAACTGAGTCTGAAAAGTCAGATGTTTTATATAACCAAAAATCTCTATGAGAACTACCAAATGAGTTTGATAAGTTATCAGTATTAGTATTCGTTATTAGTCTTTGTAATCCATTTAAAGAATATTTGAAATAGGGGGATGAATAAATTTTATCTTCCTTTGCCATTCCTATAATTTATACATTTACATAAAGCACCAAAACAAAGAATTTGGATACCGCTACAAAACAATATCACACTTGTAGCTCCACCTAATGTAAAACCAATTAACCTCAGCATTAAAATAAAAATAGAAGATAATATCATGAGTAATGACAAAGGGAAAAAAACTCTCATCCCATCAGTAAGTATTACTAGCTTTAGGACTAAGCTTAAAAACTTAGCAGTATCTTTAATAGGATTAATTTTAGAATTGCCTTTCCTTTTTCTGTAGTCACTTTTAATATAATAAATATCATAATTATGCATAACAGCTAATATTGTTAAAGTGCTAGTCATTGAGAATCTATTGGGCATTAAGTTAACATACTTTTGATAAAATTCCTTCTTAAAAATTCTAAATCCTGAATTAAGATCCCTAATTCTGTATGAACATAGATAGCATGCCAACATTCTTAATAAGTATTTAGCAGGTCTTCTTAAGAGAGGAATATTCGCATTTTTACCCTCTCTAGATGCCACCACCATACAAGGGAATCTTTCGTAACTTTTAATCATTTCAACGATCTTTTCAGCAGGATAAGTATTATCAGAATCTGTAATTATAATATTTTCAAATTTGGAATTTTTTATACCAGTATTAATAGCACTCCCATATCCCTTATTAATGCTATGTTCTATTATTAAAAGATTATCAATAGTTTTCTTTATAAAATCCTTAGCTTGTAAGTAGCTGCCATCATCAACGATTATAATTTCGTAATTTATTGAAAGCTTTTCTAATTCATATATGTATTCTTGTAAGGTAATAGAAATTGTTTTGCCTTCATTAAAATAAGGAATAATTAAAGAGTATCCATTACTTGTCAAATTTGTCATAAATTTAAAAACTATTTTTTATTTTTTAAAGTTTTAATAAAAACATTTTAATTCATAATTAAAATATTTAAATAATTTATTTAATAAGGTTTAAATTTTTGGTTTTTTTTAGAAAATTATTTATATATAATAAACCTATAGTAGCTGGAATAATATATCTTGTAGTCATTAAAGCTCCCAATAAAATAGGATAGGTTTCCCCAAAATATGGTGATAAAAGAAAAACTAATAGCGATTCTCTTGTCCCAATGCCTGCTAATGAAATTGGTAAAAGACCAAAAAGAATTGTAAAAATAATTATAAAAAAACCAGTTAAAGAAAATAAATCTAAATTTATAGATTTTGCTAAGATACATACCTGTAAGATTTGAATAAACCATATACTTAAAGTAGTTAACTGGTAAAAAAAGAATTTTTTATAACTGATATTTAAATTAAATTCAACTAGGCTTATTATTTTCTTTGGTAAGTAAACTTTATATTTTCGAATAAAATCATGAGATTTAAAAGGGAAAAGAAAACATATTAAAATCGTTGCAAATAAAAAATAAATTAAGATTATATATTTATTTTGTATGACAATTTGATTTAAATTATTAGTAATTTCATTATTAATATTTAAATTTAATATAAAAAAAAGATATGAAACTATACCAATAATTAGAACAGCAAAGAGATCGCTTATCTTTTCATACAACGTGTAAATATGTAATTGAATAGGATATTTTTTATTATCAATAATTCCACATATAAAACCTTTGCTTAAATCTCCAATCTTAGAAGGCAAGAATATATTAATTAAAGAGGCTAAAAAGAAACTTTTTGTAGATGTCGAAAAGTTTGGTGGCCTTATTTTTCCAAGATATTTTGAATAAAAACTAAATCTAATTCCGCCAATTAAGCCTAGACTAATATTTAAAAAGAATGCTGCTATTAATATTGTATAATTGGAATTTTCTAGAATATTTAGAAATTGTGCGAGATCAATTCGTAAATAAAGAAAAACAATAAGTGTAAATGAAATAATAATTGTTATTATTTTACTTAAATTATTAAATTCAAATATTTTCATTTTTATTTTTTTTGGTTTGATTTGGATTTTTTAAATAAAAACTTTTTTTATTATTTCCAAATAAATTAAAGTTTTTATAAATAACTCTAGATTTTTATAATAAACTACTCGATAAGGGGCCATAGCTCAGTTGGTAGAGCACCTGCATGGCATGCAGGGGGTCAGCGGTTCGAGTCCGCTTGGCTCCATAGGATTTTTTGCCTTGTTTGAATTGGCGAAACTTACCGCGGGAACTGAACATTACGACATCCCTTTAATTGCTTGGTTTGAGAAGTTTTTTGAGCCTTTTGGCTTTTATCAATT
>MDSW01009579.1_pt1 | contig 10207 bp, 8 predicted proteins | sample 811171 | NCBI WGS metagenome assembly MDSW01 (sample SAMN05326641, study PRJNA326480) | marine metagenome | isolation source: seawater | place: Atlantic Ocean: North West | collected 2012 | reverse complement strand
CTGCTGAGATATTAATCAGAATAATTAAAATTGAAAGGAATATTAAAACAGTAACCATGCCGGTTAACATCAAATCAATCCCTGAAATAATTAATTCATTCATAATGGCAGCTATTTTATATCTTTTTAAAAAGAAAGGTTTACACAGATTAATAAATTTTCTTTTTATATTAATGAAAATATTATACAATAAATCATATAATTAATAAATATTGTAAATAATTTACATTTATAGATACACGAAATGAAAATAGCAATTAATGGATTTGGTAGAATTGGAAAAAACATTACAAGACATTTAATTGATGCTAGTTATTTAGAAGGCCAGGGTGGTGAGTTGGAGCTTATTGCTATCAACGATCTTGGTGATATTAAATCAAATGCACATTTACTCAAATATGATTCGATCCATGGATCAATAACAAATGATGTTAGTTATGATGATAATAAAATTTTAATAGATGACTCTTCAGTAAAATTTTTTTCAGAAAGAGATCCGTCTAAGTTGCCATGGAATGATCTAGATATTGATATTGTTTTTGAATGTACTGGTTTTTTCACCTCAAAAGAAAAAGCTTCCATGCATCTTTCAGCTGGAGCAAAAAAAGTTTTAATATCAGCACCAGCTCAAGATCCTGATAAAACTATAGTTTATGGAGTTAATCATAGTGAGTTACAGGAAGATGATTTAATAATCTCAAACGCGTCTTGTACCACAAACTGTTTAGCTCCTCTTGCTAAAGTTATAAATGATAATTTTGGTATTAAAAGCGGGTTAGTAAATACAGTGCATGCTAGCACCAATGATCAAAGTTTATTGGATGTCGCTCATTCTGATTTATACAGAGCTAGAGCTGCTTCTGCTTCTATTATCCCTTCTAAAACTGGAGCTGCAAAAGCAATTGCTTTGGTAATACCAGAACTTGAGGGAAAACTTAATGGTATGGCTACACGAGTTCCAGTTCTCAATGTTTCAATGCTTGATTTAACTTTTGAATCTGAAAAAGATTTTGAAGTTGATGAACTTGTGAATGCTTTAATTCAATCATCTAAAAAAGAACTTTATGGAGTATTATCTATTTGTGACTTGCCCCTAGTAAGTTCAGACTTTAATCATAATTCTGCTTCATCTATTTTTGATATAAACCATATCTATAAAATTGGAAATCAAACCAAAATTTTGGCTTGGTATGATAATGAATGGGGTTTTTCCAAGAGAATGGTTGAATTATCAGTTTATATCAAGCAAATATCTTCAATTTCACTCAAAGAAACTGCTTAAATCCTTATTTTTAAGGTATATTCTCTTTTCTAAACAAAGAATTATTTATGAGCTTTACTAGAACAAAGATTATATGCACTATTGGCCCAGCTACAGAGACTATCAGCGCCTTACGAAAACTTCATAAAAATGGTATGAATGTAGCGCGTATTAATATGTCGCATGCAAAGCATAAATCAGCTAAAGCTATAATAGATAGAATAAAAAAGATAAATAATGAGACATCATTAGAATTCGGAAAGATTGGAGTTTTACTTGATACTCAAGGTCCTGAAATAAGAACTGGTGATACAGAATTACCTTTGGATTTAAAAGTTGGTGATGAGGTAACACTAACTGTTAGAGATCAGATTGATGTGGAGACGTCTTCAATTAAGATCAATTATAAAGATCTAATTCATAGTGTTAGTAAGGGTTCAAAAATATCAGTTGATAATGGCCTCATAAATTTCAAAGTGCTGTCTAAAGATGAGGAAACTTTACTATGTAAAGTTCTTGATGGAGGAAAACTTGGCTCTAAAAGACATGTAAACTTGCCAGGTGTAAGAGTTAACTTACCATCTTTAACCACAAAAGATATTGAAGATATTAATTTTGGTATTAAAAACGGTGTGGATTTTATTGCTCTTTCCTTTGTAAGAAATAGCGAAGATCTAGAAAAACTTCAAACCATCCTTAATAGAAAAAAATCCCAAGCAAAAATAATTGCAAAAATTGAAAACCAAGAAGGTTTAGATAATATTCATGAAATTAGCAAAGCTTCATGGGGAGTAATGGTGGCAAGGGGTGATTTAGGTATTGAGACTAGCTTAACTGATTTACCTAATATTCAAAGAAGGATTATGTATGCTTGTGCTAAATGGGGCAGAAGGTCTATTGTTGCTACTCACTTGCTAGAATCAATGATAGAAAACCCAACACCCACAAGAGCTGAGGTTACAGATATAGCAAATGCTATTTATGAAGGTGCAGATGCAATTATGCTTTCTGGAGAAACTAGTGTTGGTAAATACCCAACAGAATGTGTTAACTTTTTAAAATCTATAGCTGAGAAAACTGAAAAGTTTAGAACCTTGGGTTATGAGGAAAACTTTAAGCCTAATTCTGATTGGCAGCATATTGGTGTAGCTGCAAAAAATCTTGCAGAGTCTATTAATGCGGATGGCATTATTGCTATTACTAGAACAGGAAAGACAGCAAACTATATTTCAAATTCTAAACCTAATGGTATTCCTATATTTACATTTACTGGAAACAAGAAAACTCTTAACCAATTATCCCTTATAGGCTCAACCATTCCATTTTACTTGTCTAATTTATCCAATCATGAGAAGACACTTATTAATGTTTCAAAAATTCTAAAAAAGTACTATGGAAAAGATAAAAAAGATTTAAAGTTTATTATGGTCTCAAGTATATTTTCTGAAGAACATTCCGAAGCCATTCAAATCATAAATATTTAATATGTTTGATACATTTGTAGAAAGCACATTGTTGATGTTTGTTGCAGTTGATCCTATTTCCTTAGTGCCAATTTTTGCAGGCTTAACGGCTGGTCTTAATAAAGACCAGATTAAATCTGTATACTTGCGAGCAAGTCTTGTTTCTTTGGTAGTTCTGACTGTTTTTTGGTTATTTGGTAACGCTATTCTTGATGCAATGAATATAAGTATGGACTCTTTTAAGATAATTGGAGGACTATTTTTAATCGTAATTGCATTTCAAATGGTTTTTGAGCAACGACAAACTAGACGACAAAATACAGCAGATACTGCTATTGATGATGAGACTATAAAATCAATAGCTATATTTCCTCTGTCTATACCTTTGATAGCAGGTCCTGGCGCAATGGCAACAAGTTTACTGATATCTAAAGAATCATATTCTTCAGCCTTAGATGGCTTAATTTCATATCTACCAATACTTATAGTAGTGCTTATAGCTACTGTTGCTATGTGGCTATCTGCAAAACTATCATCAAAACTGGGTCCAACCATTATTATAGTAGTTCAAAAGATATTTGGTTTGCTTCTGGGAGCGTTAGCTATTGAATTCGTAATAGACGGAATAACCAATTCATTCAATTTAATATAAAAATGACACATATATCTGAACAAATATTTGATATTTTAAAACTTACTATTGAAAAGAAGGGGAGTGCTAGTTTTGTTGTAAGCGGAGGTTCAAGCCCTATAAAAATATTTAATGAACTTTCATTCATGGATCTTGATTGGACAAAAGTAAATATTACTTTAGTTGATGATAGATTTGTTGATAAATCTCACAATGACTCTAATGAAAAACTAGTTAATGAAAACCTAATGACTAATAAGGCAGCTAACTTGAACTTTATATCTTTATGTAATTCCCCAGAAAAGGTTCTTAATATAGATAGACCTTTCGACATTATGTTGTTAGGCATGGGTGAGGACGGTCATTTTGCCTCTTTATTCCCATCTCTAATCAAAACAAACCCTAACTATTTTGATCTTTCATCAATACCAGAGATTATATATACAGAAGCCCTGGGCAGTCCTTGTCATAAAAGAGTAAGCATGAATCTATCTATGATTCTTCAAACCAATAAAGTATTTTTATTGGTTCCAAATAAAAAGAAATTAGATGTCTATGAAGAAGCTAAAAATAATAAAAAAATACCTTTATATTTTTTACTAAACCAGATCAAAACTAAGATAAATATTATTACTTCTTAAAATATATATATTTTTGTACTAGAAAATTTATTACATTTTAATCTTTTTATATAGGCTTTTTTTATCAACATTTGCATTAATATGTAAACTTTTTACAAAAAATGATACTTTTACATAAAAACTTGCATTAATTTACATATCTGTGTACTTTAGTTTTCACTATATTTAGATTTGCTAAATATATACATCATTAATATATATGGGGGAAACATATGTACACAAATAAAATAAGCTCGAGAAGAGATATCGTCCTGTCTGGATTGGCTCTTTCTTTAGCATCTATCCCAGTAACAGCTCAAACTACTGACGAGTCAGTAGAAGAGGTTGTTGTTCTGGGCTCTTATGCGCAGAGTTTAAAAAGCGCGCTAGATAGAAAAAGAAATGCTGACGGCGTTGTTGACGCTATTACAGCTGAAGATATTGGTAAATATCCTGATACCAACTTAGCTGAATCATTAGCTAGGATTTCAGGCGTATCTATTGATAGATTCAATGGTGAGGGTTCAAGAGTTACTGTTCGTGGCTTGGGACCTGAATATAATCTTGTTACTTTAAATGGAAGAAGCATGCCAACTGTTGGTGGAAGATCTTTTGATTTTGCTGATATTTCACCACATGGAATTGCTGCTGTTGAAGTATACAAAACTGGTAATGCTGCAATACCAACTGGTGGTATTGGTGCTACTGTAAATATGGTAACAACAAAACCATTAGATGCTCCTGGCTTTATCGGAGTTATAGATGCTTCTATTGTTGATGCATATAATGTAACTGGGGATGATTTTAATCCGCAAATAATGGGCGTATTCAGTAATACTTTTGCTGATGACACAATTGGTATCTCTTTGTCTGCTTCTACTCAAGAAAGACATAACAGAGAGCAGCAAGCTAGAGTTAACACTTGGCTACCTAATTTCAATACTGGCGGCATCGACCCTGCTGTATGGACAAATAATAATCAGAGAGCTGATGGAACTACATGGTATCCTCAAGACGCTGACTATAAATGGAATGATAACCAGACTGAAAGAACAAATGCTCAGCTTACTATTCAATGGCAAGCAAGTGACGATGTAAGAGCAACGGTTGACTACACACACTCAAAAAGAGATTTCTTTGGTGACAGACAATCAGTCGGTATTTGGTTTGTGGGTGGCGGTAATGTTGCCAATGCAGTAACTAATGAAAATGGTACATTCACAACTGTAACTGAAAATGGTGGTGATTATGCTGCTAATATGGGTAAAGGTGGTTTGATTAATACTAATGATTCATTAGGTTTTAATCTTGAATGGGATGCTACCGATAACTTAACTGTAACATTTGACATTCATGACTCAACAGCTGAAGGAAAAGGTCAGCCTGTTGTAGGTAGTGATACATTCTTAATTACAGGTAATACTAATTTTGGAGGTACTGCAAATATCCTAACTAAAACTGCAACATATCCTAGCTCAGGTGTTCATATATTCAACTTTACAGTTGACGGAAAAGATGAATTTGAAGCAAGTGATATAGGAACTTTGTTCGGGGCTTCTAGTGATTACTATTCAGAAAACGACATGAATCAAATGCATCTTTCAGGTCTTTGGTCAAATGAAGATGATGATAGTGCTCTGAAATCTATTAAATTTGGATATGCTAATACAGAACAAGATTGGCTAAATCAAAATATGTACTCTGGTCAGCTTCCAGCTGGTTGGTGGTTATCTTCAGCAGATTACGCTGATGATGCTATGTGGACTAGAAAGAGTGTTGGTAATATTCTTGATGACGCTTCAAACAGTGGGCAAGGACCAACATATTACTATGGAACAACATGGGATCAATTGATAGCATTTTATGAAGGCTTTGTTTCAACTGGAGACTGGATAGATTGTTGTAATGCCTCTTCATGGGGAGCTGACTATAGAAAGGCTGATGGTTCAGGATATATTAATCCCGGTCCCATAGATTCAGACGCTAGAGTTAAAGAAGAAACATCATCTTTGTATGTTCAATTTGATTTTGAAACTGAATTTAATGGAATGCCAGTAGATGTAATAACAGGACTAAGATATGAGTCTACAGATGTCACAGCATCTGGACTTGAAACTCCTGTAACAAACATTGCATGGGTTGGTGGTAATGAGTTTAGTTATGTTGAGGGTGAAAAAGGTTTTACCCAAGGATCTGGAAGCAATAAATTTTTCTTACCAAGTTTTGATGCAAAAATTGGTATCTCGGATGATGAAGTTGTTAGATTCTCATATAGTAGAAGTATTTCTAGACCTGGAATTGGTAACTTAAGATCTACGACTGATTTTGTTGGCAACCCTCAGGTTAATCAAAGAAATGCTGTTGTCGGTAACCCTGGGCTTTTACCTTACGTTGCAGATAATTTAGATCTGACATATGAAAACTATTATGCTGAAGGTAGTTATTTTGCTATCGGCTATTGGAGAAAGATTGTTGATAACTTCCTCCAAACTAGAATTACGCAAGAAAGTGTTAACGGAATTCGTGATGTTTACGCTGGTCAAGCTGCTGAAGCTTGTAGAGCAAGTGGAAAAACAGCTGATTTAGATGTTTATAACTGTTTAACTGGTGGTGTAAGTGGAACTGACTTACTTCCAGACGGAGACGATCCTTTGGCTATCTTCAATATTTCAAGAACTGTTAATGAGGAATCCGGATTGTTATATGGTTTTGAATTTGCAGGACAACATCTTTTCGGAGAAGGCTATGGTGTTACAGCTAACTACACTTCTGTAAATGGAGATTTAGAAGCTGATAGAGATGCACTTAATGTTCAATTTGCTTTAACTGGCATGAATGATTCAGCTAACTTATCTGGTTTCTATGAGACTGATAAATACTCTGTAAGACTTTCATGGAACTGGAGAGATGAGTTTTTAGGCGGCTTTGATCAGCATTCTTCTCCTGTTTATACAGAAGAATATGAGCAATGGGATATGAATGCTACTTACAATGTTAATGATAACTTTGAAGTATATGCTCAGGGCTTAAACCTTACTGGTGAAACAGTTAGAACTTATATTAGATATAAGGAACAACTATCTGCGCTTGGTCAATATGGAACTACTTATATTGTAGGTGCTAGGTATAAATTTTAATTAGAGACTCCCCTCTTTAATTAAATTTTGAGGCTGCTTTTAGTATTTAAAAGCAGCCTTTTTTGTATAATAGGTTATGAATTTAGAAGTCTTAAGTAATACAACCCATTCCAAAGTAAAAATTAACTCATCTTATAGAGTTAATAATGGTTTTGATTATAATTTTTGTCCAGTTTACCCAATTGAATACACTTCACTTCAGTCTGATTACCCAATTTTTTTTACAAAAAATAAGGAAAAGGATATTTGGCAAACTGTAGCTTTGCTTGGTTTTGGTGATAATGAAAATCTATTTTTAGGAAAGGGTGTCTGGATTTCTAGATATGTTCCACTAAGCATTCAAAGGTTGCCATTCTATATTGGATCGCAAAAAGAAGTAGTTAATGGCGTACCTACTGAGAATAAAATTCTACACATAGATATGGATCATCCTGGCATTAGCAAGGAAAATGGTAATGATATATTTTTAGAACATGGAGGAAATTCCGAATATCTTGATTACGTTAATAATATTCTTTCAACAATAGATAGTGAAGTTGTAATACTCAATTCTTTTTGTAAAGTGCTTTCAAAATTAGATTTACTTAAAAGCACAGATATTAATATTGATTTAAGTGAAGATGAAAAACATGAACTAAAAGGTTTGTATGTTGTAGATGAGGAAAAGCTCAAAAACCTAGATAAAGAAGAACTTTTCAATCTTCATCAGAATCAATATCTTCAGCATATCTATATGATCGGAGCATCTATTGGGAATGTTAATAAATTAATAAGTTTAAAAAAAAGTAGGTAATAAACTTGGACTACAAACCTTTGAATGAAATCAATGCTAATGACTTCTCGTTGGATGTTTTTACCTCTAATGAGCCATTGGTTATTAGAGGTATTGTTAATGATTGGCCTATAGTAAAGAAATCTTCAGAAGATATTCAAAAAATTTCCGAATATTTGCTTTGTTATTACGAGAACGATCGTATTATTGCTTTTGCAAGTAAATCTGAACTCGGAAATAAATTTACATACGGCCCTAATGCCAATCAAATGAGCTTTGAGCAACTAGAGAGTACTTTAGATTTAGTGCTAGAAACTATAAATGAATCAAGTAAATTAGATAATCCTGGTACTGTTTATATGGGTTCTACTACACTTGATTATGTACTGCCAGGCTTTGATAAAGATAATAATTTCTCTATTGGTGATGCAAGTCCACTAAAAAGCATATGGGTCGGTAATCAAACTATTGTTCCTCCTCATTATGACGTGCCTGATAATATTGCTTTTGTATGTGCTGGAACTAGAAAATTTACTCTTTTTCCACCATCCCAACTTAAGAATATGTATGTTGGGCCATTAGAGCATACCCCAGCTGGACAACCTATAAGCCTTGTTGATATTGATGATCCAGATTTGACGAAATTTCCAAAATTTGAAGAGGCAATGGGCCATGGTCTAAGTGCAGTGTTAGGGCCTGGTGATGGTATCTTTATTCCAAGTCTATGGTGGCATCAAGTCGAAAGTTTTGGAAAGCTCAATATTCTTGTAAATTACTGGTGGAGAGATGTTCCAAGTTTCATGGGAAATCCTATGGATGCTTTAATGCATTCAATCTTGTCTATAAGGGATTTACCTGAGCATCAAAAAGAAAATTGGGCAAACATGTTTCAGCATTATGTTTTTAATAATTTGGATGAAAACTTTAATCACATTCCTGATAATTTAAATGGCTCTCATAAGAAAATAAATGATGAGCTAGCAAAAAACTTAAGAACTTTATTACTAAAGAACCTTAATAGATAGAATAACTAGACCCTAGTTTTTTCTATATTTTTAATAACCTCATCCTTTCTGCTATCAAAAACCTTTCCGAATCTTGCTTGAACCGTTGCAGATAAGATGTCAATAATAGCCAAATGAGCAAGTCTAGATGTCATGGGGATATGAAGATTATTTTCAAGATGGGTATGAATATGAAGAACTACGTTAGAAAGCTTTGCTAGGGGAGAATCTTCTGAGGTAAGAGCAATTGTCTTGACCTTATTTTTTTTAGCAATCTTAGCAGTTTCTACAATTTCAGTTGTTCTTCCTGTAAACGATATTAAAACTAACAAATCGCCTTCTTTCATCATTGAAACTATCATTCTTTGATTTATATAATCAGTATGCGCTACAACAGGGACACCAAATCTAAAAAACTTATGTTGCGCATCTAAAGCAACTGGGCCGGATCCGCCTAAACCAAAAAAAGTAATACTGCTTGCATTAGCCAAAAGGTCTGTTGCTTTGTCAATGGATTCTGGATTTAAATTTTGACCCACATTTACAATTGTTGATTGAATATCAGCCATAACTCTTTTAACAACTTCAGGAGTGTCCTTATCAACATTAAATCTATCTAATAATTCATTGGTATTAGTAATTTCTTGCGCAACTTGAATTTTAAAAGAAGGATAACCATCGAATCCAAGCTTTTTACAAAACCTATTGACTGTTGGAAGGCTTACACCTGCTTCAGCAGCCAAAGAGGTTATGGATTGATTGATAACTTTTGATGGATTATTTAATACAGAGAGGGCAATCCATTTCTCAGATTTGCTTAATTTAACCTCACCATTTACTAATGTGTCTAAAATCATTACATAATTATATATATTTGTAATTTATTTACAATATTTAAGATATCTACTTAATATTGTATATTTTTAACATAATCTAAAGTAAAATTAGATTCATAAAATTTGATATATATATGATACCTGAAGATAAAGATCCTATAGAAACAAGTGAATGGTTAGAAGCTATAGATAGCGTTATTGAGAAAGAGGGTGTTGAAAGAGCTTCATTCTTAATGACAAAACTCGCTAAGAAATTAAATGAAGAGGGAGCAATTCCTTCATACAACCTTACAACACCTTTTAGAAATTCAATTCCAGTAAAAGACGAGGCACAGATGCCTGGTGATTTATTTATGGAAAGAAGAATTCGTTCTTTAATAAGATGGAATGCTTTAGCTTTGGTCTTAAGAGCAAATAAGAATGATGATGATTTAGGCGGACATATATCAACCTTCTCATCAGCTGCAACTTTGTATGATGTAG